>Ga0255753_1006608_pt1 | contig 10707 bp, 7 predicted proteins | sample 041ome_10_FD_179953 | JGI IMG/M metagenome (GOLD analysis project Ga0255753, IMG submission 179953) | Coastal salt marsh microbial communities from the Groves Creek Marsh, Skidaway Island, Georgia - 041412US metaG (version 2) | ecosystem: Environmental > Aquatic > Marine > Intertidal zone > Salt...
AACACTAGGCTTTCAGGACTGTAGAGCGGAGAGACAGGCTCTCGAACCTTGCGTTTCTACAATCTCTCAGATCATTTGTAAATAAGCCATAATATCAATTATATCAGTCTTTAACAAGGTATTTGTTTAAATCTAATATATGCATAAATATGCATGATATTGCAACAAAGGTCATTTTACCGTACATTTACCGTACAACTTCATTATGGCTTCTGTTAATTATCTATATCGATCAAAGAAAGAACAAGCTTCACTAAAAGCAAGGCTATTGTATAGGTATAATGGTAAGGACTACCAATTAGAAACTAATTCTAAAGTTGTGGTTACTCACGATTATTGGATTCACTATCATCAAAAATCAAAAATTAAGGATATAGGGATAAGAAATAAACAGAGAGAGGTAGAGGATAGCCTAAACTCTTTGGAAAAAACAATAATCGAATCTTTTTATAAATCTGATCCAAAATATATAGATAAGACTTGGCTTGTGTCAACTGTTGAGGCTCATTACAAGCATGGAGAAGACTTCAAATCAGAATATCTCGTTGATATTGCTAATGATTATGTTGAGTCAATCAAGCTTAATGCATCTAAAGCCACATTAACAAAACATAATAATATCATTGGAAAGATTGATGATATGCAAACACACTACAATAGAAAGTTTAAAGTCTCTGATATTGACTCCTCTTTCAAAAATTTATTCAATGACTTCTACGAGCTCAATAATTATGGTAAAAACACGATAAAAAAGAACTTCAAGTTCATAAAGACATATTGTTACCATGCAAGAGACAATGGAATTGAGGTGAATCCAAACTTAAAAAAGCTTTCTATATCTGGAGAAGATACCAACGACATCTACCTCACTCTTAATGAATTAGAAACTATCAAAGTTTTTTCTGGACTATCTGAAAGACTTGATAATGTTAGAGATTGGCTCATAGTGAGCTGCTTTACCGCTCAAAGGATCTCCGATTTTTCAAGATTTGGTAAAGACATGATAATAGAAGTTAAAGGTCAAAAGCTCATTTCCTTCGAACAAAAAAAGGGTAAAAAAAAGATTGTAATACCTCTGCTGCCTGAGGTTGAGGACGTTTTAAATAAGCGAGGGGGTGAATTTCCACGTAAGATTAGCGATCAAAGATTCAATGAATATGTGAAGGAGCTTTGTAAAATCATTGGATTTACTGAAAAAATAGTGGGTAGTGTGGTAAAGAATATTGGCGATGAAAAAAATAAAATATTCAGAAAAATAAAGGGTACATATCCTATGTATATGCTTGTTTCCTCACATATCGGAAGAAGATCATTTGCGACAAATTTCTATGGAAAGATACCCACACCTCTTCTTATGTCTGCTACAGGTCATACCACTGAAAAACAATTTTTGGAGTATATTAAGATAGCTGAAGTTGATAGTGCTTTAGAATTGGCTAAACTTTATTTGGAATTAAAATGAAATACAACGAAATAATTGATAAGATCAAGAAGTTCAAAATAGATGTTGAATATGGGAAGATTGAGTTCGATACTGATAATCCATTCGATTATAATGAAAAATTTGAGATAGCTATGGAGCCGTTCATAAAGGATTTAATGTCAGCTGACGACTTATCCATTACACATAATGAGTTTTCTTCCACAGAAAATCTTAGTAATCTATGTGAGAATATGAAAAGAATAGAGCTTGAAGAATTAATCATAAAGAAAAAAGTGTTTCTCGATACCTTAAAAAATGAAAGCTATAATCTAATTTACCATCCTATTTCAATGAAAAGCTCACAACTTTTGGCACATCAGGTTTCACTATTTGTAGTAGAGCTTGAAAAGGTTTTTAATGAAAGGGAAGAAAAAGAACAAAACCCCGAACTTACATTGACAAAAAAAATTGCTCTTTTAAAAGAACTTGGTTTTTTCGATTTAGAAAAACTTTCTGGTAATGACTCTTTTAAGGCAAAAATCACCCAATTAATAACAGGTGGATCAATTGATTCGATATCGAGAAACCTTAAAAATTACAACTTACCTGATGACAAAAGAGATTACAAATATTCTTCTTTTCAATATTCTGAAGAATCAAAAAAAATGATTTCCAAAGTAAAATCCCATACTCGGGAAAAATAAGTCTCAACTCGGGAAATAGCATTCTCATCTCGGGATAACCAATCAACACCCACTTTAGATCTTGCAGAAGTTAAAATTCTGTGATAGTGGACAAGCACATTTTATCGGAAATATTGGACGACAAGCTCGAGAAGTTTGTTGCTCCACTATATACTAAAATTGCTGAATTAGAGGCAGAATTAGAGAAAAGAAGTATTGATCACCTCCACACTATTGATGAGACTAAAGAGAGACTTAAGTGCGATGAATCTACACTTTATAGATGGAGAATAAAAGGAGTGCTAAAAGCACACGCTATTGAGTCAAGAGTATACTTCAAAGAGTCTTCCATACAGGAAGCATTAATCTTAATCAAATCAAAAAAATATTTATTATGAGCGAAAACAATGACAAACACGGCTTAGCAATCAACATTTTGAAGTTTCAGTACTTCAATTTTGAGTTTTTCAACTGTCAGGAGATTGTTTTATACGAGACTCTTGTGGTATTAGGTGGCATTTCATTTGCAAAAAAAGAAGAGTTCTATCACAGCACTCATACTTTAGCTAGAAAAACAAGGATAAAAGAGCATTCTATTAATAAGATTTTGAGAAAATTTAGGGATCTGGGGATAATTGATTATCAAATTAAGGGAATGCCAAAAGTAAAGCACATCAGAATTTTATGGGATAATATCCTTGAAATGCTCCCTGAAATCTACCAGTTTAACAAAGTCGAGGAATACTTTGGTGGATCCACACAACCATTGATTGATTTCTACAAACAGTTAGCTGAAAACAATGAAAAGATTGCTCAAAACAATGAAGAAAAGAATATTATAAAGAATAATACAGAAGAATATGAAAAAAAAATAAAAAAAGAAATTGAAGAAAATGCTATAGCTGAAGACGAAGAAAATGCCGTTATATTTTTTTTAGAGGAGTTAAAAGCAATATTCAGAAACAGGATTGAACAGTATAATCGTGATAATGAAGATTATAAAGATTATGTCTCTCTTACAATAAAAAATAGTGTTATTAAAAAAATGTATTGGACATTAAAATTTAAAGAAAAAACAGATATTAAAAATGCTTTTTTGGCATTTTCAGATGATATGCTTTATATGCGTGTTAAGCCAAAATTAGATGCATTAAGTTATTTCTTGAAAGAAGAAAAAGGTGAATTTCCTGTAATTGATACATATAAACTTCACTTCATAATTAACTACTCAACAAAATAAATTTATTTAGTAAGTGTTTCAGCAAGCAGCTCACTTTGCTCTATAACACGATCTGCCTCCATTTTAGCAAGATCTGGAGGATAACCATACTTCATTAGTATTTTGCGCACTGTAAGCCTTAATTTAGCCCTAACGTCACTTCTTTTACTCCAGTCTACAGTGGCATTCTTTCTGATGATATCTACTATGTGATTGCAAGCTCAAGTGAAGTATGTGATGCTGGATACGCTTGATTGCTTGGTGTAGGGATTCATAGTATACATAAAGGGTGAAAAAGTACAGTAAAAACCATTTTTATGTTAATTTTTACTATCCTGCTGCTCAATTTTATCCTTGATCTTTAGAAGTTGTTCTCTGTCACATCTTTTACCTTTGAAGTAAAGGCTTTTTACATGATCTGGAATTTTCAAATTTTTAAAAAATTGTTTGTCATGGAAATTCATAATCAGAATGGTTTACTGATTCATTGGTCCTCCTATACTCTCTACCAGAAAAAAGAAATGAGAAGGTTTTATCACTTTTAAAAATTTGTCAAAAAAAACCTTTAAAATGCTTTATAAAATTTATTTTAATTAATTTCCCAAATCTATTTTTTTTATACTTAAATAAAAATTATTTTAAATTCATAATATAAATTTTATAATTTGATTATCAATAAGATAGTTAATGTTTTTTGAAATGAAAAAGAATTTTATTTGGACAATATTTTTACTATTAATTTTTCTGTATAGCAATGTATTTGGTCAAAATCAAGGAGAGTATAGATTACTTTTTTCTAATACTGATGCCTTTTATTTTAATGCAATAATCTACCAGGACAACATATTATTTGGATCGGACATTGGAATTATCTCTTTTGAAAAAAGTAATCCTTTCATTATCAATAATAAAATAAAAGGGGCTATTGGACAGATAAATGGTGAAATTGAAAACGGTGGTATCAATTATGACAATTTCTACAATTACCTATTGCCTTCTTCATACAAAGGGCTTGAAACTACACATATATTTTTTGATAACTCCCTTTATGTAATTTGCAAGGGAGATTTATTTGTTTTTCAATCAACTTCATCTAATTTAACGCCTTTTCCTAGCATTAGATCAATCAGTAAAAATTACATTGGAACTTATGATGGAATTTTTTACAAGGACTCTTTAAAATTAAGATTTCCCTCTTACACTTCTAGCTCTATCAGAGAATATGATAGCATTACCATAATTAATTGGGGAGGAATATCATTACTTAAAAATGGTGAGCAAGAAGATTATTACAACATCAATGTTAATAATGGAGGTATACAAATTAATGCCCAATTATATGGAGAGGCGATAGACTCATACGAGTTAGAACACCCATACTATTTTTTAAGCACCTCTTTGGGCTTATTTTTGTTTAATTCCGATTTAAAAGAATTAGAACTTTTACAAAAAGCAAAAGAGGGACCGTATCGATTTGTAAGAGGCGAGAAGAATTCAAGTGGATTGAAAATATTATATCTCCATAATGAAAAACAACTATTTGAATTTTATATCGATGAAAATAAAATAATTCCTCTTGTAACTAAAGATAGAATTGTAGATGTTTTTTCAAATACTGGCTCTGAATACTATATTTTATCGGATTATTCCCTAGAATTTTATAGTGTCAATGTGCCTAGAAAAAACAAAGTCTTGATGGATGGCCTTGTAAATACAAACAACGTCAGGGTTTTTAAAAATTTTATCCTCCTTACCAGTGATCAAGGACTGGATTTATTTGATTTGAACTCCAATGAGTTAGCTAAAAACGTCTTAAAAGATGAACTAAACTACAATGCTGTATATATAAATAATAACAAGGTCCAATTGGGGGGTGTAAATGGATTATACAAGTTAAACTATAGGGATTTATTAGCCCTTTTTAATGTCAATAAACCAACTGTAGAAGAGCCAAAGCAAGATGTTTTACCTTTTATTATTGGTTCTTTAATCTTATTGGTTGTATCGATTCTTGTCCTAACGCTAATTCGTCAAAATAGAATTATAAAAAACCAACGTACTTTGGAATCTCTCACTACAAAGGATAAGATAGAGGCATTTATAAGGCTAAATATTCACAATGTAAGCGTTGAACTTATTTGTGAAACTTTTGATCTTCCCGTAAATGCATTATATAAAACCTTAGGTAACGTAAAGCCAGGTGAAATCATACGAAAGGAAAGGTTGACAATTATAAAAAGAATGCGACGAGAAAAAGCTTCAGAAGAAGAAATTGCAAAAGCAACAGGATTTTCTGTGAGCTATCTTAAAAAGGTCTAATTCATGTTTTTGAACTAGGCTAAACCGCCCCATCACATTACAAACTTTCCCCAAACACCCCCTAAAACCATTACGCAGGAATCTCAGGGTTAAGTTATTGAAAGCAAAAGACGATGAGGTATTGAGCACTCCTCAATAATCTTTGCGACATGGTGTAGTTTAGAAAATTAATTCGATAATTACGTAGTAAGAGGCCGCTAAAAAAACCTTGCATTCCAAACCTTTGTTTTTAATTTTACTAATTCCATGCGGAGAAATATTTCATGAGAATTTCCGTTCAAATTAAATACTCCTATATTCGAGTCATAACTATAGCCAAAGAATAATGTATTTGTGAGCTGAATTCCTGCAAGGGCTGATAAACTTACTCCATTTCTGTAAGAAGCTCCAATAGTTATCCTATCTAGTAATTGGGCACTTATGGAATTTTCAAAAATAAATGAGCCATTTAAATATCGAACAAGACTTGCTGGTTTAACCCTTAAAGATTTTCCTACTTCAAATACATATCCAGCCATCAAATAAATATTTATGTCATCTACTTCTAATTGAAGTTCGTTTGGGTTTAAGGTATTGTAATAATCGGTTTTAAAAAGACTCGGGACAGATAGTCCTACATAATACTTATCGGAATAAAAGAAAAATCCAGCTCCAAAATTGGGGTTGTATCTATTCTCTATGTTATTGCTGAAATAAGGATCATTTTGATCTCTTAGCGTTAATAAATCAAAATTACTATTCAAAAATAAATTTGAGAATTTTAATCCCATTCCAATACTTTGATAATCAGATATTTTTAGATGATAAGAGTAATTAAAGGATAAAATATTTCTATTGATTGGTCCAATAGTATTAGACTGTATTTCGAACCCTAAACCTGTGTTCCTTTTTTCAAAAAATGTCTGAGCGTTCAAGAAAAGATTTTTTGGAGCGCCCTCTAATCCAATCCATTGCTGCCTGTTTTGAAAATACACCATTGTAGATAATCGGCTTCCTGTATAGCCTGGGTTAAGAGTAGTTGGATTATAGATGTATTGAGTAAATTGAGCCTCCTGCTGTGCTAAAAGCACTTGTGACACTAATGCAAAAGCAAAAGAGATAAAAATTAAATGTGATTTACTATTAATAATTAACATAAATAAACCCTTGTAATTTTTGCTTTTGACCTTCGAAATCTTCCGAATTTAGAACAAAGAAGTAGGTGCCTTGAGGTAATAAGTTCCCCGTTCTTTGATTTCTGCCATCAAATCTGTCTGAAGTTAACATATAGTTCTCAGCATAGTAAACTCTTCTGCCGAAAGTATCATATATTGAGAGGTCGTTTTTAAATGAGTCCAAAAGAAAATCAAGCTCTAAGATGTCATTTAAGCCATCTCCGTTTGGTGAAATACCAAAATTCACCTGCTGACTTGGGAAATTTTCTATTTCTGGGATATTATCTGGATCTTCATTATCACCTATTCCATCTCCATCTGAATCTGAATCTTCATTAGGGTCTAATGGGAAGGCATCCTGACTATCTGACACACCATCATTATCATCATCTGTATCTGTAACATCAGATACCCCATCTTGATCAAAGTCACTTGGGATATCCGTTGGGTCATAAGGGTCTGTTCCAGCAGCTTGTTCATCTTGGTCGGTATAATTATCATTGTCGTTATCCAAATCCTCACTGTCCGCTATCCCGTCATTATCGTCGTCACTATCTAAATTATTACCTATGCCGTCACCATCAGTGTCTATAGTCTCTGTAGGGTCATTTGGAAGGCTATCCTCACTATCTGGTGTGCCATCACCGTCGCTGTCATCTGATAGTGGATCTGTGTTATTTTCGATCTCCTCTGTATCGCTTACTCCATCATTATCGTCATCCGTATCAGTATTGTCACCCAAGCCATCTCCATCACTGTCTATTGTCTCATCAGGGTCATTCGGGAAGGCATCTTGACTGTCTGGCACACCATCATTATCGTCATCAGTATCTATAGCATCTACCAATCCATCTCCATCACTGTCTGTTGGCATAACTGTAGCATCTGATGGATCTGTTCCTGCTGCTGCTTCATCCTCATTGGTTATGCCATCGCCATCTATATCAGGATCTGAATTATCTCCTAAACCATCACCGTCTGTATCCGAAGTCTCCGTGGGATCCAGGGGAAGATCATCCTCTAAGTCATCCACTCCATCTCCATCTGAATCTGGTACTAAAGGGTTGGTCCCATTTTGCATCTCGTCAGCGTCACTTAAAGCGTCTCCATCAGTATCTGAATTTGGATCAGCACTATCAATCTGACTATTTAAATCCTCCAAATCACTTACCCCGTCTCCGTTACTGTCTGAATTTAATGGATCGGTCCCCAAGCTTTTCTCTAAACCATCGTCCAAACCATCTCCATCACTGTCTGCGTTTAAGGGGTTTGTTCCATTGGCTATCTCATCTACATCACTCACACCGTCATTATCATCATCTGTATCAACTGCATCCACGGATCCGTCGCCGTCGGTGTCTAAGGGGATATCATCTGGGTCATTAGGATCTGTTCCTGCTGTAGCTTCATCCTCATTGCTTATACCATCGCCGTCTATATCAGGATCTGAATTATCCCCAATTTTATCCCCATCCGTGTCTATATCTTCATTAGGATCATTTGGGAAAGCATCTTCACTATCTGGTGTGCCATCACCGTCGCTGTCATCTGATAGTGGATCTGTGTTATTTTCGATCTCCTCTGTATCGCTTACTCCATCATTATCGTCAGCGCTATTACCTATTCCATCTCCATCACTATTAGCAATTTGATCTGTTGTTGTCGTAGTAGTATCACTTTCGCTTCCTTGGTTTTGGTCAACTTCAGGAGGGGGGTTTGAGGATCCAGATGAACCTTGACCATCTGAAGGTTCAGTAGTAGAGTCCGGTTGCTCATTTTGATCTTGCTCTTCTGTAGGCTCTGATGTCTCAGTATTATCACTTTCTTGGGCGCTAACCGTTAAGTTTACAGTCACTGTTGCAGCCAGATAGTTGGTGTTTGACGCCTGAGAGGCTGTAATTTGTGTTGTCCCAGTTGATGTGAGGCTAACTTTACTACCTGAAATCGAACCAATCGATCCGTCTGCTATTGAATACGTAATCGCCGCTGTACTGCTTGAAGTTGCCGTTAATTCAATGACATCACTTACCGCTCCTGATATAGCCTCAAAACGAATTATTGGCTGGGCTTTTAGAATGGTAAAACTTACTGTTTTAGTTCCTGTAAAGTTTCCTGTTCCTGTGATGGTCAGTGAGGCTGTCCCAACATTGATCTTGTTTGTAAAGCTTACCGTATAATCGGTAGTCTCTGATAAGGTTATACCGTCAAACGTTACTGTTGGACTTATCGTGATAGCAATGCCTGTATAGGTCTGGTCTGCAATAGCTGCTATTGTTGAACTAGCAATATTAGCTTGATTAACCGTTAGGGTCATAGTCGCTATGGCAGAATTAAAATTAGTATCCGCTGCCTGTGAGGCGGTTACTGTGGTTATACCTGCATTTAAAATATCTACTGTAGTTGCTGATACTGTCGCTATAGTGCTATCTGCTATAGAAAATGTAAAGGCTCCCGTGCTATTTGATGTGGCTAATAAATTGAAATTATCATCACCATAGGTTTTGGTTAGGTCCGAGAAATTTAATGTAGGATCTGATTTACCTATCGTAATCGTAGCTGAAATACTCCCTGCATTATATTTAGAATTAGCAGGCTGTGTCACTGTAATTGTTGTAGACCCTGCATCCGTTATAATGATAGTTGTCCCTGATATTATTGCAGTATTAACATCTGCACTTTCATAGATAAAAGCTCCTGATCTGTTTGAGGTAGGGGGGGTTATAGAAATTGTTGACGCCGTTGAGTTAACAGTTATTGCTCCGAAATTAGTGAGTGTTGTTTCTCCCTTAATAACCGTTAGTGTCTTAATTACATCAACAGCTTGATTGTATGTTTGATCACCGGGTTGGGAAAAGGTGAATTGTAAAACTCCCGGATGTGTAATGCTTAATTGTTGACCGTTAAGTTGGTAAGTTGCGCTACTTGATGTTGTTATCGCTGTTCCAACTGTTAGCGAAGAGGTCGCTGAAACTGTAGACAAATCTAATGTTAATGGTTCGCTAAAGGTGAGTTGTGATGGAAAATCTGCTGGGAGGTTTATCGCCTGATTCGATTTTGTTACATCCATAGAAAGGGTAAGAGAAGCTGAACTGTAATTAACCGTCTCCGGAACCGTAAAAGTGATTGTAACAACCCCTGATGTTCCTATACTCACTAATTCATAGTTGTCTAATGTGCCTGAAAGAGTTGCAGCAGAGCCTGCCTCAAGAGCCATTAGAACCGAGGTTGATGTATTTGTAATTGCTGAAAGGGGTAAGGTGTCAAAGTCTTTGAGCGGTTGTGTTTCTGGTAATCCTGTTACCTCTATCTCTGGCAAGGCTTTTGTAATGGTAAGGGTTGTACTAATCGAACCCGCATTATAATTAGTATCTCCAGCTAAAGTTGCTGTTAAAATAGTCTGTCCCGCTTGATTTAAAGCAATCAAAGAACCCGAAATACCCGCAATAGTATTACTAGAAGTTGAAAAGATAAAAGGATTAGTGTGGTTATCATTAACCCCCAAACCACTCATATCAATTTGAATAGGAGGATCACCATAGGTTGCCTCAAATGGTCCAAAGCTTCCTAAATCAGGATCCTTTTTGTTGATCGTTATAGTGGCAGTGGCCGTAGCAGATAAATAGTTGACCGTTGCTAATTGGGTTACAGTATACTGAGTAGTACCTGCACCTTTAATTATAAATTCATTTAATGTACCTGGTGAAACATTTACAATATTTTGATTTTCAATTATATAACTATATTTAGATATAGTATTACTTGAATTGGCTGAAACAATAAAATTTTCGTCTCCATAGGTTTTTGTAATGTCACTGATTGTTATTACTGGTTGGGCCTTTGCTATGGTAAAGCCAATTATCCTTTGCCCTGTAAAGTTGCCTGTACCTGTAATTGTTATCGATGCTGTTC
>Ga0255753_1006615_pt1 | contig 10702 bp, 13 predicted proteins | sample 041ome_10_FD_179953 | JGI IMG/M metagenome (GOLD analysis project Ga0255753, IMG submission 179953) | Coastal salt marsh microbial communities from the Groves Creek Marsh, Skidaway Island, Georgia - 041412US metaG (version 2) | ecosystem: Environmental > Aquatic > Marine > Intertidal zone > Salt...
CCTTTTCTTGGGACGGAAGTAAGTAATAATACTGAAGGAACGCATCTTATTGCCATCCGGCAGGAGATGAAAAAATGACTAAATGGGAATATAAAATTGTTGACCATAGCAATTCCACAGCAATGGGTTACTCCAATGAAGAAACCGAAGCTTTCAAGATTGAATATAAAGATGCTGTTCATTGGAAATACGAAATGTCCAGAATTGAATTGAATAAACTTGGTCAAGAAGGCTGGGAATTAGTTACCCAAGATGGGGCGAGCCAAATATACTTAAGACGCCCTTTATAAAAAAATGATGTTAGAGGAGCAAAATAATAATTCAGATTAGGGTCTTGCTCCTCTAACCCTTTGGATAGGAAAGCTAAACTAGAGCTACTTTTTTAAATTGTATGCGGGGCCGCAAAAAATTTGTTGATTAATGGCTCAAAGGATTCAAGAGAATCAATTTTGTAATTTGGATCAAAAGCAGCTTGATCCCAGTGATCTGTGAACTCTATAGCTTTTTTATACCAAGATTCATTTTTATATTGCTTACGAAGATCTTGGGGCTTGCCCATGTATTGATAATAGTGCTCTCCCTGAAAATCCTGATGTGTTCTGATGATGTGATAAGCATCCTCACTAACATAAGGTTTAATAATTTCTGCTGCAATTTGACCGTGATTGGGCACATTGATCACTTTGCCAATATCATGAATTAAGCTAATAAGGACCATTTCATCTTCAGCGCCTGCCCTTCTGGCCATGGTAGCTGTCTGCAAAGCATGATGGAGTTGGTTTGTACCAAAGCCAAGAGTTAACTGCTCTGTTTCTTTGAGCATGCCAATAATTCTATTTGGCATATCAAAGATATGCGGCATATGCTGCTCACTAATATGCTGCCATTCTTGCTCAGTACTTTGATCCATTCTTGTAAACATAATCATATATAGAAGTAAGTTATTCCTATAAATTAACTTATTTATATAAAAAATGAAACCTTAACAAAGAAGCTATGAGTTAACTGTAAAGTTTAAAACGGTGTGTAATTTAGATGCTGCTTTGAGCTCAAATGCATCAGGTGAACCATCTTTATTAAGTTTTACCTTAGCAAAAAAAGCGTCTATGGGATTGTTGGTCACTAAGTTTCTAAGTGCACTCTCAACCTTACCATCGTCCATATACTCTAAACTCACTTGGGCATTAATAAGTTTTCCTCTAAGCCAAATATCAACATTCATAAGATTTTTTAAATTTCTCCACCATATATTTGATCTGAGAGTTACGCAGGTATAAGAAGAATTGTGCTTGTGATAACTCACTGGAATGAGGAATTGTTTACCAGATTTGACTCCCTGAAAACTAATAATAAGAATCTGATGACTAACAAAAAAATGCAATGGTGATTTTGCTACAAACACTACGATGGGGTTAATCAATCTCCAAAGGTTCATTTGGCTATATCCTCACTTGGGTAAGGTGTTTCAAGAATCAAGGTATCTTTCAAAGTAACTTTGTATGAATTTTTGTTTTTACCAAATCGAACGCTGGTTACTGGCTTTTCATTTTTAAAGTGCAAAGCTGAACCCCCTTCTATACCATACATAAAATCAACAGAGCCATTTTCCAAGAATTTTTTTGTAGCGGGCCTTCTCTCAGGCTCCTCATCATAGTGAGGCGCGCAGTTTCCTGGTATAAAGTTCATACAAGGCATCATCTGAAGTTTCTCAGCCCAGGAATCAGTGAGTCCATTTTCAAACCAACAGATGGCTCCAGCACTCACACCGCTCATCACACATCCTCGATCATAGGCTTGCTTCAAAATTTGATCTAATCCCCAGTCTTTCCATACAGCAAGCATGCTTTTGGTGTTACCCCCACCAACAAAAATAATATCTTGGTTTTGAATATGTTCCGCTAAATTAATGGTTCTTTTAAAAAAACTAATGTGAGAAGGATTGCATGCCAGCTTTGAGAAGACTGAATAGTAATTAACAATGTAAGGATCTAAGTCTCCAGTTGCCGTTGGTATAAAACAGATGTTTGGGATTTCAGCCTGAGCTTGAGCTAAAATGTATTGCTCAATGTGGTTAGAATTTTGAGTTCTACCGAATCCACCACCTCCAATCGCAATTACTTGACGCATAAAAATCCCTGAGTGATATTACATATATGAAATTTAGTCACAAATATATCATTGTTGGAGCAGGAAGTGCAGGCTGTGTTCTTGCAAATAAACTATCTGAAAATCCAAGAAATTCTGTCCTATTGATTGAAGCTGGGCCAAAGGATAGCTTTAGCCAAATAAAGATGCCTTTGGCTGCAAGTACTTTGTTTAAAAATAAAAAATATGGGTGGTGTTATGAAACTGAGCCTGAGAAAAATCTTATGCATAGAACAATTAATTGGCCAAGAGGCAAAACCTTAGGAGGTAGCAGCTCAATCAATGGAATGCTTTACATTAGAGGGCAAGCTGAGGATTACGAAAATTGGGAGCAGCTGGGTAATTCTGGATGGGGGTATAGAGATTTAATGAAATACTTTATCAACATTGAAAACAACCAAAATTTTCAGAATCAATTCCATGGAAATTTTGGTTCTTTATGGGTAGAAACCTATGAGAAAAATCTTGAGTCATCATTGGCTTTTCTCAAGGCATGCGAAGAAAATAATTTTAAATTTAATGAAGATTTTAATGGTTCAGCGCAAGAAGGCTATGGACGTTATCAAGTAAACATAAAAGATGGAAAAAGATTTAGTGCTGCAGATGCATTCTTAAAACCTATTCTAAATAGATCTAATTTAACTCTTATGACAGATACAGTGGTTGAAAAGATTATTTTTTCAGATAAAAAAGCTGTTGGCGTTAAAATTAAAAATAGTAAAGGTATTAATATTATTGCTTGCACCTCTGAGATTATTCTATCAGGAGGCAGCATTAATTCTCCGCAGATCTTGATGCTGTCTGGAATTGGTCCTAAGGAACAACTAGAAAAGCATGGCATACCCTGCATAGAAGATATTTCTGGCGTTGGGCAAAACCTTCAGGACCATCTAACTGTTAACGTAAGCAGTATTATTAAAGGACTGGATACATTTAAAGAATTAATGACTCCTTTTAAAATGATTAACAATTTGTACGCTTATTATTTTGCAAACAAAGGGTTAATGACTTATCCAGCATCAGATATTGGGGTGTTTTTTAAAACCAAGCAAAATATAAACAGGCCAAACATCCAAATCCATTTTGCTCCAGGAGCTGGAAAATATAATAAAAATGGCGCCATGAAACCCACTTCGGGTATTACTGCATCAGTCTGTAATTTGCGGCCTAAAAGTAGAGGTTACCTAGAGTTAACCTCAAGCAGGGCTGAGGATTCACCAAAAATTTATGCTAACTACCTCTCGGCTCCTGAAGACTTACAAGTCATGATTGATGGAGTGAAAAGAACAAGGGAGATCTTCAAAACCAATATTATGAGGGAGCTATCGGCCAAAGAGACAATGCCAGGCAATGAATGCATTTCAGATAAAGATTTAGAAGAATTTATAAGAAGTGAGGCATTATCGGTCTACCATCCAGTCGGCACCTGCAAAATGGGGAATGGAGCAGGGTGTGTTGTAGGCAACGATCTGACTGTGAAGGGGCTTCGGGGCATAAGGGTGGCAGATGCTTCTATATTTCCTGAAATCATCTCAGGAAACACCAATGCAACATGCAACGTAATAGGTGCCAAGTGCGCAGACTTAATATTGGAGAGAGGCTAATAATCGTCAATCATATTAGCATTCTTGCAATCATTGGCTTCAATTAAGCTTCTTGAGCTGTTGGTCTAATAACAATCTCATTTACTGCTACGCCAGGATCTTGTTCTAGAGCATAAATAGTTGCCTCTGCAACCCTTTCAGCTGGCTGTGCAATGTCCCCTAAACCCCTTGCAATCAATGCTTCCATCATTGACTCATCCTTGATGCTAAAAGCAAGCTCTGTTGTAAAGGCGCCTGGATAGATACAGGTAACTTGAATCTTTCCTGCCGACTCAAGGCGCAAACCCTCTGATATGGCTCTAACGGCAAACTTAGTAGCTGAATAAACAGCACTGCCAGGCATCACTCTTTTGCCGGCAACGGAGGATATATTAATTATCTGGCCAGACTCTCTTTCAAGCATATGAGCATACACAGAATCAATACCATAAAGGACGCCTTTAATATTTACATCAATCATCTGATCCCACTCCTCTGTCCTACCTTTTTGCAACAGTGATAGAGGCATTACACCAGCATTATTAATCAACGAATCAATTTGACCAAAGGTATCAATTCCATGTCTAGCTAGTGAATGCAGATCTTCCTTGGAAGTAACATCAGTCACTTGGTATGTAGCCTGATCTTGTCCCAACTCTGCACAAAGCTCTTGTAATTTATCTTCTCTTCTTGCCCCAAGAACAACTTTAGCTTTTTTGGCCACACACATTTTAGCTATTTCTTTACCAAACCCTGAACTAGCCCCAGTAATCATGACCACCCTATTTTCTAAATTATTCATCTATTCTCTCCCTAAAATTTCATGCGTTTTATAGTAATCTATAATTCTCTGCTTCCATTTGTTAGTGTAACTCTCGAACTCATTATTTTTTATTAAAAACTCTTTAAAAAGAAGGTCTCTGTCAACCATCAGAATCGCTATAGATTGAATGTTTGTTTCAAACATAACATTGTGGGCATTTGCATAGGCAGCACCTTGTAAAAAATAATCCTCAATCCAATCTTTTCTCTTAATTTTTTTTGCTGTTTTGAAATCAATAATGGTTGGTTGGCCTCTAAAAATACCAATACAGTCTGCTGTTCCAGCATACAAACCATCCAAAACTAACCCAGACTCAAGACCCCACACCTCATCAATATCATTCAAACAATCATCAACAAACCTTTTGGCTATTTGATGGGCCATCAAGCCTAATCTATCATCTGTAAACTGCTCCCAGTCCTCACCATTTAAATAATTTTCAATAGCTAGATGAACCGCTGTACCTAGCGTTGTTGCCTCCTCCACTACATCAAGAGCTGTTTTGGGACCAACTCTTCGTTTCCATGCTTCAATGCCAGAATGATCACCTGTCGCGGATAGAATAGTGGTCACAGAAGGTACTAGATTTTCTTTTGAGTCACGATAATATCTGACATCATTTTTTTCTACACGATTAAGTTCTGGATATTCGTATAGTTTATTTATCATGGTCTTAATTAATTGAAGACCCACCATCAACAGAAATGACCTGACCAGTTATAAATGATGCTCTATCAGATAAAAGAAATGATACCAGCTCGCCTATTTCTTCTGGCTCTCCTATCCTTCTCAGCAAGGAGGATTTTTCGAGCATCTCTTTAGCTTTAGGCTCAGCTTCAAAATATTTAATCACACCTGGAGTTTTGATAGTTCCTGGTGATACGGCATTTACTCTAATATGATGTCTTGCAACTTCTTTAGCAACTGATTGAGTTAGGTTATTCACTGCTGCTTTGCTAGCAGCATAAATTGAATTAAAAGCATAGCCCCTAATGGCTGAATTCGATGAAATATTTACAATGGTTGCTGGAGTTGATTGAGCTTTAAGAAAATTAATTTCTGACTGCAAACATTTCCATAGTGAGGTAAAAGTTAAATCAAGTGTTGCCTCAACCTCCTCTAATGAATAATTTTCTACTGGGCCCAATCCTTTTGATGCGGCAGCATTATTACAAATGCAGTCAAGGCGATTAAAATGGCCTTTACAGTATTCAAGCATTGAATCAATTGCATTGGAATCAGTTAAATCAGCTTCAAAACTTGATGCGGCATTAGGATTGATAGAATTAATTTCGCTTGCAACTCTAGCTGCAGAATCGCCATTTAAATCAACTAGCAGCACTCTTGATCCATGCCTTGCAAGAGTTTTAGCAATACCTTCGCCAATGCCTTGCCCCGAGCCAGTCACCAAAGAAACTTTATCATTTAATTCCAAAATAAATCCCTCAAAGATGTTTTTCTAAAAAGCCTAGAATGTAATTATAAGTCGTGATCTTGTCTATTTCATTAAGAGTTTCGTGCCTTGCACCATCTACCATATAAAGCTCTGATTTAAGGTTATTTTCATCAAAGCATTGTTTAAGTTTTCTTACATTCTTGCCCATACCTCCAACTGGATCGCAAGATCCTGAAAATATGAGAATTGGAGTTTTTATTGGCATATGAGACAAATTTACATTGCTAAAAACTCTCTCAATGCCATGTATCACATCTGACCAAAGCTTATTTGAAACAATGAATCCGCACAAAGGATCATCTATATAATTTTCAACACTCTTTTTATCTCTCGAAAGCCAGTCACTGGAAGTTAAGGTCTCTTTAAATCTTGCATTAAAACCACCAAAAATTAACTGATGCAGCGCTTTACTGTAACCACTCTTTCCTAATCTAATAATTTCTATTCCAAGAAATACTTTTTGAACAAATGATTCAATGGCATTAGGGTACCCTGAGCCTGAAAGTAAAACAGCATCATATGTAGCATTTTGCTGCAGAGCTGACAAAGCTATCCATGAGCCCATGCTATGACCAAGCAAAATCTTCGGTGTGCTAGGAAATATTGTTTTGAGCTCAGCATGAATAAGCAATAAATCATCAACAACTTTATTCCAGCCATCTTGATCTGAAAAATGGCCAGCTTGATTATCAAAAATTCTTGACCCATGACCTCTATGATCATGAATCGCAACATGATAACCCTCAGCATTAAAAAAATTTATAAATTCAGAATATCTATCTTTATGTTCAGCCATGCCATGGGAGATTTGTATCACACCGGTGCAATTAGCTTTTTTTGACCGAGATAAATAGAAATCTAGCGCAGTGGCATCTTTTGCTTTTAATGCTATTTTTTCCATATAAATATAAAATAACATGATAAAGGTAATAGCATGCAAGATATATATATTTCAGGAACTGGGGTTTGGACTCCACCACATAAGATCTCTAATAAAGAGCTTGTCGAATCATTTAATAATTATGTAGAAATTTTTAATAGGGAAAATACTCAAAAAATTACTGACGGCATTGTAAAACCTCTTGAGCCCTCTTCTGTTGACTTCATTGAGAAAGCCTCTGGCATAAAAAATAGATATGTAATCGATAAAGATTCATTGCTAGATCCTAACCGCATGAAACCTATGATAGAAGCCAGACCGAATGATTCTCTATCTTTCTGCGCTGAGATCAGTGTAATTGCTGCAAACGAAGCGTTAAGCAATGCTAATTTAAATGCCTCTGATATAGATGCAGTCATAGTTTCAACAGCTAATCTACAAAGGGCTTATCCAGCAATCGCTATAGAAGTTCAAAATGAATTAGGAATTGATGGATACGCATATGACATGATGGTTGGATGTTCGTCTACAACCTTTGGGATAAGTAATGCCTATGCAGATATTGTCTCCGGCAAGGCTTCTAAGGTGTTAGTGATCAACCCAGAAATAACTTCCGCGCACAACAATTATAAGAATAGGGACAGCCATTTCATATTTGGTGATGTTTGCACGGCCACCGTTATTGAAAAAAACTCTCAATCTCCAAACAAATTTAAAATTCTTAATGCAAAGTTAAAAACTCAATTTTCAAACAACATACGAAATAACTTCGGCTTTATGAATACCATCGAAAATAAAGAATACACTGAGCAGGAACTTTTATTTGTGCAAAATGGTAGAAGTGTATTTAAAGAAGTTATGCCAATGGTGGCGTCTCTGATAACCGATCACTTGGAAGAAAACAGCCTCTCCCCACAAGATGTTGAGCAATACTGGCTTCATCAAGCAAATATTAATATGAATACCTATGTCGTAAAAAAACTTTTAGGAGATGACTTTCCTCCAGAAAGAGCACCCAATGTATTGGATGAGTATGCCAATACTGGATCAGCAGGATCGCTAATAGCATTCCACAAATATAACCATTTAAAGCCTGGACAAAAAGGAATTATTTGTTCCTTTGGTGCAGGGTATTCCATTTGCTCAATTCTAGTTGAAAAAGAATAGTTAGATGAAATTTATTTTGCCTTTATTGGTAATCTTAACTGCGACAATTGGTTCAATAGCAAATATTAATATCAACGCTGATGGGTGGTATGGGGAGCTTGTTAAAAGTCCTTTAAATCCACCTGGCTATGTGTTCGGAATAGTTTGGCCTATTTTATATCTGCTGATGGGGATTGTTGCTTTTTTAGCAGCAGAAAGGATTTGGAAGTTATTTATAATTCAATTAATCCTAAATGCTGCTTGGTCTTGGATATTTTTTTATTATCAACTTCCAATAATAGCTCTGTTAGATATTGCTCTTTTAATACTCATCAATGTGATGATAGTTATGAATCTTAGAGCTTCTTCGAAGGCTTTGGCGTGGCTGTATTTACCGTACCTGCTTTGGCTTTTCTTTGCAGCCTTTCTTAATATTTCTATCGTCTACTTAAATTAAAAAATACCAATCACTAGGCCAGTCATGCAGGAAGCTAGCGTTGCTCCTACAAGAGCCTTGAGAGAAACTTTGATCAGGTCATTCTTGCGTTCAGGTGCCATGGCACTTATCCCTGATACAAGAATACCAACGGATGAAAAGTTTGCGAATCCGCACAATGCATAAAGTGTTATTAGTTTAGATCTATCTGAGAGAGTATCTGGCTCTAGGCTTGCTAATGCTCCATATGCTACAAATTCATTTAAAGCAGTTTTTAAGCCCAGCAACTCTGCTGAAGCAAGTGTTTCTGACAATGGCACACCCATCAGCCAAACAATTGGAAAAAATATGTATCCCAAAATTAATTGCAGTGATAAATCTGAAAAACCAAATAAACCTCCAAAGATTTCAAGCAATGAGTTCAATAAAGACACCAAAGCAATAAATGCTATTAAGATTGCTCCGACATTAAGGCATATGTCTAACCCATCTCTGGTACCTCGGGTAATAGCATCCATCGAGCTCTCATAAACTTTAGGGACGGAATTACCATCGAAGTTTGTTACATCTGATGATGGAATCATAATGTTCGCATACATAATCGCAGCTGGAATAGAAAGAATTGAGGCCGAAACCAAGTGTTGAATTAAGTTAATATCAGGAAATTGAGGTGCAAGCATTGAAACTAAAGCTATCATTATTGAACCAGAAACAGTCGACATACCGGCAGTCATTAGTATTAAGAGTTCTTTTTCACTCATTCTAGATAGGTATGGACGAACCAGGAGCGGAGCCTCTACCTGCCCCATAATAATATTAGCAGTTGCTCCAAGCCCAATGGGGCCACCGATATTAAATAGCTTTTCAAAAATTTTTGATATTGCTCGGATGATTAACGGCAAAATATTCCAAAACCATAATAAAGCAGACAAACTAGATATTACTATAATGAGCGGTAAAATTTGAAACGCGAAGATCATAGAATTACCTGTTCCGCTATTCTCAAAAGGAGAATTAGATGCATTGCTCAGGTACCCAAAAACAAATTCGGCACCTTCTTGAGTTGCTGCCTGAAGAGCAGTTACACCATCTGAAAGGTAGGCAAATATCTGTACAATGAATGGAATCTTTAAAAGAGCAATGGCTAAGATGACCTGCAAAATAATTGCAACTAGAATATGTCGATAGTTTATAGCGGATCTATTTTGAGAAAAGGGAATAGCAATTAAGACTAGCCCAATAAAACCAATAAGAATTTGTAATATAGAAGATATTGCCATCACTTAGTATAACTTAATAGCTTTCAGCCTTTCTTCTAAAAAATCATGTGCACTTATCGAATCCTTTGAATCATCTACTATTGAGCAAAGCTCAACATCTGGTGAAGGATGAAGAAAAAATGGCATGCTATATCTAGATTTTGGTTGCAAAGAGTTATAGTCAACAACTCTATGGGTTGTGCTTTTAAGCCTATTACGAGTAACCAGCTGCATCATATCTCCTATATTACACACAATAGATTTACTCTCAGCTTCAATTGGAATCCATTCACCTTTAGAGTTTTGCACCTCTAACCCAGACTCCTCAGCTCCAACAAGCAAAGTAATAAGATTGATGTCTTCATGAGCCCTGGCTCGCAATGAATTAGATTTATCTTCAACTGGAGGGTAATGGATTAACCTTAAAACTGAGTTACCCTTTTGAACCCATGGAATAAAAAAATTTTGATCTTTATCCAGAATTAATGCAATGGCTTTAAGCACCTCCATGCCTAGATCATGCAAAGCTAAAAAGAGCTCATCAAACCCCTTATTGAAATCCGGAATCTCATTTACTTTGATATTTGAAGCTATTCTAGAATCAAATGATTCATTAACTTGTGGGCCATGATGCCAAAATTCTTTCAAATCAGGAACAGTCTCTCCCAAGGCTGTCTCCTTGCCAAAGGGAGTATATCCTCTAGCGCCTGCCATTTCCGGATGCGCATATTGATTTTTTTGATCAAAGGGTAAATTAAAAAATTGTTTGCTCTTGGTGTAACCATCAGTCAACAGCTGTTCTGGGACTCCATGATCAGTAATAGTAAAAAATCCATGATTTGAAAGCGCGCCAGTTAAATCTTCAATTGTCTTGGGATCAGACTGCTTAATGGACTCGAAGGAGAATGATGGAATCGAATGAAATGACATATTTTATTTTAACAAAAAAAAGGCAACCTAAGCTGCCTTTTTAA
>Ga0255753_1006624_pt1 | contig 10692 bp, 9 predicted proteins | sample 041ome_10_FD_179953 | JGI IMG/M metagenome (GOLD analysis project Ga0255753, IMG submission 179953) | Coastal salt marsh microbial communities from the Groves Creek Marsh, Skidaway Island, Georgia - 041412US metaG (version 2) | ecosystem: Environmental > Aquatic > Marine > Intertidal zone > Salt...
GCTCTCAATATCTGCCGAGGGTGGCTCGCTGAAGGTCAGCCGCACCTCCAGCTGCGCGCCGGGCTGAGCCGTGAAGGCGATATCCTCGATAACCACTGGTACCGCTGCTGTCGCAACGCTCCAGAAGCAGCCTACCAGCAGACTGATCCAGCCGCCTGGCACAGCGCCAATGCGCTTGTTGGGGTTCGCTCTCATCATGCCTTAGTCTCCCTCGCTCACATCCCTGAGAGCTCAATGGTTCTGGGTCGCTCCACCCAACCGTCCTCGGTTCCGTCCGGGACAATTTCGATTACGGCGACAAACGTGTCGCCCATCTCTGCGATCCTGCCGTGATCCCGCCCCAGGAAATTGCCGACTTGTACGCGGTGAATGCCGCCGTCCGGGTCCTTGATCAATGTCCAATCCTCACCAGCACGCTCCAGCGAGCCCACCATCAACAGTGAATCCAATGTGAAACGCTCCAGGTATTCCTTTGGCCGATTGTTGTCCGGGCGCAGCGCAGCGCGAGACGACAGTGCCGCCAACTGCCTGATATCGACTGGGCGATCAAACGGGCTACGCAACGTGGTGGCCGCATAGGCAAAGGCCTCATAGGCTTTAAATGTCGGGATTGGCTCAATCACACCACCAGGGCGAGCGCGCTTTTCAGCCATGAAGGCGTCAAGGTCGCTGAAGCCGCTGTCTCCACAAGATGCCAGCCATGGCAACAGCACCAGCAGGCTCAGTGAGCGTCGCACTGCTCTCCTATTCTTAAAGCCCATCGTCTTCCTCCCGGTAGCGATAGGTCTTGGCCAAAATGCTCATCTTCAGCATCGGCGCCGCGTCATTATCGATAGCAATATCGAAGTCGTGCAGTGTCACGATACGGGGCAAACCCGCCATGCCGGATATAAAGGCACCCAGGTCGTGATAGGAACCCACCGCTTCAATGGCAATGGGCAGCTCGATATAAAAGGTCTGCGCTTGCTCATCCAATAAATCAATCCGCTGAATGCTCAGACCGTTCAGCTCGCCCTTGTCGGTGATGTCCTCCAGTAAACCCGGCACCTCGGTCTCGGAGGGTAGCTGCGCCACCAGCGCACCGAATCGCTGCTCCATTTCCACCAGCTGGGTCTTATAAGCCTCGAGGTTTGCGGCCTCAAAGGCCTTCTTCTCAAAATCCCGCCGCAGCGTCTGCTCTTCTTGCTGTGCACCCCTTAACTGGATGTTCAGGTCGTTCACATGCAAGTAAAAGCCGGCGACCAATATCACGACATAGAGCAAAGTGAGCACGATGCCTTTGAGTGCCAGCGGCCAGCTACCGATATTCTCCATGTCCAGATCAGCGAGATCGAGGTCGCTCAGCGCCTTGATTTGCTCGGAGAGGTTCATAGCGACAGCCCCTCCTCGTTCTGGGGCAACTGCAGATTCACTATCAATTTAAAGGTGGTGGCCTGCTCGCCATATTCAGGGGCGGCCTGCACCGAATCGAGGTTCGGGTTCTCTAACCAGTCCGACGCATCGAGCCGACGCATCAAGCTCGATACGCGGTTATTGGACTCGGCGACACCCTCTAGGGACACCACATTCTCTTTGGTTTGCAGCGAGGTGTAGAACACCCCGTCGGGCACTGTTCTGACCAGCTGATCCAGAAGCCTGACAATCACGGGGCGATTACCTTGAAGCGCCTGAATGACCCTCATGCGTTCAATCAATTGGTTGCGCTTACGCTGCAGATCCCGGATCTCCGCGACCTCCTGGTCGAGCAGTGCGATCTGGGTACGCAGGTATTGGTTGCGCGACTGCTGAGAATCGATCTGGCTGTTCACCGCCAGATCCCATAACAGCACCGACAACGCAGCACCCGCCAGCGTCGCGCCCAAACCGATCAAGAACTGCTTTTTGCGCCCCTGTCTCCGCGCTTCGCGCCAAGGCAACAGATTAATGTTGGCCATCAGCGGACACTCCGCATGGCAAGGCCACAGGCCACCATCATCGCGGGAGCGTCTTTGGCCAGCGCCTGGGCATTTACCCGAGAACCGACCGACATATCTGCAAAGGGATTGGCCACGATCGTCGGCGTGCTCAGACGTTCCCCAATGATTTCAGCCAGCCTGTCAATGGCTGCAACGCCGCCACACAAGACGACGCAATCGAGTTCGGTGTATTCACTCGATGAAAAGAAAAACTGCAGCGATCGGCTGACCTGCTGAACCACCGCCTCACGAAAAGGCTCCAGCACTTCGCGCTCGTAATCATCAGGCAAGCCACCCTGCTTTTTGGCGCGACCCGCTTCTTCAAAGGAGAGGTCGTAACGATTCATGATTTCGTCAGTGAGCTGCTTGCCACCAAACAGTTGCTCTCTGGTGTAGACACTCTCGCCGCCTGCAAAGACCGACAGTGCGGTCATGCTCGCTCCAATGTCCGCCATCGCGATCGTCTCCGGCGCCGCCACGGGCAATTGAGACTGCAGGAGCGCCAGCGCGCGCTCTATGGCAAACACCTCGACGTCAATAATCGCCGGGGTCAGGCCGGCCACTTCCAGCAAATCGACCCGCGACTCAATGGTGTCTTGTCGACAGGCGGTCAGCAGCACATTGACCTGATCGTCTCGACCCATAGCGGGGCCCAATTCTTCAAAATCGAGCGCGACCTCGTCAAGGGGATAGGGAATGTATTGATCCGCCTCGACGGTCAGCTGTGCCTCGAGATCTTCCTCAGACAGGCCGGCGGGCATGGCGATGGTCTTGATAATGACCGCTGAACCCGAAACGGCGGCAACCGCTTGCTGGGCGCGGGTGTTGGAGCGGGCCACGAGGTCGCTGATTAAACCACCGACTACGTCGATTTGATTAACGTTTTTCTCGACCACGGCCTCCGGCGGCAGCGGCGCTACTGCATAACTCTCAACGCGATATCGGTTACCGTTGCGGCTCAACTCCAGCAGCTTGACCATGGTCGAACTGATGTCGATGCCAAGCACCTGCGATGTCTTGGCAGTACCAAATCCCCTCAACACTTGTCATTCCTTTGCCTGTGTCGACGTTCCCCGGGGGGGTCCCAGATTTTCCAGCACTCAATACTACGATGGGCACCTTTGTTTATGGCCAGCCAAAGTCGGTAAAAGGTCACTTAACACCAGCAATAGTCTGAAATCTCCGCAAAAGCCTTGATATGTTTGCATGTCGAGGTCGCGTGACGCTCACTGCGCTCACCGGATGTCCCGGATGAACCCGACCTGAGAGACAACACGCCGGAGAGTCCAAGGGTGCCAAAAGCCAGAAAAGTGATGCGATACAGCGCCCTGATTGCCTGCGCGGCCGTCTGGTGGCTGGCTGGGCTTTACCTTTATCTCAGCCCAAAACTTCCAGAGGAAAGTGCACTCCGCAACATCACGTTGCGAACCCCTATGCGTGTACTCAGTCGTGATGGTGCGCTCATCGGGCAGTTCGGCGAGCAAAAGCGAAAGCCGCTGCAATTCGAGCAGATCCCACAAAGCTTCATCGATGCACTGTTGGCCGCGGAAGACGACGGCTTTTTCGAACACGGTGGCATCGAACCGCTAAGCCTGATGAGAGCGGTCTCAGAGTTGTTGCTGACCGGCAAAAAAGGCAGCGGTGGCTCAACGCTGACAATGCAGGTAGCGAGAAACTATTTTCTGACGCTGGATCAGACCTTCCTCAGAAAGTTCACTGAAATCCTGCTGGCGTTTCAGATTGAAGCCCGACTGAGCAAAGAAGAAATTTTTGAGCTGTACGTCAACCGGGTGTTCCTCGGGCATCGTGCCTACGGCTTTGAGGCTGCGGCGGAAACTTACTACGGAAAGCCCCTCGCGGAACTCACGCTCGCACAACACGCCATGCTGGCCGGCGTGCCGAAAGCGCCGTCGCGCAACAACCCGCTGAGCAATCCTGAAAAAGGCAAGATCCGCCGGGACTGGATTCTGGGTCGTATGGCGAGCCTCGGCATGATCAATGAAACTGAACAAGCCGCGGCGCTAGGTACGCCCGTCACCGCTTCTTTTTATGGCCAAGTTGTTGAGGTCGACGCCGACTACATCGCCGAGATGGTCCGTCGTGAAATGGTCGAGCGCTTTGGTAATGCCGCCTACAACGACGGCTATGTGGTCTACACCACAGTTGAGGCGAAACTGCAGCAAGCGGCCTATGATGCACTGCTCAGCGGACTGAGAACCTACGACTGGCGGCACGGCTGGCGGGGGCCGGAGCGACGCTTGGCTCCGCGCGAAGGCGAGTCACCCGAGGAGACCCTAGGACGCTGGCAAGAAGCACTCCGCGACATGCCAACCATCGCCAAGCTGCCACCGGGCATCGTCACCGCAGTCGGGGACGAGGCCGTGTCCGTGCTACTCAAGTCCGGGGAGGCGATCGCCCTGTCATGGGAAGGGGATCTTGAGAAAGTACGCCAGTACCGGTCGGTGAATCAAACGGCGGCGCCCGAGAAAACTGCCTCGACATTGCTTGCGCCGGGCGACTTGATTCGCGTTCGCGAGACGGATGAGGGATGGCGGCTGACGCAGGTACCCAAGGCGCAATCTGCTTTGGTCTCACTCGATCCCAAACACGGTGCCATCCGCGCATTGGTCGGCGGCATGGGCTTCGAGTTGTCCAAATTCAACCGTGCAACTCAGGCAAAACGCCAGCCCGGCTCAAACTTCAAACCGTTTCTGTATGCCAGCGCGTTAGAGGCAGGTATTACGCCCTCCACGGTCATTAACGATGCGCCGGTGGTGCTCGACAATCTCTCTGCCGCAGAAATCTGGCGGCCGGAAAATGACAGCGGGAAATTCTATGGGCCGACACGGCTACGCGAGGCGCTGACCTTCTCGCGCAATCTCGTTTCGATCAGGGTGCTGCAACGCGTCGGCGTGCGGCCTTTCATCCGGTACGTAGAGGGCCTAGGGTTTGATACTGAAGACATACAGGCAAATCTGACGCTGGCCCTCGGCACGCATACCTATACCCCACTTGAGATCGCCACGGGCTATGCCATCTTGGCCAACGAAGGCTTCAAGGTGGAACCCTGGCTGATTGAGCGAATTGAAAACGCGAAAGGAGAGATCGTTTACGCCGCCGACCCACTCGTGGCGTGTGCCGAATGCGCCTACATGGAGGGTAGCGAGCGCGAGGAAATGCGGATGGAAGATATATTGGGCACGGCAGTGCCCGAGGTACGCGCAGCCGACCGGGTCATGGACCCCCGGGTCGCCTTCATCATTTCCTCTTTCCTCAACGATGCCATTCAGCGCGGCACGGGCCGTCGCGCGCGGGTACTCGACCGGCAAGACATCTCGGGCAAGACAGGCACCACCAATGGCCCGAGGGATGCCTGGTTCTCGGGTTTTAATCGCGACCTGATTACAACGGCTTGGGTGGGCTTCGACGACTACGGGCCTCTAGGGCGTCGCGAGTTTGGGGGCACCGCCGCGCTGCCTATCTGGATCGACTACATGCGTCAGGCACTGCCTCCTGCGCAACCGGCACCACCCATGCCGCCCGGCATTGTCCGCCTGCGTGTAGACCGGGCGTCAGGCCTGCGGGTAAGGGGACAACCCGAGGGCAGTGTGATGGAGTACTTCCTCGAAGAATCCCTCCCGGACTGGGACACCGGCTCAAGCGGCGCCATCGATACTGAAAACCTCGAGCAGATTTTTTAAGGCAAAAAAAACGCCGGCATAAGCCGGCGTCTCATTTAACTGACCGCTTAGTTCTTAAGGCTTCGGCCTCCAAAGCGCTTGTTGAACCTCGCAACACGACCGTCGCTCTGAGCCACCTTCTGCTTACCCGTGTAAAAAGGGTGGGAAGCACTCGAAATATCCAGAATCATATAAGGATAGGTTTGTCCTTCGTGCTCTTTCGTCTCACTTGTCTGCACCGTCGAACCCACAACAAAGTAGGTGTCCGATGAAGTGTCGTGGAACAGAACGTCACGATACTCGGGGTGAATGTCTGGTTTCATGCCAACCTCCGTCAGCATCTGTCTTACGAAAAAGAGCGCGGATCATACCAGAGCCCGCTCCGATAGCAACACGGAATACGCCCGTTCCCGGGCTTTAGTACACTGAGCTGGTAAGCCAGCGCCCCGAGCAGCCCTTGAGCCAAAATACAGCGAAAAGCCCCCACAAACCTGCGATCTGGCGTTGCGCGGTACCCTCCCCTTTGCGGCGCGCTTTTGATTACCTCCCGCCCGAGGGCTACATCGGACCCGCCAAGCCCGGCGCACGCGTCACCGTCCCTTTCGGCAAGCGCACTGTCACCGCGGTCATGCTCTCGATCGCGTCAGAATCCGCGGTAGAACCCGCGAAGCTCAAAGCCGCAGGGGCATTGCTGGACGAGCAGCCGCTTTTTACCGAGGGGCAGCTAGCGTTGCTTTCCTGGGCCGCTGACTACTATCAGCATCCTCTGGGCGAGGTATTGCCTTTGGGCTTATCCCCTCGCGAGCGTCGCGGTCAACCCGAACGAGCGCTGACCGAGACGGGGGTCAGGCTGACTGCCCGGGGTCAGGGCCTGCCGGATGGTGCTCCTCATCGTGCACCCAAGCAGGCGGCGCTGGTCTCCCGACTGAAGTCAGGTCCCCTGCCCCTGGCCGAACTCAAAGTCGAAGGTTTCAGCCCTGCTGTTATCAAGGCGCTCAAAGACCATGCGCTCGTCGAGGGCTGTGAACTCTCAACTAAGGCAACCTGGCAAACCCGATCTCCACCATTACCAGCCAATGCGGAACAACAGACCGCAATAGATAAGATCTTGGCAGCGGCAGGGGCTTTTTCGGTGCATTTGCTCTACGGCGTAACCGGTAGCGGCAAGACAGAGGTTTACCTGCAGAGTGTTGCCGACTGCCTAAAACGGGGCCGGCAGGCACTGGTGCTGCTCCCCGAGATCGCCCTGACACCGCAGACGCTGGCGCGGTTCGAGGCACGGTTCGAGGCGCCGGTTATTGCACTGCACTCAGGGATGGGTGACGCGGAGCGCGACCGCGCTTGGGCGGCTGCACGCAGAGGTCACGCCGCGGTGATCCTCGGCACCCGGTCCTCCGTCTTTGTCCCCCTGCTGAAACCGGGCTTAGTCATTGTCGATGAGGAACATGACGCGGCGTACGTGCAGCAGGATGGCTTCCGGTACTCAGCGCGAGATGTAGCGATCAAGCGCGCGCAGCTGGAGCAATGTCCGGTCGTGCTCGGCAGCGCCACACCCAGCCTAGAAAGTTGGCACAACGCTGAGCTGGGTCGGTTCCAGCGCCATTCACTGATGCAGCGCGCGGGTGCGGGGACACTGCCCAGGGTTCGACAAATTGATATCGCGGGACTTGAACTCTCTGCGGGCCTGTCGCCAGAGCTATTGAACGAGATCGAGGCTGCGCTGAGCCGGCGTCATCAGGTGCTGGTATTTCTCAACCGCCGCGGCTTTGCCAATGCGCTGCTCTGTCACGATTGTGGCTGGAGCAGTGACTGCGCTGACTGCGATGCGCGCATGACGCTGCACAAAACGCCACCTGGATTGCATTGCCATCATTGCGGTCGGCGCTCAGCGCTGCCCCGGCAGTGCCCCAGTTGCCATAGCAGTCGACTGGTCGGCACCGGCGTCGGCACCCAACAGACCGAGACGTTTCTCGCCGAGCGCTTTGCTAATTTCCCGGTGATTCGCGTCGACAGCGACACCATGACGGGCCGCGAGGCGATGCCCAACCTGATTGAACAGCTCGCGGGTGGAGACCCGGTACTGATGATCGGTACGCAAATGTTGAGTAAGGGCCATCATTTCCCTCACGTCACGTTGGTGGCCGTTGTCGATGCTGACGCGCTGCTGTTCAGTCCCGACTTTCGCGGTGAGGAGCGACTATTACAGCTTCTGACACAGGTGAGTGGTCGTGCCGGGCGGGACGGGACCGCGGGTGAGGTGCTGATTCAAACGCGACACCCCGACCATCCACTAATGCAACATCTCGATCAGCCTTACCACACGGCGTTGCCCGCCTTGCTCAATCACCGGATTCAAGCAGGACTGCCACCCCACGGCGCGCTTGGTGTGATTCGCTGCGACAGCCAGGATCGACAGGAGGGGTTGGGCTTCCTCTCCGAAATCCGAAAAGGCATCACCGCACCCCGGGGCGCACAAATCATCGGCCCACTGTCCGCCGCGATGGCACGACGGAAAAATCGCTATCGCTCGCAATTAGTCATTTCTGCGGGGAGTCGCTCAATGCTGGCAAAAGTCATGACAACTCTGATTGCCGCGGCGGAGGCAACCCGACACTCTCACCGCTTGAGCTGGTCGGTGGACATCGACCCCTACGAAAGCTTGTGACTTCCTCCGCTGGAGCGACGACCACCGGTTGGTGATAATAGACGCTCAGTCTGTGTTGTTCGCTTCGCAGACCTACCTGACAGGATGATCATGAAACCCGAACTGGCTGCGCTCATTAGCGAGGCGCTGGAACAACTCGTATCAGATGGCGTGCTGACTGAAATGCCCGAGTCGGCACCGCAGATCGATCGCCCGAAAGATCCGAGTCATGGTGATCTGTCCTGCAATATTGCCATGGTGATGGCCAAGCGCGCGGGCATGGTGCCCCGGGAGCTAGCTGCCCAGCTGATCGCGGCGCTCCCCGCAAACGCACTGATTGACCGCTGCGACATCGCCGGCCCTGGCTTCATCAACTTTTTTATCAACCCCGGCCACCATACCGAGGTCGTACGCACCATTCTCGAGAGCGGCGCGGCATACGGGTGCACTGATGCCGGCGGCGGGCGACGGGTGCAGGTGGAATTTGTATCCGCCAATCCAACAGGTCCCCTCCACGTGGGCCACGGCCGAGGCGCTGCCATTGGCGACTCCCTGGGCAGACTACTGGAAGCCACAGGGTGGTCTGTACAGAGAGAGTTCTATTACAACGATGCGGGCCAGCAGATCAACAATCTGGCGCTGTCGGTGCAGGCCCGCGCCCTAGGCAAAGGCCCCGATCACCCCGACTGGCCGGCGGATGGCTATCAGGGCGGCTACATTGAAGATGTGGCCAGCGCTTATCTGTCGGGCGAGACCGTGCTGGCCGCTGACCGGGAAATTACGGGCGCCGGCGACCCAGAGGATCTTGACGCCATCCGGGATTTCGCGGTGGCGTGCCTGCGGCGCGAGCAGGATCAGGACCTGAAGGCCTTTCAGGTGATCTTCGATGAGTATTTTCTGGAGTCGTCACTCTATGACAGCGGTGCCGTCGAGCAGACCGTAGAAACCTTGCAGCGTGCCGGCCATACCTATGAAGAGCAGGATGCACTGTGGTTGCGCACTACCGACTTTGGCGATGATAAGGATCGCGTGATGCGCAAAAGTGACGGCGGGTATACCTATTTCGTCCCAGATGTCGCCTATCACCACAACAAATGGCAACGCGGCTATGAGCGCGTGATCAATGAGCAAGGCGCCGACCATCACAGCACCATTACCCGCGTCAGAGCCGGATTACAGGGACTCGACGTGGGTATACCCGAGGGCTGGCCGGAGTATGTGCTGCATCAAATGGTGACCGTTATGCGCGAGGGCGCCGAGGTTAAGCTGTCCAAGCGCGCCGGCAGCTACGTAACGCTTCGCGACCTGATTGACTGGGTCGGCTGCGACGCCACCCGGTATTTTCTGGTCGCGCGAGCCCCCACCTCGCAACTCACCTTCGATGTGGATCTGGCGCTGGCCCGCAGTAACGACAACCCCGTCTACTACATTCAATACGCGCACGCGCGATGCGCCAGCGTGTTGCGCAAGGCGCAGGAAACGGACCTGAGCCTGGAGGTTAATGAAGGCTTGGCACATCTTGGCTGCCTCAGTGAGGCCGAGACACTGGCACTAGCTGTCACGCTGGGGCGCTTCCCCGAAGTCGTGGCTACCGCGGCCGAGCGGCTGGAACCCCACGATGTCGCAAACTATCTGCGTGACCTCGCAGCAGACTTACACAGTTTCTACAACGCGCACAAAGTACTGGAGGGGTCTCCCGAAACTATGAAAGCCAGATTGGCCTTAGTGGCAGCGACTCAACAGGTGATCGCCAGCGGACTCGGCTTGCTCGGTGTATCTGCGCCGGACATGATGTAATGGCAGGGAGCCCCACCAAACCTCCCCGTAAAGCGTCTGCAACCCGCAAGGCCAGCGATCAGGCTACCAGCGCCCCACCCACCTTGAACCGCGCGCACCTGCAGGGTTTTGTGGTGGGTTGTGTCGCCGGGGGGCTAGGGTGTGTGGGGCTCTTCAATGCGCTGGAGGCGGATGAGACGATTGTCGACACACCGCCCGCGGCACCACCGGCATTGGAGGTCACCGTCGGCCCGCGATTCGATTTCTATACGGTGCTGCCAAATCAGGAGCTCGACCTGAATCCCGATATCGAACCCGCCGAATTGCAGTCGGGCAATACGAGTAGCGCACAGTATTTATTGCAGGTCGGATCGTTCCGCCAGCAGACCGATGCAGATCGCCGCCGCGGCGAACTGGCACTGCTAGGCCTTGAAGCGACGGTAGAGCCGGGCGACGGTGATAACGGACGATGGTACCGGGTCTATCTCGGTCCTTTCGAAAGCCGCTCGGAGATGGCGCGCGCTCGGTCTCTCACGGCACAGGCTGACATGGACACCCTGTTGCTCAAACGCGAGTCACCCTGAGCATGACGGATCCACATCAAGTCACCCACCTGCACTACTCGCGGAGCAAGCGT
>Ga0255753_1006646_pt1 | contig 10660 bp, 9 predicted proteins | sample 041ome_10_FD_179953 | JGI IMG/M metagenome (GOLD analysis project Ga0255753, IMG submission 179953) | Coastal salt marsh microbial communities from the Groves Creek Marsh, Skidaway Island, Georgia - 041412US metaG (version 2) | ecosystem: Environmental > Aquatic > Marine > Intertidal zone > Salt...
AAGCTTTTTTAGTTGAAGTGTCACCAACGTTTTCTTCTAAACTTGGAACAAGATTGGGATTAGCTAGATCGAAAACTACTGCTAGTGGTGCAACAGAGTCTATTCGAGGTGGAATAGGAACTTCTGCTGCTGACCTTGCTCTTGGTAATAGCAATAGTAGTGCAACAGATTTTTTAATTTCAGGCACATCTGGTCTTGGAATTTTAAGAGAAACAAGTGCGGGAGATTTGAAATTTGAAATTGATGCTTTAGAAACTGAAGGAGACTCAAGAACACTCTCAAATCCAAAATTATTCACTATCAGTGGTAAAAACGCTATTATCAAACAGGGTACTCAATTTGGGGTAACTGAGACTACAACTGCAGCATCAGGAACTACAACATCAGCAACTAAATATTTTGATGCTAATCTACAATTAGATGTAACACCAATTATAACTGGCGATGGCACAGTTATGATGGAAGTTAAAATCACAAATGATGCGGTTGATTTATCTGTAAGTCCACCAAAAATTACCAAAAAAGAAGTAGATACAAATTTGATATTGGCTAATGGAGATATAGCCGTGGTTGGAGGTATTTTAACAGAAACATTATCAGAAACTAACAATAGGGTTCCTGGTTTAGGTAAAATTCCAGGTATTGGAGCATTGTTTAGATCTAGAGCTCAAGCAGATGATAGACAGGAACTTTTGATTTTCTTAGCACCTAGGATAATCTAAATGGAATTAAGTTCTGCTGCATCAGAAAAAATTGCAAATCTTTTAGCTACCAGTGGATCATTAAGCCAAGATCGATTAACTAAAATCACTACTCAATGTGGGCCTAATAAATCAAAAATTGTAGAGGAACTGTTAAAAAAACAATTTACTACTGAAGCCGATATCGCAAAAACAATTTCTAGAAGTTATTCAATTAAGCAAGTTGATTTAAAAGAGGATCAGATAAAACCAGAATTAATTAATATATTGCCAACTGAGTTTATTAAAAAAGAAAAAGTTATTCCTTTTGAATTACAAGGTGGGACTTTAAAAGTTGCCATTGCTGATCCTTTAAAGTTATCTCATGGAGCTAAACTTAAATCTTATACAAAAAAGAATGTTTTATTTTCTGTAGCAACCTTAAGTAATGTAGAACAAATTTCTAATTCAAAGGTATGGGATATACAAGTTGCGCCAAAAGAGACAAAAGCACCACCAAAAGCTGTTGTTGCAGCTGCTAAAGGCAACATTAATGTAGTTGGTATTGTAGATAAAATTTTTCAAGATGCATTAAAAGATGGAACAAGTGACATCCATATTGAAGTATTTAAAGATAATGTAGCTAAAGTAAGATATCGAAATGATGGGATAATGAAAATTCAAGAAAGTTTTGATCCTATATTAGCTCCAAATTATATGGCAGTGGTTACAAGATTAAAAATCATGGCTGGTTGTAATATTTCAGAATCTAGACTTCCTCAGGATGGTGCAATTACTGTTAAAGACCAAAGTAGTAATGGGATAGATGTTGATGTTCGTTTTAATACTGTTCCAACAAAGTATGGTGAGAGAATTTGTATGCGTTTATTAAGAAGCACAAATGTTATTGGTTTAGATAAAATTGGCATACCAATGTCTGAATTAAGTAAGTTTATAAAAGCAATCGAGTCTCCTCAAGGAATGGTATTGGTAACAGGACCTACTGGAAGTGGTAAAACTACAACTCTTTACGCTGCGCTTGCTCATTTAAATAAACCAGAAAAAAATATTTTAACTGCTGAAGATCCTGTTGAATATACAATGGAAGGCATAGGTCAAATTCAAGCGAATGAGCAAATAGGATTATCTTTTGCAAGTATTCTAAGAGCCTTTTTAAGACAAGACCCTGAAGTAATTTTAGTTGGAGAGATTAGAGATAAAGAAACTGTTGATATTGCAATTAAAGCTGCACTTACAGGACACTTGTTATTATCAACTCTGCACACTAAAGATGCTATTCAAACTATCATAAGGTTAACAAACATGGGTGTACCTAACTTTATGATCGCTGGTGCTTTAAATACTGTTGTAGCTCAAAGGTTAGCAAGAAAAATTTGTTCAAATTGCAAGGTAGAAGATTCAACTATCACACAATCCCAGTTAAAAGATGTTGGTTTTGGATTAACAGAAATTGAAACTTTGAAAGTTTATAAAGGTCAAGGTTGCAGTGAATGTAACGATACGGGTTACAAAGGCAGACAAGGAATATATGAAATTTTAGAAGTAAACCAAGCTTTAGCTGCTGCAATCATTGAAGGGAAGCGAGCACCTGAAATGTTAAAAATTGCAAAAGAAAATGGATTTAAAACAATGGAACAAGTGGGAAGAGATCATATCAGAAATGGTGTGATCACTTATGAGGAATTTTTAAGAACTATTTCATTACAAAACTAGATGTTAAATTTTAGTTACACAGGAAAAAAAGAAGGTCAGGATATTTCAGGTTTAATTGAGGCACTCAATAAACCACAAGCACTAGCCAAATTAAGAGCTCAAAAAATTACTGTTTCAAAAATTAATGAAGCTAAAGCGAATGGTTCAAGTGGTGGAGCTGATCCTGAGATTAAAACATTTTTAGGTATGCAACTTCATTCAGATAAACTGAGTGATTTAGATGTAATGATGTTTTCAAAAAAACTTGAAACTATGATGAAAGCAGATCTGCCTATAATGGACTCAATTTTACTTGCAAGAAGACAAGCAACAAAGCCAGGTATGATTAAATTAACTAATTCAATTATAGAAGATCTAAACCAAGGTCGACCTTTTAGTACTGCTTTAGAAAAGTTTCCTAAATATTTCGATGACTCTTATGTCAACATGGTAAAAGCTGGAGAAAGTAGTGGTACACTTGCATTATTTCTTAATAAAATTGTTAGTTTAGTTGAGAAGAAATTAAAAATTATAAAAGATATAAAAGGAGCGCTTACTTATCCAATTATTTTGTTAACTGTTGCTATTTTGGTAACAACTGTAATGTTAATTAAAGTTGTTCCAGTTTTTGAAGAAATTTATGGAAGTTTAGGAGTACCATTACCTGCAGCAACTCAAAAAGTAATTGCAATGAGTAACTTTTTAACCAATCCTAGTCAAGGAGGGGTTTTAGTTATGAGTATAATAGTAATAGTAACCACTATTATTTTTTTAAATAAAAAAGTATATGCTGTAAAAAAATTTTTCCACGGCTTTTCTTTGAAAATTCCAGCTTTTGGTCCTTTAGTGATCAAGTCTATCTATGCAAAACTTTCGATGGTCTTATCAAATTTATTAACTGCTGGAGTTCCAATTATAGAAGCTTTAGAGATAAGTAGTAGAGTTACTAATAATATTTTAGTAAGAGAAGCAATTGGAAGAATTCAAGAGGAAATTTTAACAGGTAAGAACCTGTCAGAACTTTTTGCAGGAGAAAAAATATTTCCAATGGAGTTTTCAGAATTTATGAAAGTTGGTGAGAGAACAGGAAGTGTTGATGAAATGTTTAATTCTTTAGCAACTTATTATGAAGCTGAGGTTGATAATGCAGTTGGAGCTCTAAAACAATTTATAGAGCCTGTGATGATAGTTCTGATTGGTGCACTGATTGCTGGTTTATTATTAACCTTGTACCAACCAATATTCAATATGGGGCAAGTAGTAAAATAATTAATTACTTTTTTGGAAAGTAAAAGCTAATCTCATCATTGGTATATTTGTTGAGTTGTTCACAGTACTTTAAAAGAACTTTATCATTTCCATAAAATTGATCTAAATATTTACCAAACCAATCACCAAGTGCATTTCCTCCAACAAATGGAACGTGTAATGAAAAAAGATTATTATAAAAATAATTGGATGAATTTCTCCAATTTTTAATATGACAAATGTGATGAATTCTAGGTTCGCGAACAAAAGCATTTTTATGAATTGTTTTAAAGGAATAATTTTCAAAAATCACAATAAATGAAAATAGTAGAGAAAAAACTAAAAGGCAATTTTTGTTAAGATTATTAAGTAGAATGGAAAAAATAAATAAATAAAGAGGGATTAAATATAGGTTATAGCCGTGAGTTTCTCTAATAGTTAATATTGAAAAATAAATTATTACACCGAGAAAGAAAACTATTACTAAATAATTTATGTTTTCATTTTTTACTTTTTTTAAAAAAGATAAAAACATAATTAATAGCAATATTATGTATAACAATCTAAAAAAAACTCTGTTTTTAATAGCTAGTATTTTTGGATCATAGAAAGAATTAAAATCATATCCTAGATCGTAGAGGCCAATTAAGAAGAGTTCTTTTATAGATGTCCAAATGTTTACTAATTCTATATTAGATTTTATTGTATGCATATTCATAAACTCTATAGGACTCATAATTCTTAAGAAAATTGATGGGTGCACTGGAATAATGTTTAAAAGGTCTAAAATTAAAATTAAACCAACAGCAAGAATAAAACCTACCAAAATTAGAGAGATTGAAAATACAATTAAATTAACATCAGCCAATTTTTTTTTGGATAAAAAGGCAATTAGTGAACAATAGAAAATTATAAATAAAGAAAAGAAATAAAAATCCAAATTATTATTTAGTGAGAATAACAAACTCTTAGTTTGCTTGAAATAAATTACCCCTATAAAAATATGATACGAAAAAAAAAATATTATAAATAATGAAACAATGAATAAAGATAACTTAAAATTATAATTTTTATTAATTAAGTTAATTGAGAGATTTTTTTCTAATTTTAAATAATTAATTATAAAAGGAATAGATATTATTAAAATAAAATATAAAAAAATTATTTGAATTTTTGCCAACATTGAAAAACAAAAAAATACACCAGTCAATATAATGTAAAAAGCTTTCGAGGAATTAATTGCTTTAAGAAAATAATAAATTGAAAATAAGAATAATAATATTGATAAGATTTCAGATCTTAAAAGATACAAAACTTCATAGGATGCTAAAAAAAATGTAAATATTAAAATACTAATTACTGAGATTATTTTTTTTATATTTAATTCTTGTAATATTCTAAAAATTAAATAAGAGGACAAAAATAAGTAAAAAGTATTTAAAAACCTAGCTATATAAAAAAGATTTTGAAAATTTTTATCAATATTTTCTGATTTAAATACTTGTTCTAAATTAAAATTATCAAAAAATAATGATAAGAATTTATACACACCTCCTAAAACTAAAAAAGTACTATAGGCAGGGTGATCTCTATATTCTTGGTCAAATCCAGAGGCTATTAAAAGTGAATTGTATATAATAACAGGATCTTGGTCTGCTAAAGATGTCCAATGTTGATGATAAGATTGAAAATAATTTAATGAAAAAAAATAAATAAATATAATAAAGAAAAAAAAATATGAACTTCTTAAATTAATCACAAAAGTTTTTTAAGATTATATATTTATAAATAAAAAAAAAGCGCCATATAATTTATGGCGCTTTTTAAAAATTTAGTTAAGTGTGTTAGTTAGCTTTAGATACATTTTGTGATAAAAGTGTATCGTCTTTAACTTTTTGCTTGATTGTACAACCTGATGCAGCACATGTAATTTGTATGTTACCATCTTTGTAAGATGTACCAGTAGCTAACGTAGCTGTAGCAACGTGGTCTGTAGCAGATTGGTTGTATGGATTTTTATATCCTAAACCATCTTTAACGTATGCAGTTACCATAGTTGCAAACGCAGCATTCACTGTGGCATCACATGCTCCATTAGTACCGTGAGTACCTACCCATGCGTAGTTTCCAGAACCTAATCCGCACTTAGCAAACTCAGCATTCATTAAACTTACTAATTGAGAAAATTGTGTTCTTGCAGCCTGTTCTTTGGCACTAGCTGTGTATCCAGTATAAGCCGTGATACCAACAGCCGAAAGAATTCCAATAATTGCAATTACAACTAGTAACTCAATTAAAGAGAAACCTTTTTTAACGTTTAATTTTTTCATTTTTACTCCATTAATTGTTAACAATGATTAATAGATACTGATTTTAAAATGTTTTTAAAGGATTTTTTTAAATACCCATTTTGAGTAATTTATTTAAGCATTTATACAAAGAACAACACAATAAAAGACAACCCCATCGAAGATCCAAAAGGGATTTCAAAATTTTTAATGTGTCTTCCAAAAATAGCAAAATATATTATGCCAAGTAGAGAGGATAATACCAAAAGGTATAAAAACTTTTCAAAACCAAGCCAAGAACTAAATCCTGCTATTAAATAAACATCACCCAGACCTAGTGCTTCAATATCTTTTAATTTTTTAAAAATAAATCTCAAACTAAAGAATAGTGAAAATCCTATTACGGATGTGATGAATGCGTTTTTGAATGTAATATCAACTGGATTTAAGTGATTAAAAAATAATGCAACAACTAACCCAGAAATTAATATTGAATAGTTAAACACATCAAAAATAATTCGCTCATTAAAATCTATAAAAATAATTAAGATGGTTATGAAAAATAAAATATTTAATGTAATTGCTTGGGCAATATTAAAATTTAAATAGTTAAGTAAAAAAATTACTGCAGTTAAAATTTCAACAATTATGTATTGAGGGTTTAGTTTTTCATTACAGCATTTTGTTTTACCAACCAGAAAAATAAATGAAACTATTGGTATATTTAAATACCAAGGGATTTGTTTTTGACATTTAAAACAATAGGATCTTGGTAACGCTATATTTTGATTTTTAGGTAGTCTTAATATAATAACATTTGCAAAGCTTCCAAATAGTGCTCCTAAAACAAAAAAGATTACTCCAAGCATTAAAGCTTAATTAAAAGAACATTTTAAAAATGCTATCTAGATATAAATCGATTATTTTTAATCTATCAAGAATTACTAATCCTGTGATAGTCATTATTAATCCTATAAGAATTAAGTATAATATATTTTGTCTTTTTTTATCTTTGCTTGATACGCCTTTGGTTGAGGTGTCAATTTCTTCTTCATCATCAATATATTCAAGTTGAATATCTTTTTCCATTTCTTCAAACCTTGAGACTGTTTCTTCTATTTTTTCAAATCTTTTATTGTAAGTATTTGTAGCAGCATTAAGTTTTTGTACATTGCTTAATAAATCATTAATACTTTCTTGAATTTCATCGCTTACACCACCACCAGTATTATTTTGAATTTTACTTTCCAATTCTTCAACTCTAGATAACAATTCACTAGTACCTGGTAAATTATGACCTACTGATGGAGATGAATTTGTTGATTGCATCAAAGAATTTTCATTCATTTTTTGTATTTCAGTTTTAATATCATCAAGTACATCTAATTTTTTTAACTGTTCTTTCTCATTATCAATTTTAGTTTCGATACTGGATAAGGTGCTAGTAAGTTTTTCAAAATTTTGTTTATTAAAAGGATCAGGATCTGCAGTTAAAATGGATGCATTAGCTTCCTCTATGTCATCAGCTAAACTCGAGGATGAAGTTTCATTATCCTCACCTAACAAGTCAGAAGAACTATCCGGCTCATTTAAATCTGAATTTTGATCTAATAAGCTTGAAGCATCCTCACTTTCGTTTGAAGCATCGTCTTTAATGTAAGATTCTAAATCATTTGATTCTTGATCAGCCATATTTCATTAATAATATAAAAAACTACTAATGTTTATTAAAAAAAAAACCTTATCCCCAATATGGGGTTAATGATTTAGTTGACTGGTTATTAAGTCTGAATATATTCAATTTATGAGTTATCCTGAAAATACTGAAAACGATACATTGATCATCTCAGTGAATGGTGATGTAGACTTAGAAAACTCCGATAATTTAAGAGAACAAGTATCAAAAGCATTAGATGCTAATACAGCTGTTTCATTAAATATGAGTGAGGTAAGTTATATTGATAGCTCAGGTGTTGCAGCATTAATAGAAAGTAAGCAAAAAGCTGAAGAAGGTGGCAAAGACTTTAAGATAATAAAGCCAAGTGAGTCGGTTACTTCTGTTTTGCAAATGGCAAAATTAGATACTTTTTTTATCATTGAAAATTAAAACTCTTAGAAATGAGTTCTAAAGAGTTTCACTCAACAATAAAAAATCTTAAACATATTCGACAATTTGTTGAACAGGAGTTATTAAAAAACTCTGTACCTCAAAACATCATAAATGAAATTAAGATCGTGATAGGGGAAGCAACCGCCAATATCTATAAATATGGATATTTAAAAAATGAAGATATTAAGAATAAAATCTTAGCAAAAGTTTTAGTTGTTAATAATGAAATTGAAATTCATTTGTTTGATAACGGAGTAAAAGTAGATAAATCAATGGTAAAACCAAGAGACCTAAGTGATGTCAAACCAGGTAAAATCGGATCTTACTTTATTGGAAAACTCGTCGATTATTTTGATTGGTCAGAGAAAAAGAGTGATTGGGTAAATCATTTAATTCTTAAGAAAAAGATTAATTAAATTTATATGAAATTTTTTAAAAAAATAATATTCATTTGTTTTTTTCTTTTTTTTTCTTCAAAAACATTTGCCGAAATCACTTTTGAGCAGATTTTGCAAGATCCCCAAAATTTACAATTAAATCTTTTATATGCAAAGCAACAAGAAAAAGTCGGTAAATTCAAAAATGTTATAGCAACTCTTGAGCGTTTAAATTTATTGTATCCAAATAATTACGACATTAAGCTTTATCTTTTATCAATCTTGATAAGAAACGATTCAAAAGATCGAGCCTTAGAAGTTTTTAACGACTTATCGGAAGATCCTAATCTTACAAATGATATTAGAATTTATATTGAAAAATTAATTAAAGATTATCAAGCTAGAATTCAAGAAGCACAAAAAAAAGAAAACAAAAAAACTTTCTTCTCTTTAGATATATCAATTTCAGGAAATGATCATTCAAATGTGGCAGGTGTTTCAAAATCTAATACTTTTTATGTCAGTGATAGTATTTCAAATTATGCTTCTACCGAAATTGAAGATGATACTACAATTAACAAAGGTATTAATGCAACGGTTGTCAGACAACTTAATGAAACCTCATCTGTTATTCTTAAAGGAGGATTTAATTCTACTGAACAAGATAAGGGTGTTGCTGAAGAAAATGATCTTGTTTCATCATCTTTGATATTTAACAAACGACTTGGTAAAAATGTTTTTTCACCTTATTTAGTTTATTCTCGACCAAATTATAGAACTCAAAACGATGCAAATACCGTAATGCTAGGATTTAATGGTCGATATGTGATTAATCCTACTAATAGTTTAAATTATGGATTTAGTTCATCTGAAAATAAATTTGATGAAACATCAACTTTTACAACTGCAAATAATAAAAATAATATCACTTATTCAAGTAATGTTTCTTATCAAAAAATTTTAAAAGAAAAAAATTTATTTAACATCAATCTTTTTGCAAAAGATATTGATGCTAAAGTTAATTATAATTCTTATTATGGATATGGCTCTTCTTTTTCATATTCAAGAATTTTGCCAGTTGGAATATTAAAATTTGAAAAAAGTTATGAACAAAGCGATTATGAGGCTCCTGATAGCTTTTATAATTCTTCTATCACAAGAGAAGACCTTACAATTAAGTCTTCAGTATCGTTAAATGGATCATTAGCACAAATACCATTTTTAAAGATATTTGATAAAGATGGTTCTTTCTTTTATTCTTTAAAATACTTAGAAACAGATACTAATTCAAATATGTTGAATTATGATACATTAAAAGAAAATATAACTTACGGAATAACTAAAAGGTTTAATTTTTAATGAGAAAAATATTATCAATAATCTTAATCTTGTTATCTTTTTTAAGTTATTCAAATGCACAAGAAAAACAAATTATTGGTGTGCTTGCAGCAGCTGTTGGTCAGGTTTTTAATCAAGAAGGCATACAACTCAAAACAGGGGATAAGATTTATTTTGGAGATACCATTAAAGTTAATGAAAAATCTAATTCTCAAATTTTATTGTTAGACCAAACAGTTTTAAATGTAGGTGCTAAATCAGAAGTTATAATTGATGAGTTTGTGTTTGATCCCTCAAATAATGATGGAAAGATTTTGTCTCAAATAAAACAAGGTTCAATGAAGGTTATTACAGGATTAATTAGTGAAAAAGATCCTAATAATTTAATTGTAAAAGTACCCGCTGGTTCAATTGGAACTCGAGGAACTGAATTTCAAGCAATTGTAAATAATGACAATCAAGAATCTAAGATTTTATTAATTGGTCCTGGACCCGGAAATACTTTAGGACTTAGACCGGGTGCAGTTGAAGTTGCTAATAATCTTGGAAGTGTAGTGTTAGATCAACCTTATACATATACTAAAATGGTTCCAAATACTCCACCAGATCCACCGGTTGTTATCCCTGCAGCAGAATTAAATGAATTTAAACAAAGTTTAGAAGCTAAGAATACAGAAGTTATTCAAGAACCAGAACAAGCAGCCCAAGATGATGAAACAACTAAAGAAACTTTGTATGCAGATAAATCTAAAGATGAAGTTTTAGGAGATGTCTTAAAAGATGATGATGTAATTTTAGCTTTAAGTGGTGAACAAGAAAATGAAAATGAAACAGGAACTGATGACACATCTACCCAATCTAACAATGAAAATACCACACAGGCTATTGCTGGCACTCAAGTAGTTT
>Ga0255753_1006650_pt1 | contig 10659 bp, 9 predicted proteins | sample 041ome_10_FD_179953 | JGI IMG/M metagenome (GOLD analysis project Ga0255753, IMG submission 179953) | Coastal salt marsh microbial communities from the Groves Creek Marsh, Skidaway Island, Georgia - 041412US metaG (version 2) | ecosystem: Environmental > Aquatic > Marine > Intertidal zone > Salt...
GCCGGGACAAGTTCCGGAAGCGAAGGAGAATGGGAAGTGTAAGCCGATGAAAGAAGTGTGGAAATATTTTCCGTCGAAAGAGTATTACTTGGGGAAACGCGCGGCGTATCCGGATTTAACGCGGATGTTCGAGGAGTACGAAGGGAGAGAGTGTACTTCTCCGAAGAACGTTCGCGTGCACGCGAATCCTGGAACTGGATTCGGGGCGATCGTGATGTATTCTATTTATCAGTTTGGAGATGCGGTTGGAACGACGGCGAGAAAAGGACCGAACGTGTACGACTTTTCGGCGGGATCGTTGCAAGGCTTCGCCGGTAAAAGTTGCGGCAGCCGCTCTCTGCGCTGTTATCTCAAACCGCTCTCGAAGTGCGATATTCAGACGATAAATAGGGGCCAAACGGCTAAGCTTGATCCAGAACATCGCGCTAAGCAGCACGTGCCGGCAGAAGCGCGAAGTTTCTTCTCCTGGCACGCGGCTTTGAGCAACAGACTGTGGAGACCGAATGACGAATTCGCGCTTAAAATAGCCGAATTAAAAAAGAACATGAATTGGCCGGACGGAATGGACGACGACGCCGACGAGAACAGCCGGCATCGCGTTATTTCTATTCACGTTCGCAAAGGCGACGCGTGCGCGACCAAAAAACGGGTTCAAAAATCTGGATGTGCGAATTTCGCAAAGTACGCCGAGCGCGTGGAGGAGCTGAGAAACGAGTATCCCAACACGTTCACTCACGTTTTCCTGGCCACCGACGACGAAGCGACCATAAAAGAGGCCGAAGCGTATTGCGAAAATCACAACCTCTCGCTGATGTACGCTCCTGTCGAACGATCGTGGTACCATCCGAAAACGTGGAGCAAAACCAGGGGTAAATTTGCAAAGAAGCTCAACCATCGCCAACAAAACGAAGAACACTTCAAGGCGGGATTCATCGAGCGAAGACTCCGCGCCGGAGACGGCGATCCGGCTCGCATAGGCATGGAAACCGCCGCGGACGTCGAACTTCTCGCCAGCGGCCACGCTTTCATCGGCACTTTCACCTCGAACATGGGCCGACTCGCGTTTGAAATAATGACAGACCGCCTCAAACGCGTCCCGCCGTACGTCTCCGTCGACGGCGTCGGTTGGAAGTACGGCCAATCCGACTTTGTCGAGAAGAAGAAAAATTCGTAACGCGCGCAGCCAGGCGACGTCGTAGGGAATAGCGTTTTATTATGCGCACAGCGAAAGAGCACGCGGAAACATCACTGCATATGCGCGAGAGTTTGTTGGTGTTGGTGTTGGTGTTGTGGTGGTGTGGAAATAGCAGAGAAAAGCCTTTGAAATGGTACCGTATGTGGTAGTTTGTAGCCGAACGTATTCTTACTTTACGCCCTCTTCGCAAAAATCCTTCTTCGTGTCATATATGACAAGATACGAATTTCCTCACGTCAGTTTTGAACCTGAAAAGAGAGAGAGAGAGGGAGAAGAAAGAGAGAAGGAAGAATCCTCGCCGCGCGTGAAACGATGACGACGACGACGACGACGACGACGACGACGACGACGACGACGACTCGCGCCGCTCGACGAACAGGAACATCAACAACAACAATCCACGCGCACAAAAAAGTCCCGAAGTGGAAACGAACGAGAGGAAAAAGCAGCGCGCTTTTCGCGGCTCGAAGAACGAGAACAACGACAACGAGAACGAAGGCTTCTTCTTCTTCTTCTTCTTCTTCTTCTTTTTCAAATTCTGCTCTGGTGCGCGTCGAAGACATCACGCACGTTCCTCCGGGTTCGGCGCGAGCGACGCTGACGAAATGCACCGTCCAGTTCCCTACACAGGGTTTAGTGTTGCTCGTCGGGAGGAGCGGCGCCGGGAAGAGCACGCTGTTGCATCTAATCGCCGGTTTGAGCGAACCGTCGGAAGGCGGGATTTATATTCGCGACCACGACGACGAGGAGGAGAACGACGAGGTTGAAGAAGACCAGGAAGAAGAAGAAAAAGAAGGAATGTCTTCTTCTTCTTCTCCTTCTTCGGCGGCGGTTATGCCGGCGCGACGACGAAAAAGCACGCCGGCGGCGGAGCGGACGAAGAAAGTCGGTTTGTGCTTCCAGTTTCCCGAGCGACACTTTCTCGGGAGGACAATTTTGGAGGAGCTGACGTTTGGGTGGCCGCAAAATGCCAAGTCGTTTCGGATGCGCAGAGAGCTCGCGGAGACGACGAAGAGAGCGCTGAGGGCGGTGGATATGCAAGAGTATCCGTTGGAGAGCGAGGTGAAGACGTTGTCGGGAGGATATAAGAGACGGTTGGCGTTGGCGTGTCAGTTGGCGAGAGACCCAAAGGTTTTGTGTTTGGACGAACCGTTAGCTGGGTTGGATTGGAAGTCGCGTTCTGACGTGGCGAAAGTTTTAGAAAAGTTGAAGAGAGAAAGGTTGATCGTGGTCGTCACGCACGACGTGGAAGAGATGAAGCGCATCGCCGATTTCGCGTACAGAGTGAGAGATTACGGAAAAGGCATCGAAGAAGAAGTAGGGCTGGCCCAAGGAGGAGGTTTTGGCGTTGGAAACGCGTTGGGAGACAGCGCGGCGTTGAAGAGCGAGTTCGGCGAGTTTTAAAAAAATGAAACGGAAAATAGCTTCAGTGACGTAGCGCCACCAGTAGACAAACCCGCTAGCGGGCTTAGGAATAGTATATTCATAGGAGAAGAAAAAAAGTCGTTCGTTCATTAGTAGTAGTAAATAGATTTGAATAGTGATGATGATATAGAAATACAAAGTACGCGCGAGCCGAAGAAGAAGAAGAAGAAGAAGAGAAAAAAGAAAACCCCTCTTCTCATCCTCGCGGAACGTTTCCCCAACCGCAATCTAAACACTGACCGTTCGGATCTAGCAAATGTTCCAACGTCCAAAACGACGACGACGACGACGATGACGACGACGCGTTCTTTTCCTCCTCAAACGCCTGCTCCCACGTCTCTCTCGTCTTTGCTTCTTTCGTCTTCCTCAAACACGCTAAACTCGCCACGTTCATCTCCACGTCGCTCAACCCGGTGAATTCTCTCACCGCTTCTTCCAACCCTCGATTATGCCCGCAAATCAAAACAACCTCGTCCGTTTGTTCCTTATTGAAAGTCTCGCTCTCCCCGACGATCAGCTGCTTCACGTGCGACCCAAACACCCCGTCCATCCCGGCGTAATGGTAAATCGATCCCAGAAACAGCACCGCGTTGCCGTCGTCGGTTTCGCTCTCCTTTTTCTTCATGCACTCTAAATCCATCGCCAGTAACGTCTCCTTCGTTCTCTTCGCGCTCGAACAGATGATCCTCGTCGGCGCCCACTCCTCCCCGGCGATCGTCTTCAAGTTTTCCCCGAGCTTCTTCGCGTACGAGACGCCGCGCTCCGTCAGCGGCCGGTCGATGTCTCTCGAATATTTAGGGTTTAATGCCTCCTCCGCCTCCGAGTGTCGCATCAGAATCAGTCGGAACGAAGAAGACGACGACGACGACGACGACGACGACGACGACGATAAAGAAGAAGCTCGAACGACGACGACGGGAAGAGCTGCTCGACCGCGGAAAAGTGATCTTCTTCGCGTTCTTCTTCTGGCGGCTATTCCTTTATCATCGTCGCCTCTGCGAGAGATCGATCTCGTTGTTGTTGTCGTTAGGGAAAACATTTTTTAAGGCGCTTTGCGCTCTAGGAGAAGAAGAAGACGACGAAGAAGAAGACGAACGCGCAGCTCTCTCTCTCTCTCTCTCTCTCTCTCTCTCTTTCTCGCGTCTTTCCCAAAGACGTCGTCGTCCGCGAAACCGCGCGTGCGCGCTTTATTATCCGATTTCTGTGGACACATTTCTTTCCCCAAACACGCTTTTGATGTTTAGGGTTTGAAGAACCGTTACAAAGCGCTCTTCTTCTTCTCCTCCTCCTCTCGCGATAATAACGCGCGACGAGAGAGAGACGGGAGAGAAGAAAAATGATGCGACGCTTTTCTCGCTCTCCCTCTGTCTTCGCCCTCGCTGTTGGACCTCGATTCTGTTCTTCTTCTTCTTCGTCTTCGATTTCTTCGATTTCTTCCGCGTTTTTTTCCCGACGAAGATGCGAATCCCCTAACGAGAACGAGAACGACGACGACGACGACGACGCCAAAAGACGAAACGACGGAACGAGACTGAACTACGCCAACGTCCTCTTAGTCGCGAAAGAAACCGCGCTCGCAAAATACACCTCCCTGGCGGATTCTGGAAACCAACCCGGGTACGAATATCGAGATAACGTTCGATGGGACCGGCTGAAAGTGAGACACGAGGCACACGAGAAGGCTGTTTTGAAAGGTACGCGCGCGCGCGCGCTCTCGTCGCTCGACTCGACTCGAACGTATTATTCGCTCGCTTTTTTGCCTCGCTCTCTCTTTCGTAAAAGGTACCACTCTCTCTCTCGACGACGACGACGACGACGCTCACTCTTGCGTTCTCTTTTATGCGTATTTGTACTACGAAACGCGAAACGCGAAACGCGAAACGCGGCAGTGCGAACATTTTTGAAGGAGTGGGAACGGGAGACGGGCGGGCGGTTGCGACACTCGCTCGTCAGTCGGGATTCACTTTCGGAGAAGGACGTGCGAGGGAAAGATTTGGTCGTCGCGTTGGGCGGAGACGGGACGACGTTGATCGCCAGTCACTGGATTTCTTCTTCTTTTTCTTCTTCGCGCGAGGGAGATGAGAATGAAGACGACGGGGGAGAGGACGCGTCGTCGTTCGCGAGGCCGAAATTGATTGGAATAAACACTGATCCGGCGGTATTAGCGCCATGCTTGACGTTCACGAAAAAAGCGGAAGACGAGCGGCGATCTACGGGTTGGTTGTGCGCGGCGGACGCGAACGACGTGGAGGACGTGTTGAGGGAGATTTTGTTCGCGTCGTCGGAAGCCTCGCCGCTTCTGCCGCAAAATGTGAGCAGCGAAGGCGTTAGCGACGGCAAAGGAAGTAGTAAGAGTAGTAGTAGTAGTAGCAGCAGCAGCAGCAGCAGCAGTATCAGCAATAGCGGTAGTTTGAAACGACGTCCGATTCGAGCGAATCGCATCCGGGTGAAAGTAAACGGCCAAACGTGGAAGACGATGCCGTTGGCGTTGAACGACGTGTTAATTTGCCACAACTCGCCGGCGGCGTTGTCGAGATATTCGGTCTTGTTAGAGGAAAGCGATTTAGTCAACAAACCGCCGCCATCGCCGCTTTCCGACGGAACGGCACCCTCCTCGGAGGTTTCCAAAGCCTACTACCACATCCGCTCGTCGGGCCTCCGCTTATGCACCGCGCTCGGCTCCACCGCCGCCATGAAATCCGCCGGAGGCTTCGCCATGTCCCGAAACGACCAGCGCATTCAATTCCACGACCGGGAACCGATATACTACGACCACGAACCCAAACCTCCCGGTCGCGGTCGAGGCTTTTACGCCGCAAACAAAACCACAAAGTTCCGCTGGAACACCCGCGTCGGTAAAATCTTCGTCGACGGCGCGCACGTCTGCCACGACATAAAAATCGGCGACGAGATTGAAGTCGAAAGCGCCATCGGCGAAGAAATTGAAATTTACTGTAAAAACTTTAGGAACATTGCCTTGACGTGACGTGAAGACGAGATAAAGAGAGATAGATGTTGTCATGGCGTATAGAATGTTTAATGTTCTTTTAAGTAATTGTATTTAGGGTTTCTAAATTCGTTGAGTAAAACCGCGATTGTGTACCTTTTTCACAAAACCGACCGCGATTGGGTACCCTTTCTCCATTTTTACCACGCAAAAATAATAAACATCGATATACTGCTTCTGTGGCGTTCAGTATCGAGTACAAAAGCATTTCAGGTAACGAAAATACATATACGAATACTTATGAATCGTTTTATTCAAAGTGAATACACCCAAGAAATTGTTTGTTTTTGATAACTCCACTGTTGAAACTTATTATGAGCACCATTTACAAGTGAAGTACACCAAATCCAAGCACACAGTTGACAACATTGTCCACGTTCAAATTGAGCAGAACTTCACCAGACTACACATTATTAATACTAGTTTCGTTCATGTCTGACTAGGTTTGTATTAAGAGCGTGTACGCGACGCATATCGATGTTTATTATTTTTGCGTGGTAAAAATGGAGAAAGGGTACACAATCGCGGTCGGTTTTGTGAAAAAGGTACACAATCGCGGTTTTACTCAAAAAAATGAAAACCCTAAACTCACTTTACGCAAGATCTTTCTTTCCAAAAGCGTTCCCTCCTCCAGAAGAAGAAACGCTCTCTTCCATCATCGTTTCGCATCGCCTTCGTCTGAAAAGAAGAGATGACGTCTGTGATCGCAGATAATAACAACACCAACAACGCTCAAATAGGTCTCAAACCGTTCTTCAAGAGCAAAGTCGAGGCGTTGGAAATCGCCGTTCGCGATGGGACGCAAAATCTTCGTCGTTTGGAAGCGCAAAGAAACGAGTTAAACTCCAGAGGTAAACTCTCTCTCTCTCTCTCTCTCTCTCTTGAAAAGGAACGAGAACGAGAAGTTCTTTTTTACTCTCGTCGCCGCAGATGTTGCCTCGCTCTTTGTCGTCGCGTTTTTCTTCTTCTTTATTCTCTCTTTCTGTGCGTTTGAAAACAAAACAAAGCGTGTTCTTTCCCCAAGAAGATGATGTTTGTGAGATGTGATTTGATTTTTGCCAGAGGAGGAGGACGCGGCGTCTCCGACGATTGATGAACTGCCCCGATGGAAGATTCGCATCGTTCAGCTGCGCTCTCTTTTCTCTCTCTTTCTCCCTCTTAATTCTCCGTGTTATTTTGCGCACGCGCTGACTTGATTTCTTTTTCTTTCGAACAAAACGCGCGCGCGTTTATGTGTAACAGTTCGAGCGTTGAAAGAGGAGCTCTCTTTGCTCCAGGAACCGGGATCGTACATCGGCGAAGTCGTGAAAGTGATGGGTAAGACGAAGGTTTTAGTGAAGGCGCACCCGGACGGGAAGTACGTGGTGGATTTTGATAAGTCCATCGATTTAGCGAAGCTGACGCCGGGAGTGCGCGTGGCGCTGAAGAACGATTCGTACGCGTTGCATTACGTGTTGCCTTCGATGATCGATCCTTTGGTTTCGCTGATGAAAGTGGAGAAAGTGCCGGATTCTACGTTTGATATGATTGGAGGTTTAGATCAACAAGTGAAAGAGATTAAAGAAGTCGTCGAGTTACCGATTAAGCATCCGGAGTTGTTCGATTCGTTAGGCATCGCGCAACCGAAGGGGGTCATTTTGTACGGTCCGCCGGGGACGGGGAAAACGTTGCTCGCGAGAGCCGTCGCGCACCACACGGATTGTTGTTTCATTCGCGTCAGTGGTTCCGAGTTGGTGCAGAAATACATCGGCGAAGGCGCGAGGATGGTTCGGGAACTTTTCGTCATGGCTCGCGAGAACGAACCGGCGATTTTGTTCATGGACGAGGTCGATTCTATAGGTTCCGCTCGAGGCGGCGGAGGAGGATCCGGCGGCGATTCGGAAGTGCAAAGAACCATGTTAGAACTCTTGAATCAATTAGATGGTTTCGAGGCGTCGAACAAAATTAAAGTCATCATGGCGACGAATAGATTGGACATATTAGACCCGGCGTTACTTCGCCCAGGAAGAATCGATCGTAAAATCGAGTTTCCAAATCCAACCGAAGAATCTCGCGTGGACATTTTGAAAATTCACTCGAGGAAAATGAACTTAGTCAGAGGCATCGATTTGAAATCGATCGCGAGTAAAATGGGAGGAGCGTCAGGGGCGGAGAGTAAAGCGGTGTGCACGGAAGCTGGGATGTACGCGCTGAGAGAGAGGAGAGTGCACGTGACTCAGGAAGATTTCGAGATGGCGGTGAGTAAAGTGATGACGAAGGATACCGATAAAAACATCTCGATCAAGAAGCTCACGTTGTAAAATAAACAAGAAACAAACGTATATAGTAGCGTAAATATATAACAACAGTATCAGGCGTTAACGTCGTTTTTGTCTTTGTCGTCGTCATCGCCTCACGTTCTCTCTCTTTTATAACTTTGTCCCTTTTTCTCTCAGTTTAAAAATGAATAAAAACAACTCCTTCACGCGATGCTTTTTTCGTACGCCTCCCATCCGGCTTTTCGGTACTCGCTCGCCGCTTTCGCCGGATCTTTCGCTTTATAAATACCTCTCCCGACGATGATCACGTCCGAACCGTTGTTGCAAATCACATTCATCGGCGTGTTGTATTGTTGACCCATGCTATCGCCGCCAACTTGTAACTGCACGCCCGGCGTCATGTTGATCAAGCCTTTGGACCATTCGACTTTCCAGGCGTTCGGGTTGGTCGCGATGAAACCCATGACGAAGTCTTCGTGTTCTTTGGCCATTTTGATGGCGGCTTCGGTGTACGCACCGTTCGCCATGGTACCTTTAGAGCTCATTTCCGCGAGGAGAAGTAATCCTCTGTTCTTGGGCAAACCGACTGATTTCAACCCGTCGATGATCCCGGAACCGGGCACGATGTGCGCGTTGGTCACGTGCGACCAGTCGGCGATTTTATGCACGCCGGAGGAGTACTGCCCGACGACCGTGTTGCCGATATCGGCGAATTTACGATCTTCGAAGATTAAAAAGTCGTGTTTTTTCGCAATCGCTTGCAACTTTTCCCCGAAATCTTCCGTGAAATCCGGGTACAAATCGCAGTGCGTTTTCAACATGCAAATTTCTGGGCCTAACGTTTCCGCGAGTTCGAGCAACTCTTTCGCCGTGTCCACGTCCGCGGCAACGCACAAGTTGGATTTCTTCTTATCCATCAAGTGGAACATGTCCTTCGCGCACTGGTTGGAAGCATTCTTCGCTCTCTCCGTGTACGTTTCTCTCTTCTTCTTTGGCGCTTCTTCCGTCTTGGCCTTGTCGCCTCCGGTTTGGTTCGCCGCGATGAACTGTTGCACCTCTTCCACCAACTCTTTGCTCATCTTCCCTTCCTTCTCTAAAACTTTCAACACTCTGCTCAACGGCAACACCGCGTGCAACTTCAACCCGTTCTTCTTCAACGTTTGCTCTCCGCCTTGCTCTCGATCGATCAAAACCACCACGTCCGTCGTCTTCAACCCGACGTGTTGCAACGGATGCACCGTCTCCATCACCGACATCCCGCTCGTCACTAAATCCTCAACCAACAAACACGTCTGCCCTTTCTCAAACGCGCCTTCGATCGCTTTCTTCGTCCCGTAATCTTTCACCTCTTTCCTTCGCATGAGCATCGGGCAGTCGTGGTTCAAAGACATGCACGTTGCGATCGGAAGCGCCGTGTACGGAACCCCGCACATGTTGTCAAATTTCGCGTTATTCGCCGCTAAAACGTCCCACATGCACTCGGCGACCGAAGTCAACACGTCCGGATACGAAACGATCACGCGCAAATCGATGTAAATTGGCGATTGAAGGCCGGATTTTAACGTGAATGAGCCGAATTTTACCGCTTCAATCTGTTTTTTTTTTGCAAAAGAGAAAAAAAGTTTTTGCGTCAATTTTTGTGACCAATACCCTAAACAACAAAAAGGACATCGGTGGCCCATCGTCGGGAAACCATCTCTCTCTCTCTCTCACCGGCGCGTCTCTCCTTCTCCTTCTTCTCCTTCTTCGACCGTCGAAAGCCTCGCGCGGACGAACCAACAAAATTGCGAGACGAAGAGAGAGAAGTAAAAGAAGAAGAAGACGCAGAAAGAGAGAGAAAGAGAGAGAGTTTTTTGTTTACATTTTTTCAAACTCTCTCTCCGGGGAAGAAAAGAAGAAGCGCGACGGCGCGCTCGAAGAACGCGTTCAAAAGAGAAAGAAAAAAAGGAAACGATACCTCGTGTAATCTCAAAACCAACGCGTCGATGCGTTCGTCCATGGTGCCGGTTTGAGCTTTGTTGTTGGCACCGGGGACGCACGAGCGACTCATCTTGTTGTTTGCGTTTCCCATGTTGTTTTTGTTTTTTGTTGGGGAGAAGAGGCAAAACTCTGAAGAAATTCAAACGTCACGCGCTTTCCAACTTTTTACGCGTTACGCGTACGTTTTATTACAAGACGTTACATTATAGAGGTGTCTCATGGCTCATGAAAAAAAACTCTCCGTACTCGTACCGGCATCCCACGGCGCTCGGGCGACCTCGGGTAAGTACTTCAAACAGTCTGAGTGACCATTCTCGGCCGCATACGCACACGCGTATTCATCATATTGATCGTATTTACGCTCGACGAGATATTCAAGGGATATGGAGATGACCATTTCGAGCCGCAAATGAGGCAGTTTTCGAATCCCACGGCGCTTTAACGTCTTCGTGTAAGTACTTCAAACAGTCTGAGTGACCATTCTCGGCCGCATACGCACACGCGTATTCATCATATTGATCGTATTTACGCTCGACGAGATATTCAAGGGATATGGAGATGACCATTTTTAGCCGCAAATGAGGCAGTGTCCACATCCCACGGCGCTTTGGCAACCTCGTGTAAGTACTTCAAACAGTTTAAGTGACCATTTCCAGCTGCTAGAAAATACGCATTTACGTTATATTCATCGTATTCACGCTCAACGAGATATTCGAGGATGTGGAGATGACCATTTTCAGCCGCCCAGGAGGCAGTTCTCGAATCCCACGGCGCTTTAACGTCTTCGTGTAAGT
>Ga0255753_1006661_pt1 | contig 10648 bp, 6 predicted proteins | sample 041ome_10_FD_179953 | JGI IMG/M metagenome (GOLD analysis project Ga0255753, IMG submission 179953) | Coastal salt marsh microbial communities from the Groves Creek Marsh, Skidaway Island, Georgia - 041412US metaG (version 2) | ecosystem: Environmental > Aquatic > Marine > Intertidal zone > Salt...
CTCGTAACGACATCATCATCTTCTCCCCTTAAAAAGCTGCACTTATTACGTAGTAGATATATTTAGTCTCTTCAACGATAATGTCTGGAATCGGCACGGGGTACGATTTGTCCACGACGACGTACTCCCCGGACGGGAAAGTCTTCCAAGTGGAATACGCGTGTAAAGCGGTTGAAAACGGAGGTTTAGCCATCGGGTGCAAATGTAAAGACGGCGTCGTCGTCGCGGTGGAAAAATTGGTACAATCGAAAATGTTAGTGCCAGGGACGAATAAGCGCATACACGCGGTGAGTAAACACGCCGGGATGGCGGGAACTGGATTAGTACCGGACGTTAGAACAGTCGTGGATCGAGCGAGAGAAGAAGCGGCGAACTATTTGTCCTTTTACGGCGACGCGATTCCGGCGAACGTTCTCGCCGATCGAATGGCGCACTATTATCACTTATTCACTTTGTACTGGTCGGTGAGACCGTTTGGAGCGTCGGTTATTTTAGCCACCAAAGACTCGAACGGGTATCACATGTACGTGTTAGAGCCGAGCGGAGAGTGTCACAAGATGAACGGGTGCGCGATTGGGAAGAACAAAGCGGCGGCGAAGACGGAGATTGAAAAGTTAAAGTTCGGGGAAGTTTTAGCCAAAGATTGCGTGAAAGAGTTGGCGAGAGTTATATATAAAATTCACGACGAGAAAGATAAGGATTTTGAGTGCGAGCTGGGATGGATTTGCGAGGACAGTAAGGGGGAGTTTAGGAGAGTACCGAAGGAGGTCGCGGACGAGGCCATCGCTTTGGCGAAAGCGGCGTTGGAGGAAGACGACGATATGGACGACGCTTAAGAAGTAGGCAATAAAATAACCCTTTTATATATACCCACATAGCATTTATCATCATCAGTTGTTAATATTAACGAGAGAAAGAGAGAGCGTAGTAGCATAAATACTCACACATCATCGCGTGTACGTTCCACGGGTAGTTTTTGAGGAGATAGGTTGTTTTTCCTAGGCAAGGAGGAGCTTGAAAAAAAAGGAGAAAAAAATATTACATTTTGCTTCATTTCACGGGCGTTACATCAACACTCGAACACACTCAAACACATCGAACTTTTGAACTTTTGAACGAACGAACACTATGGCGTCGTATTACATCCACGCGGGACGAACGATCGAAGAGGCGCCGATGCGCGAAGGCTCTCTGTATCTGTACGATAAGTAAGTGTTGTTTGATTTTTTTTTTCTTCGATCGAGAAAAGCGAGCGTTTTTTATCCTATTTCTCACGTTGTTGTTCTCACAGAGAAGGTTGGTACGATTTCTTCGCCAACTCGACGTCGGTGACGAGCGACGGATACTGCGACGACTCCACCATCGGTATGAAACACGTCGCGGTGAGAGACGCAGGAAGAGAGTCGACGTTTAAGCCAAACAAAAACAACATGTTTCCTCGACCGAAAAATTGGAAACCGACGAAGAGTAACACGCACAAAGAACATTTCAAGGAGTGAATGAGTGCGTACGAGGGCAAACGGAGGATCTCGCGTGATCTCGCGTGTATCTCTGTTATGTATCATCCATCACAAAAAAGTATAAGTGCTACTGCGTACAAAAATCTATCTACTTTTTAAGCGCGCCCGGTGTAATTCAAAACCAAAGGAAAAGCGCCTTTCTCTATTTCATCCTTGAATAGTTCGTACACGGTTGTATTCTTGTGCGGCTTTTTGCTTTCGCATTTGTCGCAGTACCACGGATCGTCGCCTTCTGGAATATCGTCGAGTTTCGGCGTCAAGCAGAAGCAGTGCAAACCGGCATCGCATCCATCGCAAAGTAAAATTTTCTCCGGCGAATGTCCCGCGCCGCATTCCGCGCACATGACTTCGTCCGCTTCTTCGCCAAACTTAAAGTTTGCGACTCTCAGCTGTTCGTTCTGTCTCTTCTCTTCGGAACCATCTTTGTCTTTCCAGACGATAGCGCTGACGAAAAAGTTTTGCACGACGAACGAGGATAACAGGTTTTCAATCGTCAAATCTTTCGGGACGAGCATGTGATCAAACTTTGCAATCGCGAGTGGATCTCCCAACACGCGTCGTAAGGAGATGTGCATGAAATCTTCCTTAGCAATAGCGCTTTTGTGCATCATCCCATTCTCGTGGGAAATTGTCATTTTCTTCGGTACAAATCCACGCAGATTGATAGGTGCAGCGGTGGTTGCGGCGTTGGCGGTGGCGGCATGGTGTCCCTGCGCCGCGCGATTGTTGATATTTGCGAGACTTACATCGTTCTCCTCGTCGCTTCCTCGATCTTTGCCTTCGCCACTCTCCTTGCCAGAGACTGTTTTGCTATTGCTCGTCCCGTTCGCGAGCTCTAAATCAAACTTCTTCGCTTTCACCAAGTCTGTAAACGACAACTGCTCCTTGACTTTCTTATAGTCCACTCTTCCGCTCATTTTATGTTCTCTTGTAAATGCCTCGAAATTTCGTCGCTCCTCTTCGCGCTTCAACTGTACCTGTCGTTCTTCTTCTTCTCGTTTTCGTTTTTCTAGCTGTTCGCTTGTATTTTCATTGTCATTCGCATGATCGCTCGTCTTAATCGCCACGTCCATTCGCGCTGGCAACGGCTTCAACTTGTTATCGTCTTCCCAGTTAAAAATTTTCATCCCGGACGCCATCATTGCCATCCTCTTTGCGTCTGCTTCGCGTTTTATCTTATCTTTCGCTTCTCTCACCCGTCGATCGTACTCCGCTTGACTCTTGTACCGATCGCCTTGAATCAAATCGTCGTAGTCATCGATTATGCCGACACTTTTCTCTAACTGATGGTCCGTCGCAACTCCTCCTCCCGCCAACGCTCTCTGTTGTTGTTGCATCATAATATGTCTTTGCAACTGATCTTGCTGCTGCATTCGCATGTCGCGTTCCACAGCCGCCATTCTCTCCCTTTGTTCTATCTCCTTCTGCGCCCGAAGTCTCTCCCTCTCCAATCTCTGCTCTTTTCTCTCCTGTTGCTCCTTCTTGATCTGCTCCGCGATGGCGTCGTATCGGTTCCTCTCCTCTCTCTGTTTCTCCAAGTTATCCTCCAAAATCGTCGTCGCCTCTTTCCTTGAAAACCTTTCCTCTTTCTCGTCGTACGATTCAGCGCCTCCTTTCGCTGCATAAATCGCGCTCACAATCGCGTCAAATTTCGGATCCTTGACGAAATCTCGTCTCGACGCCACTTTCGCTCGACACTCTGGGCAGCACATTTGATTTTTCCGAATCGATTCTTGCACGCAGTCGTTGCAGAATCGGTGTAAACACACTCTCACCGTGACGCAATTTTTCACGGTGCCCCAACAGATGGAGCATCGCGTGTCCGCGCGGACGTCTCGGTACAAGATCTTTTTATCATCGTTATTATTATTATTACTCAAAGTCGTCGTCGTCGTCGTTACTAAAGCGTTGTTATTGTTCGTTTTTTCTTCTTCTTCTTCTAATTTTTTTTCTTCTTTCTTTGAATCTTCATCATCACCCAAAAATTGCAATTGCGTCGACTTTTGCAACTCTGTCGCATTCGGTGCTTCTTCTTCCTTCTCCTCCTTGTTATCGTCGTCGACTTTGAGAAGAGAAATACCTTCTTCTTCCTCCATCATCTTTGAAATGAGAACTTCTTCTTTTCTTTGTTAAAATAATACAAATATATATACGAAGAAGAGATTGTGGTGAAATTCAAGCTTAAAAAAAAATTCCGAAGAAGTAAAAATTTTGTGTTTTGATTTTGAATGAAAAATTTTTCTCTCCTTTTTCTCTCCTCCTCCTCTCTTGTCTTTATTTGTATCAAAGTCTTGTTACTCTCGCACAACAAACAACATATTCAGAACCAACGACGAATAATCTCATCATGCCGCCGAAATCATCGAAGACCGAAAGGGAAGAAGAGACGGACGTGTCGGCGACTACGAATCGTTTGCTCGAGCTGGAAGAACTGACCGCAGCGCAGAAGGTCAAGTTAAGAGCCGCGGTGAAGAAAGGGAAATCCATCGAAGAAGAACGGAACGCTTTGAAAGAAAAATTGGAGGAAGAAGTACGAGTGAGCGAGGAGACGAGGAAAACGAGCGATATTTTAATCGAGCAGTTGAGAGAACAAGTGAAGAAGATGGACGGGAAAGTGAAAGTTTTAGAAGCCATGAAAGAAGCGACGACGAGTTCGTCCGACAACAACGATAAAGCGAAGAAGGAAGAGAAGGTTTTGAAGGAAAAGAACGAACAGTTGGAGGCGAAGGCGAAAGAGCAAGAGGTGTCGATCGCGCGACTGGAGAGCGAACAGAAGGCGCAATCGAAAGAAACAGATGCGTTGCAAAGAGAGAAAACGAGAATGTCGAGAGAGATTGACGATTTAAAAGCAAAGTTGAAAGAACAGAAAGATGCGGTGAAAGTATCGAAACGAAGAGAAGCGGACGCGCTGGTAGGCGGAGCCGCGTTGGAAACGGCGGAAAAGAAGGCGATGGAGAACGAACAGTTGAGAGAAAAGTTCGAGAAAGAAAGAGACGAGAGTTTGGAAAAATACGAACAAATGAAAGAGGAGAGAGACAGGGCGATAGAAACGGCAAAAACGATCGAGGCGCGAACCGCGTCGTTGACGAAACAAATGGAGGAAGCGAAGGCAAAGTTTGAGGAGGACTCGGCGCGAGCGAAAGATTTGAAAGAGAAATCAGAGCTGATTCTAAGAGAAGCAGAACACAGGATTCAAACTGCCGAAGCTTCTGCAGTCGCATCCGAACAAGAAGCCGAGCGCATGATGGAAGAGGCAGAAAATAGAAATAGAAAGTTTCAACACTTACAAGTTGCGTTTCAAGAGCGGGAAGCGGCGTTGCATAAAAAGATTGAAACGTTGGAAATGGCAAGAGACGATCGAGTGGAAGGTGTGAAGAGCAGACTTGAAACTGAAATGGAAAAGAAAGAAGAATTTGCGCGGATGTACGAAGAAGCAAAGACGGAAGTGAAGGGCTTACGTGCCTCGATGGGTGCGATGGAGTCCAACGCGCACGCCGCGGTTGCGGCGAGAGAACACGCGACGACGTGGAAGGAGAAAGCAACGTCGGCAATCGCAGAGACGGAGAATTTGCGCGAAAAAATTGCAGCATTAGAAGATGCAAATATACAAAAGCAGCAAATGACGTTGTCCAGTTCCTCATCTACGGCAAACGCCGTCGTCATGGAAAAAGAGATTGCGACTCTCAGGGAAAGTTTAGAAGTTGCGCTGAAACAGAAAGAGGACGCCGAACTCCGCGCGCAATCTGCGTTGAACACTGCTTCGAGCATGAATACAAATGGTGTCAGCGATGCCCCCGGTGGTGATTTGGAAAACAATAACAGCTCGTCCGCGCACCAGGCGCGTAAATTAGCCGAAAGTGAACACACTGTTTTGAAACAACAAACAGAAATCCAAGCGTTGACGAGACGCGTGAAAGATTTGTCCTGGCAAGTTTCCATGTACTCCGATCAAGACAAAGTCGAGGGGAGTGGCAATTTGACGGCGACTCCAGGGAAGAAAGCCGGGTTAGCGGCGATGTTTGGTGGAGGTGGCGGTGGTGGCGGATTGGCGAATTTGAAAGGCAAAAGGAGACAGTTTGTCGTCGTGTATTTAGGTGTTCTTCATCTCCTCGTGTACGTTGCATTTTTACACGGTGCATTTAGCGCGCATAAAGCAGTCACCGGATGTAGAAGATTTTAGAAGATGATCGCTTTATTATCAAAGACCATTGTAGGTAGCCATTAGCAGCGGAGCGTTTTGATTTTACATGTTATTACACTATCTTGATTACTACGTGTGAAATTTGATGGATTGTAGAGAATGAAAGAATTCCCTCAGCGCTTCCAAAGTGTTCGTTTTAACGTTTACGCATCCCTTCACGTCTAGAACCTTCAAAGTTTTTGTCTCTTTTTGTCCTATTTGCAAACTCTGGATGAGCTTTTCCGTGATATTCCTGTTCCCGTGTACGGACAAGAGCTCCAAATGACGACAGTTCTCCGCGACGTGACAAATACCTTCCGACCTCAGACTCCCGCACCAAGAGAAATTCGCGTACCTCAGCGTCTTCGGTAATTTGAATAAAGTCACATCAGTCAGCTTGTTGAAACCGCACGCATCAAAAAACTTCAAATTCGTGAGACCGTCTATCTTCTCGAATGATTTGTTCGTCAGTTGACTGTTGGCGTATAACGAAAGAAACTCGAGTTCTCGACATCCCTCTACGACGAGCGCCACGCTCGCGTCCGTCATCTTAGGCACTCTCGTGAGATCTAAATATCTTAATTTTCTACACTTACTAATCTCTCGAACGCCTTCATCGTCCAGTTGCACGCACCCGCTCAAATTCAACACCTTTAAGTTCTCGTGACAAAAGCGACACACCGAGAGCACGCCTTTGCTCGTTATTTTCGTATTCCAGAAGAGTTCAAGGCACTCCAACTTGTTCTCTAAATACTCGCTCACACTCATCAACCCGAGATTCCCAAACTGCCGAACGCGTTCGTCTCCAGACCCGGCCGCGTTTAAGTTCACTCGCGTACAACTTGTCGCATATTTTCTCGCGATTTTCGAGACGGTTTCGTCGTCCACGCCTTTCGCCAACTCCAACTGCACCGCCTGTATTATAACTGTATTCTTAGAATCATCATCATCATCATCATCGAGGAACGCATCATCAATCTTCGCCTTTGCGTTTGGACAGTCTCTCAAATATAAAACGGTTCGATCGTTTTTCTCGTATTCTCTCAGTCTCACTATTTCCTCGCTCAAACCGTGCGTCGTCTCTTTCGAGCCTTCGTCGTAACAACCCATGATTGAAAACGATGATAAAATGATGATGATGATGATGAAACGTGTGATTTTTTTAAGTTTTGTGTCACCCCCAAAAAAAACAACAAAAAAGACGGACAAAGAAAGGACAAAAATGCATCATCCTTGAAAAATTGTTTTCTCCAAGAAGAGAGAGAGAGAAAATACGAGAAACGAAAAGACAGCAACAGCACAAAAATAAATATCTCTCGTAGAGAATAAATAAGATGAGTTGTTTTCTAAACATGGTGACGTCTTCGGACGTCATCGTGCCCAGAAGAGAAGAACAGCAACATCAGCATCATCATCATCAGTATTATAACGGTGGCGAGTACGGAGGCGCGATGATGACGACGAGTGTAGCGCCTCGAATACGGGTTGAAATCGCGAACGGGATTCGGAAAGGCGAGAAGTTCATCACCGAACTGAGCGGATGCGAACGGGTTCGAGATTTCGTGTCCATGAAGTTATGCAAGAACGAATATTTGCGAGGAAAAGAGGTGAAAGTGTACTTGGACGAGTACGAGTTGTTAGGGGACACGAGCGTGGACGTGTTAGGGCACGAAGATAAAATATTCGTGGTCGTTTGCGACGACGAGGGTGACGAGATGGAAGAGGAGGAAGAAGTCGACGACGGTTTTGCTCGAGTACGAGCCGAGTTGGAGAAGCGCGAAGAGGAGAAGAAGAAGGAGAAGAAGAAGAAGAAGAAGAAGACAACATTAAAGCTGAAAAAGGAGACGAATAATCGAGGGACGCGCATTGTAAATCAACAACACGAACGAAAGCAGAAGAAACATAATCTCGAACACTCGCTGCGGATGGCGCCGACGATGGTAACGATGAAAAAGGTGCAGAAGAAGATGGCGACGGTTCCATCGAAAAAGGACGAGCGTCCGAGACTTGCCGCGCAGGTGGTCTACGCGTCGAGTTCCGAGGAGGACGATGACGACGGTGACTCGCACGGATTAGAAGAGTTATCGTCCGACGAAGACGGGGGAGATCCGGAGTTTTTTGTACGAAACGTGGGTGTGCAGAAAAGCTCACGTTCGTCAAGGAAGAATGGCACGCCAAATTCGAAAGAGAAGAGAGCTGAATTACCGAAGAAAAAGAATTGGCAGTCGCGCTTATTACGAAATGCAGAGAAACCAGATTGGATGTGCAGAGGAGCCGGGTTCACGTGGTCTTGCACAGAGAAGAAAGCGCCGGGGAAATCGGTTTGCGAAAAGCATTCGAGGATGCCGAAGTGGTCCAAAGCTCCTGTCGCCCCACCACCACCGCCCGCAAAAAAAGCTGGGAAAACGCTCGAAAAGCTGGAAAACGCTCGAAAAGCTGCCGCTTCGAGTGCGCTTACTTGCGAGAAATGCGGCAAGGTTTGTAAAGGTCAAGGTCCTCTGACGATGCACGTGCGATCGTGTAAAGGCAGCGACTCGAGTATCGCCGCGTCGCCAGCCGCCGATGAAACGAAGAAAGGTGGGCAACCTCCCTTGTTGAGAGGAAAGCGCGTTCCCATCAAATTGCTTCGAAAATGCGCGAGAAATGGCGGCGTGAAATCAATATTAGCAGAGCTTGTGGTGAACTACCGCATTGGTGCGCGCTCGAATGTGCCTGTGACTGCGATGGTACCAGCACAAACCCCGGTCGCGACGGCGATTGCGCCTATCCTAGCATCAGTCGCAGATGCCGACAAAAAGCTAAGTGATGTGATGGCCATCGCGAAGAAGAAAGCTGAAGATACGAAAAAGCGTCTGGAACACGAGCTACGAGTTGAGGGAGAAAAACTCGAAAAGGCGAAAAAAGAGGAACTGGAAGAACGGAAACGCCTGGAAGCGTTAAAGAGTAAAGCCGAAATCGAGCGATTAGAAGCTGCGAGAAAGATGGAGGAGGAAAAAGAAAAGCGAAAAGCAGAGGAAGAGCGAAGAGTCGCCGCAGAGGCGGAAGCGAAAAGAGTCGAACGCGTACGAGTCGAAGAAGCCTTGAAGATGAAAGCCGAGCAAGAAAAGAAGGCAGCGGCTGAGCGCGAGAAAGTAGAAGCAGCTAGACAAAAACAAATTGAAGAGGCGCGATTAGAAGCTGCGAGAAAGATGGAGGAAGAGGTTCGATTGCAAGCTGCTAAGAAGAAAATGGCAGAGGAGGAAGAAAAAAGGCGCCACGAAGAGCACGAGAAACTTGAAAAAGAGAAGAAAGTGAATGATGAAGCTCGCCGCGGTAGGAGCAAGGACGCCACCGTCGAAAGACAAGAAAAGGAGGTTGAAGAAGTTACGCCTTTGATGAAATCGAGCATCGTGCTGAAACCGGGCGAAGTTGCTTGCGGTGCACCCACGAACAAGCAAGTTATGTGCCCGTATCCTGCAAAAACCTGTCCATGGCACATCCACGGAGACGGCGATGACAAGGATGACCAAGTTCATCACAATCGTCGTCATCTTCTCACTTCGGGCGATATCGGTCCTTCGCTGAAGGGAAAGTGGATATCAGTCTTATGGCCAGATACCGGAGAATGGTTCGACGGTGAAATTTTGAATATGAACAACTCCACCGCGAAACTGTGGTACCCAGCGGACGACCTCGACGATGCCACGCTCGGTGAAAGGGAAGATATCAATTTAGAGGAGGCTATTGAAGGCAACGAAATATCTTGGCCGCTGGTAGCAAGAAAGCCTTTGACTTTGCAAGCCAAGTTGGTCGACGAAACGTCTTCCCTTGATATATTGAGAGACTACATTACTTCTTGTGGCGGAAAATTAGAAGGCAACTGGTCCGTGCAAGTTAAAGTGCGTCAGAGCGGCCAGTCTGCGTTAACTGGACACGTCGATCACTACTTCTTTTCGCCAGAGGGGAAAAAATATCGCTCGAAAGTTGAAGTCGCGCGCGCTCTGAACGTCCCAAAGCTTCCGAAATCAGCGAAGAAGAGAAAGGTAGTGTACAATAAAGACGACGACATCGGCACTCCGCCGCCAAAGAATCGCAAAGAAACGCATTCACAACGACTGTCGGATAAAACAGCAGCAGCAGTAGCAGCCACAACAGCAGCAACTCCGTACGGGTACGGGTCCCCGGAGGCCTCTCCCGACTATTTTCTTCAACGAAGCTTTGATGGTGAGACGAACCTCAGCGACTCGTTTTTGACGAATACTACTAATATTAATACCATCATCACCGACGCGATCACCAACGTCGACGAGAAAATAAACCAACAACAGGGAGGAGAATATAATAACAGAAACACTACCGACAGAGACGACAACGCGTCGTCTCCGTTGCCGCCGCTGTTTAAGAATAAAAGCGGCGAGAGGATGGAGTTAACCGTGCACCAAAACGACGGATGGATGTAGGTGTACGCGCGCACGCACGCGCACGCTAGCGCGAGAGAGAAAGAGAGAGAGAGAGAGAAACGAGAGAGTCATAAGAAAACTTTGTACAAATAATAATAACTTGTGGTAGTACTACTGCGGTATATGCGCTCGAAGAATATATTATTGAAACATAAAGTGTCTTTGCATTCCGCCATAAAATATCTTGAATCTCCCCTCGGGGAAAACGAATCGAAGCACCATGAACACATTTTTACCGGCGAACATGTTGACGAACAAAGATAAAGTCATCTCTCTTCGAGACGATACCGTCAAAGTCTCCGATGAAATAAAACCTCCTTCTTCCTCGTATTCCGCGCGAGTTAAAGTGCATATTAAGCCACTGGGTATCAAGTTCGTTGAGAAGATCGATTCGTCTGCGTGTCCAACCATACGCGACTTTGTCGAGCGACAGCTGTGGAAAGTCCAGGAAATACGAGGGAAAGAAATACGAGTATACGTGGAAGAATTTGGAAACGAAGAGGAAGGGT
>Ga0255753_1006669_pt1 | contig 10639 bp, 8 predicted proteins | sample 041ome_10_FD_179953 | JGI IMG/M metagenome (GOLD analysis project Ga0255753, IMG submission 179953) | Coastal salt marsh microbial communities from the Groves Creek Marsh, Skidaway Island, Georgia - 041412US metaG (version 2) | ecosystem: Environmental > Aquatic > Marine > Intertidal zone > Salt...
CGTGATCTTATCGAAAAGACCATATATAAAGTGAATAGAATTAAAATAATACGAGGTTTGAAATGGGCAGAATCATAAAATGGCTCTTTATCCTTGCGCTGGTGGGATTTGTGGCCTTGGCGGGATACACGTTTATTGGCCCGTTTTTTGGGGTGGACTTTGCGCCAATTCAAACCAAGACAACGGTGTCGATTGAGCTGAATGAGAAATAAACTATTTGCATGGATGATCTGCGGCCCAGGTGTCGCATTTGCGGAACAGGCTCCGTTGTCTGCAATCGACTGGTTGGCGTCCCCGCCTGTTGCACAGACCTCACCATTGGCCAATACACCCCCAACCGCAGAACCACGGCCAACCGGCGCGCAGGTGCCAGAAATTTCTGTCACGTCACTGGAAATGGTAAACGCAGATTCGGCTGGGCTCTTGCCACCGTCGTCAACAGGATTACCGGTGAGTATTTGGCGCAATTCCCAGACCGCTGATATTATCGAATTGCTCAATAACCTGCCAAAAACCAGCAACTCTGCCATTCAATCGGTGATCTATAGCCTACTTTTGGCCGAGGCGGACGCCCCACAGTCAACCCCATCTGCGGGCGTATTCTTGGCCGCACGCATTGAGACGCTTGTGAAACTTGGGGCGGTCTATCCTGCGATGGCATTGCTGGAACGGGCCTCGCCCCTGCCCGCGTCTTTGGTGCCTGTGGTCTTTGACGTGTCACTCTACGATTCGTCATTGGCGCCAAGCTGTGATCAGGTCCTGGGGCTTGGTGCGTCCTATCCCGATGATGCAACACGGATTTATTGTTTGGCGCGCAAAGGTGATTGGCTTACTGCGTCCTTGATCCTGCAAACAGCCCAAGCGCTCGACAGTTTGACCCCGCATCAAGCCGCGTTGCTGCATGAATTTTTACAAACCGATGTGCAGGATGGATTGATCACATCAATGCCGCCCCCTGCGCAGGTCACGCCGCTTGAATTCCGCCTGTATGAGGCCATCGGCGCACCGCTTTCCACCAATATGTTGCCCCGTGCCTTTGCAAATTCTGACCTGAATGGTGATAACGGATGGAAAAGCCAACTGACTGCGGCTGAGCGATTGGCCGAGACAGGCGCGATCGGGGATAATCAGCTTTTAGGGCTTTACACCCAAAACGTGCCCTCGGCATCTGGTGGTATCTGGGATCGGGTTGAGGTGTTTCAAAAATTGGACCGTGCCTTGGATGCAGGTGTTGCGGAAGAAATAGCATCGGCATTGGATCGCGCGTGGGACGCGTTTGATGGCACACCACTGCGTGAAACATTTGCAAATATCTTTGCCGATCGTTTGTTAGGCGCGCCGCTCACTGGTGCCGATCGTATCCTTGCCGCGCGGATCTCGGTTTTGTCGCCACAATATGAACGCGCGGCGCAAAATTTGGGCGGACAAGATCAGTTTTTGCAAGCCATTGCCCAAGGGGATTTGGACAATTTGACGCCAACGGGGGCCATTGATCGAGCGATCCAGGATGCGTTCATCGCGCCACGCATTCCGATGTCCATTGATCGATTGGTTAATCAAGGGAAATTGGGCGAAGTCATCCTGAACGCGCTTATCCAATTTGATCAAGGTGCCCAAGGCGACCCACAAGACCTGTTGGAATCATTATCAACGCTGCGCTTGATCGGGTTGGAAAACACCGCCCGTCGCGCCGCGATTTCGGTCTATCTGGGGCAAGATCGGTGATGTCAGACACCTATAAAATCCAAGCATTCCTCACCGCAAAATCCGCAGAAGTAGGCGCATCAAAAAACACAACCGACGCTTATGCCCGTGATTTGATGGATTTTAACGGCTTTTTGGGTCACGCTGGATTTGATTTCATGTCCGCGCAGATGATGCAAATTGAACGATACATTGTTGCGCTTGATGCCCAAGGCTTGTCCCAAGCCACGCGCGCGCGGCGTTTGTCGGCGATCAAACAATTCTATCGGTTTTGTGTCGAAGAAGGATGGCGCGGCGACAATCCTGCAATCCAAATATCTGGCCCATCAAAAAAGAAATCGCTTCCGAAAACACTGAGCGTTTCGGATGTTGAAACCTTGCTGTCAATGGCGGTGTGCTCTGCCAAAAACCACGAAGACGCATTGCGGCAAAATTGTCTGATGCAAATTCTATATGCCACCGGCATGCGTGTGAGCGAATTGATGAGCCTGCCGATTTCGGTTGCCCGTGGACATCCGCAATTTCTGTTGATCCAAGGAAAAGGTGGTAAAGAACGGATTGTTCCGTTGTCTGCCCCGGCAAAAACTGCGTTGACGGAATGGCTTTCGTTTCGTGATCAACAAGATGAACTGTTGAAAAAAGAGGGCAAGCCCATATCGTCGTTCTTATTTCCCTCACGCGGGAAACTCGGGCATTACACGCGCCATTGGTTTTATCAAAAAATCAAGGAATGGGCGCTTGCAGGTGGCATAAACCCCGATTTGGTGACACCCCACACCATTCGGCACGCTTTTGCCACGCATTTGTTGGCAAATGGTGCGGATCTTCGGATCATTCAAACCTTGCTCGGTCATGCCGACATCTCGACGACCGAAATTTATACCCATGTTTTAGAAGACCGCCTGCGCGAACTGGTGATTGAGCATCACCCGTTGTCGCGGCGCAATTGATGCGGCAGCACGTCTTCGGACGGCCAGTATCCAGTCAAAAGTGCGTCCCGATACCCCGTCGGCAGACCCGCATCTGTCATGGCATCCGCAGCCCCGAAATGGTCATACGACAAACGGCGCACCTCGACATGCCCGTTGTCCAAAACGCAATATTGGGTTCTTGGATCCCCATCATGTGGGGGCATACCAATCACACCTGCATTGATCCACTCAACCCCGCCTATAGAACGGGTGAATGCAATACCGCTATGGCCACACACAATCGCATCACAGGCACCGATATGGCGGATAATATGATCGATTTCTGCCTGCAAGACGCTGTCCTGCGCAGTTGAAAAAATGAACGTCGCGACAGCGCGCGCGCCCCCATGGATCACACAATATCGCTTGCCACTGTGGGTAAAGATAATCCAATCGGGCCAGTCGGCCATCACCTTTCGATGATGTGGTGTCACCTGAGTCTGTGCAAAGGCATACCACTGTACCGATAAAATATCGCAGGCTGTCCCGTCTTGGAAACCACACCCACAATCAGGGGCATTTTCAGACAACTGAATTTCACAATTGCCTTTGATTGCGCGGACCTTGGCGTCCATCAAACACTGCACAACAGGGGTAGGATCCGCACAATAGGCAATCGCATCGCCAGTATGAATAAGGGTCTGCGCGCACATGTCATCTGCAAGCCTGAGGATTGCTTGGGTTGCCTGCAAATTGGAATAACACCCCCCAAACAGAACGAATGGCCCCTCAAGCTGCCCCAAATCTTGGATGATCACGCACACGCTCCTTGAATAGTTGTGGGAATGTCCCCATAACAACGGTGAGAAACTAGCAGAAAATCGAAGGCATGGAAGACATATCACCATATCTTGATCAAGCATTTTGGATCACAATCGGATCAATCATTTGCTTATTGATCCTGTCCGCATTCTTTTCAGGATCGGAAACCGCGCTGACGGCCGCGTCACGTGGAAAATTGCGGTCTCAGGCGGATAAGGGATCGCGCGGCGCGGCGCGCGCTTTGTCGATCACAGAAGATAACGAACGTCTGATCGGGTCGGTGTTGTTGGGCAATAATTTGGTCAATATTTTGGCCACATCTTTGACAACCGCGCTCTTCACCCGCATGTTGGGCGAAAGCGGCGTCGCCTTGGCCACGCTCGTCATGACGGTTCTTGTTTTGATTTTCGCCGAGGTTCTGCCAAAAACATACGCAATTACGAATGCCGAAACCGCCGCGGCGCGGGTGTCACGCCCCATTTCATTGATCATCATGGTCTTTGCCCCAATCGTCACCATGGTACGGTGGTTGGTGCGCGGGGTTCTGCGGATTTTTGGTGTTCAGGCCGACCCAGACAGCCATATTTTGGCGGTACGCGAGGAAATCGCGGGTGCCATTACATTAGGACATTCCGAAGGCATCGTGGAAAAGGAAGATCGCGATCGTATCTTGGGTGCGCTTGATCTTTCGGACCGCACGGTCGAAGAAATCATGCTGCATCGTTCGTCGATTGAAATGATCAATGCTGATGATGACCCGAGCGCAATTTTAAATCAATGTCTAGAAAGTGCCCATACGCGCTTGCCAGTGTTCAAAGGGAATCAAGAAAATATCATTGGCGTGATCCATGCCAAAGACTTGGCACGCACGATGTATCGCATGGTCAGCGCACAAGGGGCGTCGCTCGAAGATTTGAACAGCTTTGACATAAAAGACGTGGCGATGAAGCCCTATTTCGTCCCCGACACGACGTCGCTTGACGATCAAATGCGTCAATTTTTGCGACGACGCACGCATTTTGCGCTGGTCGTTGATGAATATGGCAGCCTTGAGGGGCTGATCACGCTTGAAGATATCCTTGAGGAAATCGTCGGTGAAATCTCGGACGAATTCGACACGCATGCGGATCAAACAATCCAACCGTCAGAAGATGGTCATTTTCTACTAGACGGTTTGATGACGATACGCGACATCAATCGCGCCACCGATTGGAGCCTTCCCGATGAAGAGGCAAATACGATTGCAGGACTTGTGATACACGAGGCTCAGATGATCCCAACCGTAGGGCAGGTTTTTAGTTTTCATGGGTTCCGGTTCGAAGTTACAGGCCGCGACGCAAACCGCATCACTCAACTCCGTGTAAAACCGCTTTAGGTTTCGAATTGCGTCGCAATTCGACGCGCGTGGGGGCTTTGCCCCCACACCCCCAGGATATTTACCGACAGAAAATGTTTAAAAACCCTTTTGACATTTTCTGTCTAAAAATATCCTCGCCGAAGGCGGTAGCGACATTTCAAACCTTAGGACCGAAGTTTTACCCCGTCGGGATCAAAAGGCGGACGATCCAAGATGGTGGCTGAATGAGGTTTTCCTAGGATCATGACGTCGACCGTGTCACCCAGTTCTGCGTTTTTGACAAAGCCAATCGCAAGCGACATGCCGACGCTATAACCATAGGTCCCAGATGAAACGCGACCAATTCCCGTACCGTTCTTGAAGATAGGTTCACCCCCTGTTGCATCAGCGTTTGATGCATCCGTTGCTGAGGCATCAATCTGCAACAGAACCATTTTTTCACGGATTGGCTGTGCCATGGCGCTTGCACAGGCGTCTTTGTGTAAAAAGTCTTTGTCCAATTTGCAAAGACGATCCAATCCGACCTCTTGGGGGAAATACTCAGGGCTGTATTCACGTCCCCAGCTGCCGTAGCCTTTTTCAACGCGAAGGGACATCAATGCACGACTGCCAACGGGGCCGCCGTTGAGCGATTTTGCAGCGTCTATCAGTGCCGTGTATACCGCGACTTGGTCATTTTCGTCACAATAGATTTCCCATCCCAGATCACCCGTAAAGGACACACGCAGCGCGGTGCAATCTACGCCCGCGATGGTGATTGGGCCTGATCGCATGAATTTCCACGCGTCGTTGGACAGGTCTGCATTCGACAGAATTTGCAAAAGTTCACGAGACTTTGGTCCGGCAACATTGAAGCCACATGTTGAGACTGTTTTGCTTTCAAACGTCGTGCCTGCGGGCAGCGGAACCTTTTGATAGAAGCGGTGTTGATAGCGTTCCGCCATGCCTGAGCTGACAACCATAAACTCATCATCAGCAAGGCGCGTGACTGTCGCATCCCCTGCAATCCCGCCACGCACGCCGATCAACGGGGTCAGGCACGAGCGCCCAACTGCTGTGGGCATTTTATTGGCGAAAACGGCATTGAGCCAATCTTCGGCGCGCGCGCCTTTGACCTTGTATTTGGCAAAGTTGGAAATATCGATGACGCCCACATGATCGCGCAGCATTTTCGCCTCGCGGCCCACCGAATGCCACCAAGGTTGGCGGGTAAAGCCAACAGAATCAGGAGTATCGGCGTCGAAATACAGCGGATGTTCCCAGCCGTAATTTAATCCGAAAACGGCACCCATATCCTTTTGCATTTCGTAAATTGGACGCGTGCGCGCTGGGCGACCGGCGGCGCGTTCTTCGTTCGGGAAATGAATCTTAAAGCGATGCGCATATTGATCCATCACACGCGCTTTGGTAAAGGCTTTGTCGGCCCAATCCCCGAAACGGGCCATATCCCATGCGAACATATCGTATTTGGTTTCGCCTTCAATAATCCATTCAGCCGCGAGCAACCCCATACCGCCTGACTGGCTAAACCCGGGAATGATACCATTGCAACAGAAGTAATTGCGCAATTCGGGCACAGGCCCGAATAAAACGTTGCTGTCAGGCGACCAGATCATCGGGCCGTTGATGACGCGTTTGATGCCTGCTGTGCCAACCAAAGGCACGCGGTCGATGGCGCGCATCATGTTTTCCTCGATCCGTTCGAGGTCGTCATCGAACAGTTCATGCCCGAAATCGGGGGGCGTGCCGTCTTCGGCCCAGAGTTTTAGGTTTTTTTCATATGCGCCGACCAGAAGGCCTTTGCCCTCTTGGCGCAAGTAATATTCACCGTCACGGTCGGCGACCGATGGCAGACGTCGATCCAGCGCGTCAATTTCCGCGATGGTTTCTGTCACAAAATATTGGTGCTCGGTCGGTTGCAGCGGCAATTCGATGCCGGCCATACGGGCCACTTCGCGCCCCCAAAGACCTGCGGCATTGACGACCCATTGGGTGTGAATGTCACCCTTGGGCGTGCGCACAATCCACGACCCGTCAGGTTGTTGTTCTGTCCCTGTTACCGGCGTAAAACGATAAATCTCTGCGCCCCGTTGGCGCGCACCAACGGCATAGGCGTTTGTCACGCCTGAGGGATCCACGTTTCCGCCGTCTGGTTCGTGCATGATTGTGCGGATGCCGGTAAAATCGACGAAGGGATGCAAACGCTCTGCCTCGTCCCGCGTGATTTCATGGAAATTCATGCCATATAATTTGGCTTTCGCGGCCTGCAAACGCAGTTGATGTTCGCGCGCTTCGGTTTGTGCTAAATACAGACTTCCTGGTTGAAAGACACCACAGCCTTGGCCTGTTTCCTGTTCCAGTTCTTTATACAAATTCATCGTATAATGCTGGATACGGCTGATGTTGGTGCTGTCGTGCAGGCCGTGAATATTCGCGGCCGCGTGCCATGTTGATCCCGATGTCAATTCGTCGCGTTCCAGCATGACGACATCGGTCCACCCCAACTTTGTCAGGTGATACAAGATCGAACACCCAATGACGCCGCCGCCAATAACCACCGCCTGTGCATGTGTTTTCATGTCAAAAACCTCGTTGTTTGGGCAGAGATTAGCGGCTCTATCTTGCGATGATGTTCCAAAGACGACATGTTTCGTCGTCGGGACTATACCGCATAGAATTTCTAACGCGCCTTGAAAAAGCCTCCCAAGATGCCGCGGATGATCCGCTGTCCTGTTGTGCCAGACAGTTCCTTGACCAACGCCTGCCCCAGCGCCTCGCCCAGTGTTTCGGGTTTTTTGCTACGTCGTGATGCGGTTGATGACAGGGTTCGCGATGCCACTTTGGACCCGGAATATCGCCGCGCAGCGTTGAATTCGCGGGGATCCGCGTTTGGCACGTGGTCGGGCTGTTCGGCGGCTGTTGCGGCCCGATTTGCGCGATCCCGCAGGATTTCATGCGCCGAGAGCCGATCAATCGGTGTTTCATACTTGCCCGCAACAGGGGATGCGGCCATGACAGATGCGCGTTCTTGTGACGTGATTGGTCCCAACTGCGATGACGGGGGACGAATCAAGGTGCGTTCAACCACCCCTGGCACACCTTTTTTCAAAAGAAACGATGTGACGGCTTCGCCCACGCCGACCTCAAGAATCGCTTTTGCGGTATCGAAATTTGGGTTGGTTCGATAGGTGTCTGCAGCCAAGCGCAGCGCCTTTTGATCCATTGCAGTATAGGCACGCAAGGCATGCTGCACGCGATTGCCCAGCTGGCCCAAGATATCTTCGGGAATATCTGTCGGGCTTTGGGTGACAAAATACACGCCAACCCCCTTGGACCGGATCAAACGCGCGACTTTCTCAACCTTGTCAATCAAGGCCTTTGGCGCATCATCAAACAGTAAATGCGCCTCGTCAAAGAAAAAGACCAGTTTCGGTTTGTCAGGATCCCCGACTTCTGGAAGGGTTTCAAACAACTCTGACAGCAGCCACAATAGAAATGACGCATATAATCTGGGGCTTGCCATCAATTTATCGGCGGCAAGAATATTTACATATCCATGGCCTGCGTCGTTACATTTCATCAGGTCGGCCAAATCCAATGCAGGTTCACCAAACATTGAAGTTGCACCCTGGTTTTCCAACACCAAAAGACCGCGTTGAATGGCCCCGATTGAGGCCACGGAAATATTACCATAACGTAATGCAATCGCTTCGCGGTTTTCCCCCATCCAGACCAACATTGACTGTAAATCCTTGAGATCCAATAGCGCCAAACCCTCTTCGTCGGCCAGTCGAAACGCGATGTTGATCACACCTTCTTGGGCATCGGTTAACCCCAACAGCCGCGACAACAACACAGGCCCCATTTCAGAAACGGTTGTGCGCACAGGATGACCAGAAACACCAAAAATATCCCAAAAAACTGTCGGGGTCGCGTGATAGGTGTAGTGGGTCAAACCAATAGTTTTTGCCCGCGTTTGAAACGCGTCATGCAGTTTGATATCCGAGCGTCCAGACATCGAAAGCCCGGCCAGATCCCCCTTAACATCGGCCATAAAAACAGGGACCCCTGCGCGCGAAAACTCTTCCGCCATGATTTGCAAGGTTACCGTTTTTCCCGTACCTGTCGCGCCTGCCACCAACCCATGTCGGTTTGCGTATTTGAGCGTCAGATATTGCGGCTGCGCATAGTCCGGACCGCCACCGCCGATGAAAATATGATCTTGCGTGTTTATCCCTTTGCACGTGAGACGCATCCAACATACATCGTTAACAGAAATGTGCCATAGTTTCTCAATCTTGGGGTTGATTTTCCCCTCGATTTTGCCTTCCCTTTTTCAACTTTGCCGCGCCTCACAGCGCGGCTTTTTAAAATTACATTTTTTTCATATTTTTACCGAAATAGCAGTTGACCGACGTTAAATAGTTTCGTAGCGTCACGTTCATAAGTCGGCCAGTCCGACGGGGAGAGAAAAGATATAAAAGAGGGCCTTTTGGCCCTCTTTCTTTTTTATATCAGTGGATTGGCATATATTTGCCACTGGAATGCAATGGGTTGCCCTTTTGGAAAAACAAGGGCATTTTACATTCCAAAATATCAATATGGGTGGTGTTGTGAAACAGCGTATTCTTTCGGCCATTGTGGCGCTTAGCTTGGTACCGTCATTCGCGTTTAGCCAAGAGGCATCAGGCTTGTCTTTGGGCAAGCCTTTGAAACCGCGCAAGCCTGCGCGCACTGTTGGCGAAACATATATTGAGGCGCAAAAGGGCGATTGGGTCTTACGCTGTATTGCAACGGCAGACGGGAACGATCCATGCGAAATGTATCAGTTGATCGTGACTGGCGATGACACTGCTATTGCCGAGCTGACGATTTTCTCAATCCCCACAGGCGGGCCTGCCGTGTCAGGGGCCAATTTTGTCGTTCCATTGGAAACATTGCTGAGTAATCCGATGGAGCTGCAATTTTCCGAGGATGTGGTGAAACAATATCCCTATTCCTATTGCACCAAAGTGGGTTGCCTTGTGCGCATCGGATTCACAGCAGACGATATCGAAGCGCTAAAAAAAGGGGATCAGGCCGTAATGACCATCAATCACATGTCAGCCCCAGATCAACCCATTGCGGTTCCAATTTCATTGTCGGGGTTCACGGCAATCTATTCCCAACTGCCGCCGTTTCGTGGACAGTGATGAAACAAGCCATCCGAGAGCGGGTTTAGAAACCGATCTTCAAATAGCTCAACACAGATTTTGCAGCCCGAATTCCGGGCTGTTCGTCGTTTCGACCCAAGGTGCGCATCGTGGTTTCCATAACGATATGCTGATTTTGACTATTGCCCAACAACTGTAGGACAGCGGGGGCAATTTTTGCGGGTTTGCAATTTTTTCCGATAAATTCGGGTACAAAACGTGTATTCGTGACCAAATTGATTAAGGTCACAGTATCCACCAACAGCATACGCCCAATGATCAGACGTGACAGCCAATTCATGTCATAGGCAATCACCATCGGTGTTTCATTTGCCGCCAACTCCAACGACACGGTTCCAGATGCCGCAAGCGCGATATCCGCGGCCCGAAACGCAGAGCGTTTTAACATCGCTGCGCGATCTTTGTCCAATTCGCGTGGATCCAGTAAAATGGGTTTTATTGGCCACTCTTCTATCATTTGGCTCAAGGCCCCTGCCACATTCGGCGCGGCGGGTAACACCCATTTCAGGTCTGGACGCAGCTCATGGACGCGTTTGATGGTTTCGGCAAAAACGGGCCCCATGCGTTTGATTTCCGACATCCTTGACCCAGGCAAACACAGGGCCAAGGGGGTGTCATTCAAGTCAAAATCC
>Ga0255753_1006672_pt1 | contig 10634 bp, 13 predicted proteins | sample 041ome_10_FD_179953 | JGI IMG/M metagenome (GOLD analysis project Ga0255753, IMG submission 179953) | Coastal salt marsh microbial communities from the Groves Creek Marsh, Skidaway Island, Georgia - 041412US metaG (version 2) | ecosystem: Environmental > Aquatic > Marine > Intertidal zone > Salt...
TATAATAATATTCACTATATTTTCCATATCCTACTTTGCCCATAAGTTTACTTGCACCAAGTGTACCAAAACCTGTTAAATTTGACATATGATTCCATAACCAACCGATAGGTAATTTATCAGACAAATCTATTAGATTTTGGTCTTTATCAAAAAATACACATCTATATTTTGAACCAATACCATCAATTGCAAGTATATCGGATTGTTTAAAACCAGAATTGAGAAAGGCATATGTGGCGTGAGATTGATGGTGATCTATAAAGTAAAATCCATCTTTGTAATAATAATCAAATAGTTTTTTAGGTTCATAATCAAATACGTCTTGTGGTAAAATATTCTTACACATTCTTATACCACCGTATGTGTAAGTAAATGCTAACACATCATCTTTCTTTTTAAAATATTCTTTTACAAACTCATCATTCAAAGTATAATCAGACGGATTTAAAATATCTGATTGATGAGCATATGCTTCAGCGTGATACGGTAGATTATGTTTAAATCTAGTATATCTTTCTCTTTGATTATGAAACACACCATCATAGGTATTATGGTCGTGTAAATTTAATGCAACACTATAAATTTTCATAAATTGTTTCAGCTATTATTTTTTGTCCTTCAGCATTTGGATGTCTATCTTGTTCAGATATAAAATGTTTGTCTTGGTCTAATTTATCCCACATAGAGTAGCCTCCTATTTTAGTTTCTAAAGGCCAACCAATAAAGTTCTTTTCATCTATTAACTTAAAATATAAACTATTCATCATAGACTTTAAAGCAGTTTCTCTACTAATTATTCCGTTAATTCTATCTTCTCTAAAAACAGGTCTTTCAAATAATTCTATCATTTGTACTTGTTTATATGGTAGATTGAATCTCTCACAAAAAATTTGAAAATTAAAATAATGTCTTAAACTTCTTTCAATAAAATAACGCATATCTCCTCTAGCATCCCACCTCTCATTTGTCCATATAAATTTTTTATCAAAGTCTTGGTAATCTCTCCTTGGTGCCCTGGACCACCCTGGAATAATTAATCCTATATCATCTTTATTCATTGACATTATTTTTTCTATTAAAGTGTAATAGATATATTCTTGTCCTGCACCACTATGACTCAAATTAATACAATCCATATTAAGTTTGTCTGCCAGTATTTCGGGCCATTTTGTCCAAGAACAATCCATAGAGGGATGAAAAATAGAATGAAATTTTAAATCACTCCAACTACAACCACTGACTAATAATATTTTTTTATTGTTTATTTTGCCAGACAACTTTTCCATTTTCATATATCGTTTCTTTTCTTACTCCGTCTTCAATTTTGTCATCTTTTTTAGGGCACGTATTAAAACAAGCAAAAGGACCCTTATCATTTTCTAAATCTTTTTTAAAATCTATCCATTCTTTTGTAAGGTAAATTTCTTCTATCGTATCGTAATTACTTATTTTACTCACTTTTAATAATTGTTGAAATTTAGGATCTTGTCTAGTCAGTTTGGTATCACAATAACAACAAGGTATTAGTTCGCCTTTATTTGTTAAGGCAACTTGCATTTTATTATTTAAACATTTTGGATCAAGTTTTTTCATTTTGGTGTATAACTTAAATTTTTATTTTTAGGTATTAGTGAATCATTTTTGTCTTTCCACCTAGCAGATTGTAATGTCATAAACATTACTTGATTTTCATCTGCAATTTTTTTCGCCTGTTCTATATTATTTTCATTATAACTAAAAATAATATATTGCCATATTGGTTTTGAATTTAAATGTTTTTTAGATTCTATCATAATATTAAATAATTTTATACCATCTTGGTTTACTCTATATTTATGACTTTCTTCGGGCAAACCATCAATACCAAAAACCCACTTTGCATTTGGATTTGCTTTGAAAGCTTTAATATACCAATTTTTAGGTTTTGTTGATGAGGCATTATGTACTACAACTTTTTTTCCTTTATCATAAGTCATTTTTAACATCTCCAAAAATTTAGGATGATGTACAGGATCAGAATATTGTCCACAAAAATTTAAATGATTAAAATGGTTTATAATTTTTTGAAAATCATTTAATGATAAATCTTTACCTGGTACTTTTTTACCTTTGCTTGTGAAATGCGTAGTTCTTTGACAACGTAAGCACTCTAAAGCACATCTAAAAGATATATCTAAATTGATACTGTCCCTATAAAAGAAACTATTATTAGTCATTTAAAACCTTTGCATATTTTCTCATAGGAAAGTGGCCTTTTGGTTGTACCCATTCAGTACAAGTCTTACAATAATTTTCATATTTAAATAATCTAAAGTTCATCATCTTATCAATATTTTCTTGTGTTAGATCAAATGTTTTAGATAGTTCAGTATTGTTAGCAAACTTTTTACTACAATGTACAATATGTTTTTTTTCAAAATCAATGACTGGTACCATAGGAAAGGCCGCACACATTTTACGATCAATTTCATCTGCTTGAATAACATCTGTAAAATCTTTTGACCTACCATTAAATGCTTTCCACATTGTGTTTTTGTGATTTAATTTTTGTAATACATCAGGATGATTATCTTTATATTTGTAATAGTTAGGTGTTCTTACAACAACATTATAATTGTTAAAATCATTTTCAGATATGTAATCAAAGTTGCCTAGTTTTGTTACTTCATTTTCATACCAATCTAATATATTGTGTTCAACATAAAGTATATCTTTATCTTCAAGTATATGTGGATATCTTTTACGAACAAATGAGTTGGATAATACTGAACATACAAAGTTAGGATATTTTTTTATTTCATTTATTACATCATCTAAGTTTTTAATAAGGCCAGGTTCACCACCTAATAGACATATTCTAATTTTATAATGTTTAAGATAATCTAAAGTTTTTTTTAAAAAACTCATATCAACTGTCAAGTTACGCATTTCTAAGGTATAACTTGTACAATAGTGGCAATTCTTATTGCAAGACATTGACAAAAAGAAGTCTATGGCTAAATAATTATCTTGTATTTCGTCTAAGGTTTTCATAAAATTTATTAAACGCTATTTTTAATTTTTCTTTTGATTTAAATTCTACTGATTGTACATATTCAGGCATTGTATATATTTTTTCTATAATGTAATCGTAAATAGGTTCTGTAGTTTTACTAATTAAATTAATATCAAATATATCATCACCAATTAACTTCTTAATGTTATTTTCAAACATATTTTTTTCTTGTTCTAAACTTATGATAATAATATTGATAACCTTTTCTATCTCCTCTTGTTTCATATATGGGTCAAGTGGTAAAGACAATATTGTATCACAAACTATTTTACTATTATAAGTTTGTTCTTTTCTATAATTAATGTTTTTATACATAACATTTTCAGATAACGGTTTATCATAATGTATTTTTGCATTTAGTTTTTCTTTTATTTTATCTCTAATTCTTTTGTTTTGAAATCTAACAACGTACTTGTGATAATTATGATTTAAACCATTTGATGTAGATTGAATATCAACATAATCTTTTAATTGTTTATCGTATTGTTTTGCTATATCTTGTCTTTTTGATATCCACTCTTTTAATTTTTTTAATCTAAAATCAATAACTCTAGCATTGAATAATAACATCTTTGAGTTATATCCTAACACTTCATTATTTCCGTGTCTTCTTAATTTTCTGATTAAATCTGCTTTATCCTTATCGTCTGTTAATACCGCCCCACCACCTGAAATGCCTGATATAACTTTGTTGCTATTAAAACTAAATGTACTAATATCACCTATAGATCCTGCCTTTGTATCATTTAAACTTGAACCTAATGATTGAGCTGCGTCTTCTATAAATGCAATATTTTTTTCTTTACAAAAATCTAATATATCTTTTGTATCGGACATATTTCCAAATAGATGAGGATAAACAATTGCTTTAACTTTAGGTGAATACATCTTTTTGATACTATCTAAAGTCATATGATATGAAGATAAATCTATCTCACAAAATACAGGAGTTGCGCCGACCATAGAGATACAAGAGGCGGTAGAAATCCAAGAGAAGTTGGATGTTAAGACTTCATCACCTGGTTTAATATCTAAACTAATAAGAGAGAGGTGCAATGCGTCTGTTCCGTTACCACACGCAATTGCATATTTTCTGCCTGTAATTTCTTTTAGACTCGTTTCTAAAAACTCTACGTTAGTATCTTGTTCTTTTTGCATTATGTCATCAAAAAGTTTTAGATATTCTTCTTTGTTAGCTAAGTATTCTCTATCCCACATTATTAATTTCCGATACTAATACATCAATATTTTTTTTATTAATTTTGTCTGTTAAACAGTTAGCTGGTCTTTTATAATAAACACTACCACCGTCTTTTATATTTTTATCTCTTAAATATATAAATCCTTTATTGAAATATCTACACTCTTGCATTAATCTAGGCGCTGGATCAAAATTTGGTTTAGTGTAAACATATGTATCAAAACTACCTAATAAGTTTTCTACTGGTACAAAAACGTGATTATTATTGGGGTCAAGGTAATCATCATCATACGCTAATATGCCGTGTGACGGATAATCTTTTATAACTTTTTGTATTGCATCATAATATACTTTATTACATCCCAAAAATAAATATTTAAATTTAAAATTAGTCTTTTTTTCAATAGGTTTGTAAATACTAAAATTTATAATTTTTTCAAACTGTTTACCAACACCATTTGGATAGACTTCTAAATCACACAAATCGGATATAGATTTTGGTTTAAAATAATCTATAGCTTCTTTATATTCTTTAGGATGATTTTCTGAATATACTGATATCAGATTATTTTTAAATAATAGTTGTATTGTTAAGAGTTGATTCCAAGTGTAATCTTTTTTATTTAAATACGGTAGAGTTAACATACTTCTACCCATAATTAAAGTTATCTCGTTTGATTTTGGATTGTATTCGTTAAATACAACGTTTTCAAAATGAATGTATTTATTTTTTATCGCTTTGGTATAATCATCTTCACTATGTTTTGGATGTGTAACTATAATTAATTTTGTATTGATATTTAACTGATTTAAATAACTACAATGTTCATAACTGTAGTGTAATAATCCATCTCCAGGTTTGCTAGTACATAATATATTTACATTATTAATCATCTCATTATTATATCACATTTGACTTAAAAAGTCAACGTTATAACCATTTGATTATTTCATCCGTGTGTGGTTTTTTTTCTTTTTCTTCATTTGGTTTAAAAGCAGCTTTTTCATTTTCATATCTATTTCCAAACTGCATAGAAAAAATAACTGGATCTCGTATAAAATCTAATTTTTTCCATTTATCTTTGTTATGTTCCCAAGGAGGAAAACAACGTGTGTATGCAACATCTAATCCATGTGCCATACATAATGTCGTAATTATTTTTGCAAACATACCTATTTCCAATGCAGCATCAATTCCTCCTAAATGATATTTGTTTGGGTCACACATTTCATATGGATGACCTAATTTAATTCTTTTAAGTATCATTGGATCAGGATTGGTAACGAGCCTTAAAGAAAATATCAAACAATATGGAGCACTTAAAATATTTGTATTTTGAGGTCCACCTTTTTGATGGCATACAATATCATAAAAATCTAATTTTTCTTGTTTGTTTTGAGGACCTAAAACGTGTACAGTATATGGATATAAATTTTGTTTAGACGGTGTTAATTTAAAAGCTGTTTTTATAATTTCTTCTGCATCTTTCTTTTCTGGTATTTTTTTTATACTAAAAAATTTGGTTTGTTGTCTTTTCAATAATAATTTTTCTATAGTCATATGCATATAATATATTTATATCATATAAATAACCTTATGATTATAAATGAAGTAAAAAAATTATTTAAAAATACAGATCATCAACAAGATGATTTTGGATGGTATGAATTTACACTTGAAGAATTAGGTTTACCATCTGTTGATAAAATATTAGAAGGTGTAAAAAAAATAGAGTCTGAAATAGAATTGCAAGGATGGAGAACAAAACACGGTACACATCCAAGATATAAAGGATTTGGATTAACTTATAATCCAACATTTTTTGATAAATCTGAAAATATCTATCATCAAGTTTGGGGTTCAAAACTATTACATCAATACTATGGTATGGAAAAAGGTGTAGGAGATCATACTCAACTTAAAGATACCTACCACGACACTTTTGGTTTTAGAAAAATAGATGATAAAATTTCAAAACATTTAGGTTTCTTTTTAGATAAATTTAACTTTCATATATCCAGAAGCAGAGTTGCCTACATTTTTGGTTACGGTGAAGAACCTAAAAAGGATAGTGGATGGCACGTAGATGAACCTGTAAATCAATTACTAAGAGTTAACATTCCATTACAAACAAGTGATGAGTATGCAATACAATGGAATGACAAAACGTATCATTTAGAATTAGGTAAAGCTTACTTATGGAATACTAGAAAACCTCATAGAGCTGCTATTATTAAAAAGGTAAAAACAAAAGAACCAAGAATTAATATAGTTTTAGGTCTGACGCCGTGGTTAATATATGATAATGTGAGTGATACTTACTCTAAAAATAAGTATTTCGGTAAATCTATAAAAGAAATTGTAGATGAAAAATTATTTGTTGTATAAATATAAATAAAGGTAAATTATGAAAACACGAAATAAATTAATACAACAAAGACAAAATACATCTATTAATTTTTTAAATGCCTCTCAATCATTTAAAGATTTAAAATTATCTTTTGTCAATCAAGGCAAACTAGAAGATCAAGGTGAAACTTGGAGTACAGATCAATTAACAAAAACTTGGACTCTTGTATTTTCAAATAATCAAAACCTTGAAGAATTTAAAAATCATCCCCTATGTATAGAATATTATGAAAATATGTTAGATCATAACAGTAGAAATCAAATTTCTTTTAGTATAGAAACAGATGAAATAGAATAAAATATGTTATCTGATATTTCAAAATATCAGGTGTATGATAAGCTTAGCGGTCAAAAATTATTACCAAAATTAAGTAAACTGTTAAACGACTTCTCAAACACAAAAGATAAATTAAGTAAAAATTATAAAAACTTAGATTTTGAAAGTTTTGAAAATTATAGTATCATAACACTTGAAAATAATATAATAGCCTTTTCATCAATTTTACAAAGAAAAATATGGCCATCTAATACGGTTCGCATTTTTAATAGAATGTGGAGAAATAAAACTTATTCTTGGAATAGTCCAACATTTGGTATTCTTTCTAAACTGATGTATAATCATCAAATAGATTATTGTAAAAAACATAATTTTGATTTTGTATTTTTATCTACTGAAAAAACACCTAGACATTTTCAACGTTGGTTAAAACAAGCAAACGAATATGACGGTGGATGGAATTTTTGTAATGAGAAAAAAAGAGTTTGCAATGGACCAGAACATCAATGTGTCCATCACGTTATTTACAAAAATATTAGTAATACTAACGAATCTTTTCCTCTATAAAAGGTAAAAAGATAACACTAGGATCCCACTCTTTAGTATTTTTTTTAGCAAAATTATAGGAACGAGAATTGATGTGATGATTATTATGTAATGCTTGTCCCCACGTTAATAAGGCAAGTAAAGGAATATTAGTTGCATCATCTTTTGATTTATAACTTTTGTAACCTAGTGTGCCTAAATGACATAAAGAATTGACTAATGCTTCTTGGTGATATGACCACGCTGCAGGTATAATCCAAAACCATAACATAAACTCCCAACTAATTAAAGATAATACGATAAATGTTCCCCATACTATAAAAGTATAATTACGATTTAACCACTTGTGATATGAATCTTTTTTTATATCAGGAATAACTTTTGGATTAATTTTTCCTAATTTTTTATTGTGTATCCAACCTATGTACGAGTGAAAAAAACCATCTTTTGGACTATGAGGATCGCCATCTGTATCTGCGTGTGCGTGATGCATACCTCTATGAACAGCTGCCCACCACAGAGGACTACCTTGAACACATAAGCAAGATAAAAATAATAAAGGTTTTCTAAGAAATTTTTTAAGTTTAATTGCTCTGTGACTTACAACTCTATGTAAAATAACAGCAGAACCTAATCCGCAAAAAATAATCCAACCTAAAAATAAAAATAACCAATTAGGTGTAGTAAAAATGATACCTAATAGTGCCAAAATTTGCACAGGCCAAAATACAAACCATAGATTAAGTTGACTTTTACTCATTAATATCCATTTTCATTTTCTTTTATATGTTCTAAAAAAGGTGCGACTTTATAATTAGGTGTCAAACGACCACGTCTTTCATTTGTGTTGTCATCAAATCCTTGATCAACACCTTCCCAATTAGTAATATTTATTCTTAATTTTCCATACTTAAATGTATAACTATATTGATTATCTTCTAGTATATGACTTGATTGTGGTGTAAAATTAAACTTAGTAAATATTAATTTTTTCAATTCCGCAAAGTTATAATTTTCATTTTTATCTTTCATATATCGACCGACTTGGCCTACATTTCTAAACTCTATTGAAGTGCCTGATCTATAATCAATTTTACTAAATGCATCTTTTATCTTATCTATAACGTGTTCATTATAATTTTTTATAATAATAACACCGATTGATAGTCTTAGTTTTAAGTCTAAGCAGTTATAAAATGCTTTCATCTTCTTTGTTGCACATTTTAAATTGTCTGTTACTTCATATATACTATCATCATCAAATCCTGTCATACTTAAATATACAGTTTTTAATCCACAATCTTTTAGTTTTTGTAAATATTCTTTACTTGCGATTCTTAAACCGTTTGTTGCAATAGTTGATCTATGGCCTAAACGGTTTGTTTCTTCTATGATCTTTGGTAAATCTTTATGCAAAGTAGGTTCGCCACCTATAAATCTAAATTCAGTTTTATTTTTAAATCTACTAATAAAGTCAATTACTTTGTCTGTATTTAAATCAGGTAAGTTTCTATTGGGTAAATAACAATTGGCACATTCCATATTACATCTATGCACTATGTCGCAATAAACAGATTTATATTTACTTTGTTCTGGTAAGATTTCCTGTGTCATATAATTTTTTTATAATTTCAAAGTTATCATAATCATCTTTAAATGATATACTTAAAATAATTCTATCTTTATTTCCTTTATTTGTAACACCATGAGGCATTGATGTATTAAGACATATGGCCTGTTTTAAATAAACTGTTTCTAAAATTTCTCCTTTAATAAACTTTTTTGCATTAACATTTTGCGTTTTATTTCCCACTGTTATAGTAGGTGTTTCAAATTCATCTTTTTGTTTATAAAAAGACGTGTAACTATTATCATCAACAATTACAGGTATGTTAATTGCCACATTTCTTTTGTCTGTGTGTGGAGTAACTTCACCATTTGATAACGTTTTAAAAAATTTTATATTTTCAATAATAGATTGATCTTTAAATTGTTTTATTATATTTTTAATAACATCATTATCTAGTGAAACGTATTGAGTATGTAATGATTTGTCTTTATGTGTTCCATATACAGCCCACCCATTCTGATTATTTTCAAAAACAGATTGAAGTTGTTTTTGATTAAAGGTGAGTTCAGGTATTTCAAAATAATTTTTCATAATCAAAAGCAATTCTATGTAAAACTCTTTTATCCATTTCTTCAAAGTGCCATCTTTTATGAATACTTAACCATTGTTCACTTAATACAACATCACCATCATTCCATAAATGATCATATCTAAAACGATCTTCTAAAACAAATTCTTTTAATTCAGACATTAGAGATTCAAATTCTTTTTCTGTTTTTCCTACCATACCAAATATTTGCAAAAATGGAAAATATAATCCAGTTTTACCGCCATCATTTGTATGAACAAGATTAAATGGTACATCAGTATGATGATGTTCTTTGAAAAATTTACTGTGACTGTAACTACCTACTTTATAACCAAGTGTAATTTGAATATCTTTAATTTTTTCTTTTAGAGTATCTGACATATTATTATATGCTTCAATCATACTTATCCAACTTGTTTTACTTCCTTCAGTACCTTCTTTTGCATATAACCAAATAAGAGGTTTTCTTTGTCTATTACTTGCTTGATTAGCGTGCCAGTCTAATGCACTTGTGTGTCCAAATAGACCTTCTTCGCCGTGTTGATTTTTTTTACCTGTAACTCTTAAAACACCATCTCTAACATTAATGTGTTTTGCCCGTTCATTGTCTGTGGATTGATAATGGCCTATTTTAGAACAAAAGTTAATCTCGTCATCTGGTGTTAATTTTTGATTTTTAATAACTACGACCATATTTGATATGATCATTTTAGCTATTTGATGTGCTTGATTTTCTGTTAATGTTTTTAGATCAATATCTTTGACTTCTACTGCCCAATTATTTAATAATTCAAATTTCATAATAACATCAATTTTTTTATATTTATAACAGTATAAATAAGTGATATAAATAATATTAGTATTATAACACAAAGGAGATATTATGTCAATAACCATAAATGGAAAACAATATGATGAACAAAGTTTGAGTCCTGATTTGAAAAACACAATAATTGCAAGACAGGAAATTTTAAACTCTAAAG
>Ga0255753_1006676_pt1 | contig 10632 bp, 8 predicted proteins | sample 041ome_10_FD_179953 | JGI IMG/M metagenome (GOLD analysis project Ga0255753, IMG submission 179953) | Coastal salt marsh microbial communities from the Groves Creek Marsh, Skidaway Island, Georgia - 041412US metaG (version 2) | ecosystem: Environmental > Aquatic > Marine > Intertidal zone > Salt...
CCAAAATTTGCTCAACGTAATCACTAATCACATTAAAATTTAAAAGTAAGTAAGCGATTGCACGGTTTCGATGACCTGTTGTGAATTCTGACCAATAAACTTCTTTATCAATTTCCAAAGAGCGACCTGCAGCAAGGCTAAATTTTTCAAGAATAAAATCGATAGCATTTTTACCATACTTATCAAATAACATTGCTGAAGCTGTAATGGCACCAGCATTTACCATGGGATTAAAGGGTCTATTTGTATCAGGTTCCAATTCTATTGAGTTAAATTTATCGCCACTAGGCTCAACATTTATTTTTTTAGAAACTTCTTCTTCGCCAAAAGTTTCTAACGCCATGCCATAAGTCAGCGGTTTAGATATTGATTGAATGGTGAATAAATGACCAGTATCGCCACACTCGAAAACTTGTCCATTGGTACTTAATATTGCAATACCAAAATGCTCTGGATTAGCCTTACCTAGCTGGGGAATGTAGGTTGCGACTTCCCCATCTTGTTGCTTGGTATACCTTGTATGTATCATTTCTATTAAATTTTGTATTTCATGCTTTTCGGTCATAAGTCGTAAACCTATTATTAATTAATGTGAAAAAATAAGCTCCACTATAGAAAAATCGTCCACAAATGGCCCTTTATCATTTTTTAATTCTTTTATTTTTGAATATATCTCTTTTGATTGAAGCTTCCTAGTGGCATTAAAAGATTCTTGAATTAATTTGGTGAATTCTTCTAATGTCATTTCTTCATTTTTTTTATTAGTAATTTCATAAACACCATCACTAAAAACATAGAGCTTATTATGTTTTTTTAATTCAACTTTGCTTTCAGTGTATTTGACATCCTCAAAACACCCGATAGCCACACCTTTTGTTGCAAGTTTAATTAGGTCCTCCTTATCTTGAGCATTGTTGCTATTTAGAAGGATTGCATGCGGATGACCAGCCGATGCATAACTCAAGGTTTGATTGGATGGTGAGTAAACACCATACCAAATCGTAAAGTATTTTAAATTTTGTTGTTCCATCGGGAATGCGCGATTGAGACCATTTAATACGGAAGCAGGACTTGTAAAATCTGTTTTTGTTAGTGACTCAGACCTAATAGAATTTATGGCAGAAATGCATAACATTGCCGCCCCAACTCCGTGTCCACAGACATCAATTAAAAATATAGCCATATGGTCATCATCAATCCAGTGATAACCAAAAGCATCACCTCCCAATGATGACGATGGGATATGTTGCCATGATGACTGTATACCCTCATTTGCCAAAGGCTTTGGCAATAAACTTTGAATGTAGAGTGCAGCCTCTTGAATCTCTTCTGATAATGCTTGCTGGCTCTCGACCAAAGCTCTTTTTTGTTGATATAAATCAATATGTGTTGCAATTCTTGTCAATGCAATAGGGGGGCTTACAGGCTTAGTGATGTAATCAACAGCACCCATTTTTAAACCTTTTTCTTCATCTTGCGATTCAGCTTTTGCAGTCAAAAAGATAACTGGAATTTCAACTGTTTGAGGGTTGGTCTTGAGGACCTTACATACCTCATAACCATCCATTTCAGGCATCATGATGTCAAGTAAAATCAAGTCAGGTTGAGGTTTTAGCATAGCAATTTCCAGACCCTTTTTGCCTGTTGTGGCTGCTTTGATCTTATACTGATCCTGTAATAGACCACTCATTAAGGATATATTCGCCGGGGTATCATCAATAATTAATATTGTGGCCTTATCTGTGTTAATCATGATTCTTTATTTTGTTCAATTAATGAGTTTGCCAACTCAAAATCAAAATTTTGAATAGCATCGTTGATATTAGAGAAAACAACTTCGCCCCATAAGTGCTTGAAAAGCTCAGATGACTCCTCTAAGACCTGAATTGCTTGCGTATCATTTTGCACAATTAAATTGATCAAATTATTTAGTACGGGTTGAATGTTTTCTAATTCAACTTGATTCATTTGTTTTTCTGGTAGTAATGAATTCGATTGGTGCAAGGTATTTTGAATATTTGAAATTACGCTCACTAATTTTTCTTCGCATGTAGCTATATCTTGGGCAAATATATCCTGGTCGTACGGTTGACTAAAATACCCCTCTATTTTTCCCGCTAATTCCTGAATCTCTTTGGCACCGATACTTCCGGCAGTACCCTTTAAAGTATGTGCTAATCTTTTTGCTAAATCATTATCATCATTATTTATTGCAATCTTTATTTGCTCAATCGCATTCGCCTGATCAGAGGTGAAGGTGAAAAGCATTTTTTTTAATAACGATTGTTTACCTGCGGCGACATGCAATGCAGCTTCTATATCAAGCCCTGCAATGATGCTTATAGTACCCTCAGTTTTTTTGATTTGTTTATCTTCTAGGTTTTGGTCATCGGAAGATGTTTTAGGCTTGATCCACTTTACAAGTTCTGATAACAAAAGCTCTGGATCAATCGGTTTTGTAATATGTGTATTCATTCCGGCCTGTTGGCATTTTTCTCGGTCAGCATCAGAGGCGTTTGCTGTCATGGCCAAAATTGGAAGCTGTGTTGCGGTAAATGTTTGGCGAATTTTTTCTGTTGCCTCAAGCCCATCCATTTCAGGCATTTGCATGTCCATTAAGACCACGTCGTAGTCCTGTTGCCCTGTCATGTGTAAGGCTTCCTTACCGTTATTTGCAACCTCAACAATAAACCCTTCATCCTGCAAAATTTCACAGGCAATTTGCTGATTGAGCAAGTTATCTTCAGCCAATAAAATTCTGGACCCTTTGATTTTTTTAATACCTTCCAAATGAGTTTTAGTGGGTGCTGGATGAGAGTTTTTCCGCTCTAAATCTTGATCAATATTGAAGGCACTTAATATTGTTTCAAATAACAGGGATGCATTAACTGGTTTTGCGAGCACATGCTCAATGCCTTCTAAATTGGCCTCGTTAATAATTTCATCTTTTGCATAACTGGTAAAGAGGATAAATGCTGGAGGGTGCTTTAATTTGAAATTTTTACTTGCTTTTGCTAACTCTATTCCATTCATACCCGGTGGCATATGCCAATCAGTTAGGATTAGATCGAAGGCATTTTTTGAGTCTGCTGCAATGATTTTTTCAAGTGCTGACTCGGCTGTATTAATTGATGTAACGTTTAACGACATTGCTTTTAACATCTCCGCCATAATTTCTAAGGCTGCGTCATTGTCATCTACAACTAAGACATTTTTTCTTTCCAAATCTTTTTTTAACAACACTTTCTTCTTGCTACTGTGGTCAATACCTAATTTTGCTGTGAACCAAAAAGTACTTCCTTGACCATAAATACTTTCAACCCCAACATCGCCATGCATTAATTCAGCAAGTTGTTTTGAAATTGAAAGCCCTAATCCAGTACCACCAAATTTTCTTGAAGTCGATGAATCTGCTTGCTGGAAAGATTGAAAAAGTTTTTTCCTTTGCTCTTCTTTGAGGCCAATACCGGTATCAGACACACTAAATTTGATTAAAAAATCATTCTTTGCCTCATTTATGACCTCTGCACTGACGATGATTTCTCCCTTTTCAGTAAACTTCACGGCATTATTAGCATAATTGATTAAAATTTGACTTAACCTTAGTGGGTCACCAATAATCTGACTGGGTATATTTTGCGGCATCCTAAAGATCAGTTCCAGATTTTTTTCAGCACATTTTTGATTGATGATATTTGCCACATTGTCCATCATCTCATCAAGATTGAACTTGATTTCTTCAACATTTAATTTTCCAGCCTCAATTTTTGAAAAATCTAAAATATCATTAATTACCCCTAACAAATGTTTGCCAGCGTGCTGTATCTTATTTAAGTAATCCTCTTGCTTTGGGGATAAATCTGTCTTGAGTGCTAGATGTGTCATACCGATAATCCCATTCATAGGAGTGCGAATTTCATGACTCATGTTAGCTAAAAAATTACTTTTAATTTCAGCAGCTTCCTCGGCTAACTGTTTTGCGCGATGCGCTGCAGTGATATCGTAAAACCAGGCGACCACTACATCCTGATCAAGGTAACGTAAGTGATGAAAAGAGCCCATTACTTGTAAAGGTTTGCCGGACAATGTTTTCATGGCTAGCACTTCATCAACAATATTTTCTTGCTTTTCTATTCTCAAGCTTAGTGCTTCAAAATCTTCCTTTTTTTGATAGACTTGCAGCGGTGTTAGTGTCTGCAAATCCTTTTCTTTGACCTCAAACATATCCATGTATCTGGGGTTTGCAAAGGTAATGTGTCGATCAGAGAGCCGCATTATTCTGAGCGCAACAGGACTGTGTTTTAAAATAGCTAAGATATCGGATTCAAATTCTTTAAGAATATCAAAGATAATTTTTTGTGCTTGTTCAATACTAGGCATGATTATTAGCTTTTTGGGTAAGTTTTTTTTCTAAAGTGAGTTGATTCTTATTATCATATCTTTTGTAGTGTTGAGCATCGGTCATATTCTTTACTAGGTGAATACCCAGTCCTCCAATTTTACTTTCTTGAACAGAGACGGAGGAATCTATATTAGTTTGAACTGATAAAGGATTAAAAGGAGTACCGTTATCTTCGTAAATAATGGTAAGTAAATTTAACTTAATATCTAAATTAATATTAATTTGTACGGCTTTACTTTTACCATAATTAATTGAGTTGGAATAAAGTTCTTCGAGAATTAAGTTAATGGGGTTGATTAAAAATTCATATTTTTTTGCAAAAAAAAAGGTTAGTTCATCAGTAATTTTTGCAAGATCACTAAGTTCATTTTTGAGCTGAATTTGAGTTTTTTTGATTTCATCCATTGGAACATTTAAATATTGGCGATAGCTAACTCTTCAGTTTCATAAACACCAAGCATCGCACCAAATCCACTAATTTCCAATACTTCTTTTACACCACTTAAAGGACTACAAAGTCCAAACTTTCCATCCAAGGATTTAATTTTTTTTGCCGTCGTTAACACTGAACGCAACCCCTCTGAGCTAATGTAATCGAGCGTATTAAGATTTAATATGACTTTATTTTCGGTTGCAGACACCATACTTTCCACTTCATCTAGAAATTGTTTTGAGGTTAAACCATCTAACCGTCCAGAAATAGTGATGATGAGCACCCCTTGCTTATTTTCTTTTTTAACTGCTAGCATAATTTTCCTGTTTATTTATAGATTAATATTTTATTTTACATATTTCATTTAATAAAGATAATAAAATTTTGTGAAATCATTTTATGCATGTGAGCCTCCAATTAATTTTTTCTTACTTTAATTATTAAGCAATAATTTTATCCCTTCCAATACAAATCAACATATTCATTGACCGGTATTAATTCAAGCGTTACTTGATCGAGGCTGATAGCTAATATCTTATCTGCTCGTGCTGGATCAAACTCTCGCGCTAAATTTCTTTTAAATTTTTCTACTAATTTTGGTATTCCTTCTTCACGCCGCCGTTTATGGCCAATCGGGTATTCAACAGCAATCTGTTCTGATTTTGTTCCATCTAGATAAAAAATTTGAATTGCATTGGCAATTGAACGCTTATCAGGGTCTAAATAGTCTGCGGTATATTTTTTATTCTCTTGGCACACCATTTTTTTTCGAAGCAAATCAACACGTGGATCTTGTGCCACCTTATCTTCATAATCTTGCGCTGTAAGGTTACCTTTTAATAACCCAATGGCAACCATGTACTGTATGCAATGATCGCGGTCGGCAGGATTATTTAATGGACCTGTTTTATCAATAATACGAATTGCAGATTCGTGTGTGGTAATAACAATTTGATCAATTTGCGCTATTTTTTCAACAGTATCGAGTTTATTCCTTTCCTTTTCATGTAAAGTTAGCGCACATTCCACTGCTGTTTGTGCATGAAACTCTGCAGGAAATGAAATCTTAAATAAAACATTCTCCATCACATAACTGCCAAAATCACGTTGGAAGCTAAAACTTTTGCCTTTAAATAAAACATCATAGAAACCCCAAGTTTTGGCAGTAAGTGCCGTTGGGTAGCCCATTTCGCCTTGCATGGTCATAAGTGCTAACTTTACTGCTCGACTGGTTGCATCGCCGGCTGCCCAAGATTTTCTGGAGCCGGTGTTGGGCGCATGTCGGTAGGTTCTTAGGCTTTGGCCATCAAGCCATGCATTTGATAACGCATCAATGATTTGTTGTTTTGAGGCTCCTAGTAATTTTGCTACTACGGCAGTTGAGGCAACTTTTACCAATACAACGTGATCGAGACCAACGCGATTAAAGCTGTTATCTAGGGCAATTACCCCTTGTATTTCATGTGCTTTGATCATGGCTTCGAGCACATCTTTCATTAAAAGCGGGACTTCACCCTTGGCCAGTCTGGTACGCGACAGCCAATCGGCCACAGCTAAAATTCCCCCCAAGTTATCTGATGGATGACCCCACTCGGCTGCAAGCCAGGTGTCATTAAAGTCAAGCCAACGTATCATTGCACCAATATTAAAAGCAGCATTAATAGGATCAAGTTGGTAGTTGGTACCTGGCACTCTGGCCCCATTAGGAACAGTGGTTCCTGATACAACAGGGCCCAAGAGTTTAGTGCAAGCTGGGTAGCTAAGTGCCTCAAGGCCACACCCAAGGGTATCAATTAGACAATTACGCGCCGTATTAAATGCTTCTTTATTTTCAACGCTAAAGTCTGCGACATAGTCAGCGATATCAATTAGCACCTGGTCAGGCGTTTGTTTGTTTCTGATGGCAGCATGCGACATGGTAAATCCTATTTAATTTTAACGTTCGTGAATGGGCGGGAGGGAGCGATGACTTGGACCCGTGTATTCTGCATTGGGGCGAATTATTTTGTTATCAATTCTCTGTTCAATTACATGCGCCGCCCAACCAGTGGTACGAGAAATGACAAAAATAGGGGTGAACATCGATGTTGGAATTCCCATCAGGTGGTAAGACGAAGCGCTATACCAATCTAAATTTGGAAACATTTTTTTTTCATCCCACATAACCCGTTCAATTCTGTCCGAGATGTTAAAAAGATTCATATCAGCAATATCTTCAGATAACGCTTTCGATACTTTTTTTATACATTCATTTCGTGGGTCAGAAATGGTGTAAACAGGATGTCCAAATCCAATAATAATTTCTTTTTTTGCCATACGTTGACGAATATCGTTTTCTGCTTCATCAGGATTTTTATAGCGCCCAATAATTTCCATTGCGGCTTCATTGGCACCTCCATGCTTAGGCCCACGCAGTGCACCGATGGCACCAGTGATTGTTGAATAAAGATCCGATAAGGTACCTGCGATGACTCGCGCGGTAAATGTAGAGGCATTAAATTCATGTTCTGCATAAAGTACCAACGAAGTATTCATGGCTTTTTCATGTATCACTGAAGGTTTTTTTTCATGCAATAAATGTAAGAAATGACCTGCAATAGACTTTTCATCGGTATCTAAATCAATCCTTTTGCCCTCATGCGAAAACTTATACCAATAAAGCAAAATCGAGCCAAAGCAGGAGATTAATCGGTCTGCCAGTGCCTTAGTAGCATCAATATCACGATTGCTATTTTCAGGTTCCAAAGTACCAAGCATCGAGCAACCGGTACGCATAACATCCATTGGATGCGCATCTTTAGGTATTTGCTCTAACACTTTTTTTAATGCATCGGGAATATCACGTAATGCTTGTAATTTTTGTTGGTAAGTCCTTAATTCATGTGTGTCTGGTAATTTGCCGTGAATCAATAGAAAAGCAACTTCTTCAAATGTGCATTGCTCGGCTAACTCAATAATGTCATAGCCACGGTAGTGCAAATCATTGCCGCTGTGACCGACGGTACAGATCGCCGAAGCACCTGCATTAATACCTGCAAGCGCTACACCTTTCTTTACTTTTTTTGGTTCAACCGTCATTTTCTTACTCCTTTTGTTTCTTTTCTTGACTAAAGAGTTGATCTAATCTTTGCTCGTACGTATGGTAGTCCAGATAGTCATACAGCTCTTCTCGGGTTTGCATTTGGTCAACGACCTCGCGCTGTGTGCCATTTTTTCTGACGGATTGATAGACATTTAATGCAGCTTTGTTCATGGCGCGAAATGCGCTCAACGGATAAAGGGCAATGGCAATATTAACCGATTTTAATTCAGCGATTGTGAAGAGCGGTGTCGCACCAAACTCTGTAATATTTGCTAACACAGGTACATCGACGGCATCGGTAAATTTTTTATAGGTTGCTAAGTCATTGATTGCCTCTGGAAAAATCATATCCGCACCGGCATTAACGCAGGCACAGGCACGATCGATTGCCGATTCAAGCCCCTCTACAGCAAGGGCATCTGTACGCGCCATAATGACAAAATTGTTATCTTGTTTGGCATCCACAGCACTTTTGATACGATCAACCATCTCCGCTTGACTGACAATAGCCTTGTTTGGTCGGTGCCCACAACGCTTCGCTTGGACTTGGTCTTCGATATGAACAGCCGCCGCACCCGCTTTCTCTACGGCACGAATGGTTCGTGCAATATTAAGTGCGCCGCCAAATCCTGTATCGATATCTACCAGCATGGGTAATGTGGTGACATCGGTAATACGACGTATGTCAATTAAAACGTCCTCAAGTGTCGATATACCAAGATCAGGTATACCTAAAGAGCCTGCTGCTACACCACCTCCAGAGAGATAAATAGCCTTGTAGCCCGTTTTTTCTGCCAATTTGGCATGGTAAGCATTGATCGCACCTATAACTTGTAATGGCCGTTCCTGTTTTATTGCTTGCCTAAATAAAAATCCTGCAGTTAATTTAGTATTGTTCATTGTTAGTTAAAAAAAGCCTTATTAACCTCTGGTGGTAATTCCATGCCTGATAGTTTGGCAACTTGTAAGATTTCCCAGAAGTAGCGATAGGTTGCTCGATCATGCAACTCCCCGTTATATTGAATTGGCCCCCAATCTGCTTGTTGCGCTTGCAAGAGAATCTGAGATCCATCAATGACCTCACTAAAATCCGGTTTCATGGCATCGACAATGGCATGAATTTGGGTAGGGTAGATGCTCCACATTCTTAAAAAACCAAATTCTTCTCGCGCACGCTTGGCGTCGCTAAAGGTTACTTCTGCATTTTTCAGATCAAGAGTTACGTTGTGGGCTGGAACAATTCCATTGCCTATGGCCGCTGCAACCACTTCAGTTTTTGCCCGCGCAAGTAACCGATGGTCAAATTGATTCGGGCTCCTCATCGCGCTGGCAGGAATAGCCCCATGATGGCCACTGACAAAATCCATTAAACCAAAATCAAGCACTTGAATCCACTCAATGGTTGCAATTTCATGGACATCTTTTAGCGCCCCATGCGTTTCGATCAGGACGTGAATGGGTATCTCACGATTAAGGTTTAATGTTTGCGTAATACTTTTAATGTAATTCACCATCTCCCTGACTTGAGTGGCTTGTGTGGATTTTGGAATGGTGATGTAGGAGACAATTTTTCCAATCCCCTCTAAAATTATGTCGACATCTTGTTTCCATGACGGATGCGAAAAGTCGTGAATACGCACACCTGCCATTTTGTGTTTATTAACATCTGAGCTTAAAACGCGCACAATCATCTCGGCATGCTCTTTTTCTTGGCCAGCCGCGGCTCCATCTTCACAATCACAGGTTATATCAAAAATAGGACCATATTCATCTTGCAAGGCTAACGCCTTCGTGATTAATTTTTCACTGCCTGCAAAATGTTCGCAACAAGGTATGGCAGGGAAAGGTTTTTCACCCTGAAACAATGCATCATTTGGATGTACTAGCTGCATATTATTTTCCTTTTGGTAAGACAACACTGTAATCGAGATCTAAAACTACATTTGGATCATAGATTTTATTTTCAACTCCTTGTTGGAAAATTGAATTCAATGCATCAGGTTTTTTATTTTTAATGCCGATCATTTTTAGTTTCAGAATACCTAAATCATCCCTTGTAGCGATATTATCTTTGGCAATGACCATGGTTTTTGCGTAAATTGTATCGCCAGCAAAAATCGGATTGCAATGTGTTCCTGCATGAATGGCGGTTGTAAACAAACTATTTTCCAAACCTTCAAAACTAATGGCTCGGCATAAGGAAATCACATGGCCACCATAAACGAGCCTTTTCTTGAATGGGGTATCTTTCATGAGATGCGCATTAAAGTGAAGTTTGGCATCATTCTGATAAAGATGGGTCGCAAGGGTATGTGAAGCTTCATCCACCGTTAGTCCTTGCGCATGATTAATTTCATCATTGACGTGAAAATCATCCCAGTTCTTTGCTGAGCCAGTCGCGGTATAGTTAAACTCATTTGTAGATATAAAATTAGGGATATGCATTTGATCAACTGCAACTTCTGTAGCAATTGTTTCTGGCATCACTTGTTGAATTTCTGCATTCGTGTCTCTTTTTGGTACCATTACCCAACGTTTCCAACTTAGTACCTGTTCTTTATTTTGGTTAAAGCTGGATGAATGCACGTAAACAATACCAGTTGATTTATTTGAATTTTCTTTAATGCCAATAATTTCGGATTGGCTGGTGAGGGTATCACCCACAAAAACAGGTTGATGAAAGTTCACTTCTGCGTAACCTAAATTGGCAACAGC
>Ga0255753_1006697_pt1 | contig 10603 bp, 11 predicted proteins | sample 041ome_10_FD_179953 | JGI IMG/M metagenome (GOLD analysis project Ga0255753, IMG submission 179953) | Coastal salt marsh microbial communities from the Groves Creek Marsh, Skidaway Island, Georgia - 041412US metaG (version 2) | ecosystem: Environmental > Aquatic > Marine > Intertidal zone > Salt...
ACGCACACGCAAATGCTATGAACGAAATATGGAAAGATTAATTTCCATAGATTTTGTAATTTAAATTGTTTAAACCCTCTTTGCTCAAAAGAGGGTTTTTTTGTAAAGTTTTTGTATGGTATTTTTTGTTGTGATTGTTAAGTCAACAGCTTAACTTACAAGTAAAAAATAATATGACAAAGAAATCATTATTTATTGCGTTTGTTGTATCACTTGGAGGATTTTTATTTGGATTTGATGCTGGGATAATTTCTGGAGTAATGTCCTATGTTGGTCCAGAATTTAATTTAAACGATGCTCAAACAGGATGGGTAGTAAGTTCACCTTCCTTCTCGGCGATGATTGCTATGCTTATTGCTGGTAAAATGAGTGATCAAGTTGGGAGAAAAAAAATATTGATAATTGTAGCTTTTTTATATGCCTTATCAGCGTTTGCATCTGCATATTCTTTCGATTATCAAACATTATATATTTCAAGAATGATTGGAGGATTGGCTTTTGGGGCTGCACTTATTTTAGCTCCAACATATATTGCTGAAATTTCTAACTCAAATAACCGTGGCACACTAGTTTCAATACAACAATTAAATATCGTACTTGGTTTTTTTGCAGCATTTTTAAGTAACTATTTTTTTAATGAAATAAACTCAACTAGTGATTTTTTCAATGATGAAAATGTGTGGAGATGGATGCTGGGTGTGGAATTTGTTCCTGCAATTTTATATTTTATTTTGATGTTTTTTGTTCCTATGAGTCCTAGATGGCTTTATAACAAGGGAAAGTTTGAGGCAGCTAAAGAAGTTTTAATTAGTATTCATGGAAAAGATAATGCTGAGGAAGAATCAAAGAATATTGAAGAAAATATTAGCTCGTCCTCAAAATTATCAAAATCAAATTTTAAAGATCTTTTTAGTCCTGCTCTTAGATATATTATGGGAATAGGGTTGTTGCTAGGAATTCTTCAACAGGCAACTGGGATTAATGCCATATATTTTTATGCAACCTCCATTTTTAAACAAACAGGTATTGGTACTGATGCTGCTTTTTCGTCAGGGGTTTTACTAAGCCTTACCACAGTAGTGTTTACAATTCTTGCAATGTATCTAGTTGATAAAATGGGCAGACGTCCACTTTTATTGATTGGAATTACCGGTATTTCAATAAGCCTATTAACCTGTGCTTATGGATTTAACAACGCTAAATATAAATTAGGGCTTGATGATATTAATTATATTGTTCAAGTTGATTCTTCAAAATTTGAAAATTTGATAGATATTGAATACGATAGCGATGTGAATTTTAAAAATGATTTAAAGGAAGCCTTAGGGAATCAAGTTTATGCAAAAAATGAGGGTGCAATTTTAGAGTCTGCCATAACTATGAACTCTGGCTTAGTTTTATTTGGAATATTTGGATTTATTGCATGTTTTGCTTTTTCACTTGGGCCAATAATGTGGGTGATGCTTTCTGAATTGTTTCCCAATAGATTTAGAGGGCTTGCGATTGGACTAATTGGGTTTGTGAACTCGTTTACAAGTTGGACAATACAACAAATCTTTCCTTGGGAACTCTCAAATTTAGGTAGTGCTTTAACGTTTTTTATTTATGGGTTTATAGCTCTTATTGGTGCAGTAATATTTGTCAAATATTTACCTGAAACAAAAGGTAAAACGTTAGAAGAAATTGAAATAGAATTTGTAAAATAATAATAATGAAAATAAAAATAGCATTAAGATTGATAATTGTAATTTTTGGATATGCATCAATTGCATGCTCAACAAGTACATCAAAAAATAAATCTTTAAACTCAGAAGAAACATGGAAAATCGATTTTTTTGATGATTTTAATTCTTTTGAAAGTGAAAATTGGCAAGATCAAAGAATATGGGTTAATAATGAAAAACAATGTTATGTCCCTGATGGAAATTTTGGAACCAGAGAAGTTAGCGAAGGAACACTGAAGCTTAAAGTTGTAAATATTGGATCAGAGTATGATTGCGATAATTTAGATAAGTTTGGAAAAAAACACCCAAGCACAAACTATGTAGCTGGAAGAATAGCTTCAAAAAATCGAAAAGAATTTGTAAAAGGAAAATGGACAGCAAGACTCAGAGTAGTTGGAGGTAGTCAAAAAAGTATGTTTCCTGCGTGGTGGATTTTAGGAGCACAAAATAATGAATCACCTGTTCAAGAAGAAGATGAAAATATTTGTTGGCCAATGACAGGATCTGGTGAGATTGACATTTTTGAACATCATGGTGATTATGACCCTGATCATTTTACGACAGGTGCTATTAAAAACTTAGGAGAATGTGATAAAGGAGATTGGTGGAGCTACAGAACAGGAGCTGATGTTACTCTTAGTGAGTTTCATGAATACTCAGTTGAGTGGGAAGGAAGTGATCTTATTTATAGATTAGATGGACTGGAAGTTTACAGAAATATTGGACTTGGAGACAATTATCCCGAGCCAATGTTTGCTATTTTAAACTTCGCAAAAATCACTGATTCTCCTATGACTGGAGAATGGATTATGGAAGTTGATTGGGTTAAACATGAATATAGAAACAACTAATAATGTTATATTTTTTTTCAAAAATTAAATCAAGAGTTTTTCAATTTTTTCTTTTTTTGATTGCTTTTATAATTTTATTTCAAGAGTTGAATTTTAGAAATTTTTTGATAGCTAATGCTTTATTTCAGTTTATTATTTTTTTATTTATTGTGTGTATTCCTGCCTATTTAACAAATAGAATGTCATACGTTGATATCGCTTGGCCATTAGGATTAATTGCGATAGGAGTTCTTTCTTTTATTTGCGGTGATGGATACTTACTTAGAAAAATTTTAATAGCCACTTTATATATTTTAGCTGGTTTAAGAATGGGCATTGGAGCTTTGATTTTTTTAAAAAAAGGATATTTAAATAAAGAGCTTCCAAGATATCAATACCAAAGAATTAGGTGGAAAAAAAAGGGTTTTACAAATAATACTTTTTCAATTCAATATGAAATTCTCCTTCAGTGTTTTGCCAATGTAACTTTTTTAGCAATTCCCGCATTATTAATTTCTAATAATTCTTATGAGTCTTTTTCTTTATTGGAAATTGCTGGACTTCTTTTGTGGGTTGTGTTTTTTATTACCGAGCATATTGCAGATCTCCAAAAAAAAGAGTTTTTGGTTAAGGCAAAAAAACAGAATTTAAAAAATCAAGTTTGTGATGTTGGACTTTGGAAGTATTCTAGACATCCAAATTACTTTTCTGAGTGGATGCTGTGGAATTCTTTAATAATTTCATCAATTTCATCATTATTGACTTATTATGATCAAAATATTTTCTTTTTTGGAATGGTCCTTACAGTTATCTATATATCAGTCTTAATGTATCAGACTCTTGTGTATTTGACAGGCGCTGTACCTTCAGAGTATTATTCAATTAAAAAAAGACCTGATTATTCTAAATATAAAGAAAACACAAGTATGTTTTTTCCAAAATTCTTTTAAATGTCTATTAAAACATTTTTATTAATTGTAATTTTTATATGGGGAATTCCTAGTACTTTTTTTAGAAGTAAGTTTAGGAAAATTGTTTATCAGACTGACGATTGGACAATTAATATTAAACCTTTATTTGTAAAAGAAATTGTGGCTTTGTTCAAAAACATTTATCCTAACAATGCAAATTATATTAAAGTTAGAAATTACTATAGGGTTTATTTGATAATTTACCTGGTTCTATTTTTAATATATTATAGTTTATGAAACAAAAAACTCAAAGATTAAGCTTCATTCCAATTGTTGTAATAAGTCTATTTTATTTTTCATATTTATTAAAGTGGGAACCTGTTTTATTAGGTGTTTTTAAAGAGCTTTTGTTACTCCCAAGTGTTTTAGCTCAAATATCTTTTGGTGTTTATTTTTTAATAAAGATTTTTAAAAAAGAAATTAAATTTAGTTTTATACCAATAATTAATATTGTTTTTTTAATGTTATTAATCTTAAGTTTTATCATCTAATTTTGGAAATAATTATCATTGGTTTAGTAGCATTTTTTGCTGCTATTTTAACTTTTTTTTCAGGTTTTGGTTTAGGTACAATTCTTACTCCTGTAATGATGGTTTTTTTTCCGGTTGATATAGCTGTTGCATTTACAGGGATTGTACATTTTTCAAATAATATCTTTAAATTATTTATTGTTGGTAACAAAGCAGATAAAAAGGTTTTATTATATTTTGGAATTCCTGCTATAATTGCTGCTTTTATTGGGTCTTATGTGCTTGTTATTATGGATACTGATTACATCATGTATTCATTTAGTTTTTTTGGCAATGTAAATTCGGTTTCTTATGTTAAATTTTTAATTTCTCTTCTTCTAATTGTGTTTGCTTTGATGGACTTAATTCCCTTTTTTAAAAAACTAGAATTTGGAGAAAAAAGTTTACCGATTGGAGGAATTTTAAGTGGTTTTTTTGGAGGTCTTTCAGGAAATCAAGGTGCTTTAAGAAGCTCTTTTCTAATCAAATTAAATTTAAAAAAAGAGGTGTTTATTGCAACAACTGTGATTATTTCTTTTTTTGTTGACTTAACAAGACTTGGAGTTTATTTTTCAGACTTATCAAACATTAATTTAGAGGACTATTATATTTTAGGATTAGTTTCAATATCCTCCGCAATTTTAGGAGCCTTTATTGGAAATAAATTACTAAAAAAGGTTACACTAAATTATATTAGAATCTTAGTTGCATCACTAATTCTAATTTTAGCATTTGGACTTTTACTAGGCTTGATTTGAATTTAATTATGTAAGCTTGTTTTTACAGGCTATTCAAATTGAGTACACCAGTTATTGAATGTCATTGTTGTGTAAGGATCAGAAAATGTTTTTTTAAATCTAAACTCATTGGTTGCTTCATTCAATTGAATTTCTGCGACTGTAATAATCTCTATTGAACAATTTTCATCACAATAACAAAACTTTATTTGATCCACTGACGTTGAACTAGTTAAATATGCTTTTTGTGATCCACCTCCAGTATTTTCATTTGTTAGTGTTACATAATTTACTTTTTCATAGTCATATGACACGGTATAATCTGATGTTTCTTCTGAGCTACAAGAAGCTAGTATTAAGGCAAGTACAAGGATTAATTTTTTCATTTTATAAGGTTTTTAATTTTTAATTCTTTTTTACATTTTTTCCAATAACTAAAAAATGATCTTAAGTTTTCTTTACTTTCAAACATCCAATCTCTTTGATCTTCAATTCCTTTATAATTATTTAAAGGATGTTCTTTATAAATAGTTTCTTTTATGCTGTGTTCATTTATCAAATCAAAAAACGAGCCAACAAAAATTTGAATACCATCAATGTTTTTTGATAATTCAATTGAAAAGTCAAGGCATTTATTTGAAACAGGGTATTTGTCAAAAACTTTAGGCTCAATCAGATAAACTCTATTGTATTCTTTGTCAATTCTCCAATTTGGATCCAAATTATAGTAGTTGTAAATAAGAGTAGGTTTATGATTGTCTATTTTTAAAGTTGTTTTGGGTGGTATTGATGTTTTTAAATTTAAGTCTATAGTTTCAGTCAAATTTTCAGGAATATCTAGACTTTCAAATGAAGAATAGTCAATGTCTAAAAATGTATTTTTTTGATTCGTGTAACAGTATTTGTTTATGTTTTCTTGATTTGCGTAATATTTTTTATTGCTATTTGATCCACAAACCCATTGCCAACTAAGAGCATTACTCCCCCAATCTCCATCAAGTAAATTATAGTACATCCATTTTGCTGGATTTAACCAATGACTTTTAGCTACATTACAAGCAATTGAAGCTAGGTACATCCTATTATGATTATGCATATATCCATCAGAATACAGCTCATTTATACTATTGTCAATTGCTTCAATGCCACTTTCAGCTTCATATAAAGATTTTGAAAATGAATAATTTTTGACATTTTCTTGATTTTTTTTTAAATCAAAATTGATTGCTTCTTTTTTTTCTTTCCAAATAAGTTGCCAGTAATCTCTCCAACAAAGCTCTTGAACAAATTTTTCTATTTTGTAAAATGGAATGTTTTGTTCTAAAATTTTTTCAAAAACATATTTTGTTGAAACTACACCTCTTGAAATGTAAGGAGATAATTTTGTTACAGAACCATCAATGAAATTTCGATTTTTTGCATAATTAATAGGATCTATTTTTTCAATTTTATCTATTATTTCTTTGTATTTAGTCACCATAATTATTTTATAAAATTTAACTTTATTAATTTGGAAAATATACCCCCCTACTATAATTTTATTAAAAGATTAAAACTATTTAATTACTAATACAAAGAACATGCAAAATAGCTCAAACTCATCTGGAAAATGTCCATTCATGCACGGATCAACTACAACACAAGAAAATTCTGTGACAAAATGGTGGCCTAAATCACTAAATCTTGACATACTTCACCAACACGACTCAAAGACTAATCCTTATGGTGAAGATTTTAATTATAGAGAATCTGTTAAGAGTTTAGATTTTAAGGCGTTAGAAAACGATATGCACGATCTGATGACCCAGCCTCAGGACTGGTGGCCAGCAGATTGGGGACATTATGGTGGTTTGATGATTAGAATGGCTTGGCATGCTGCTGGAACATATAGAACAGGTGACGGAAGAGGTGGAGCAGGAACAGGAAATTTAAGATTTGCTCCTCTAAATTCATGGCCTGATAACGGAAATTTAGATAAAGCAAGAAGACTACTTTGGCCTATCAAAAAAAAATATGGAAATAATATCAGCTGGGCCGATTTATTTATTCTTGCAGGAAATATAGCTTATGAAAGTATGGGCCTTAAAATGTTTGGTTTCTCATATGGAAGAGCTGATATTTGGCATCCAGAAAAAGATATATATTGGGGTTCAGAAGATGAGTTTCTAGCGCCAAGTGAAAATAGATATGAGAACCTTGACGACCCATCAACTTTAGAGCAACCACTGGGAGCAACTCATATGGGTCTAATTTATGTTAACCCTGAAGGTGTTAATGGTAAACCAGACCCTCTTAAAACTGCACTTCATGTAAGGGAAACGTTTGCAAGAATGGCAATGAACGATGAGGAGACAGTAGCTTTAACAGCTGGAGGTCACACCGTGGGTAAAGCCCATGGTAATGGAGATGCTAGTGCTTTAGGTCCAGAACCCGAAGGAGCTAGCATTGAAAACCAAGGTTTTGGTTGGATCAACCCAAAAGGAAATGGGAACGGAGTTGATACAGTAACTAGTGGATTAGAAGGAGCCTGGACAACTTACCCTACAAAGTGGGATAACGGATATTTCGATATGCTTTTCAATCACGATTGGGAATTACGAAAAAGTCCAGCTGGCGCATGGCAATGGGAACCTGTTAGTATTGAAGAAAGCAAAAAACCAATTGATGCGAATAATCCTGATAAAAGGCAAAATCCAATTATGACTGATGCTGATATGGCTATGAAAGAAGACCCTATTTACAGAGAGATATCTTTAAAATTTAAAGATGATCAAGAATATTTTTCAGAAACTTTCGCTAGAGCTTGGTTTAAGTTAACTCACAGGGATATGGGTTCAAAAAGCAGATATATTGGGCCTAACTTTCCGTCAGAAGAATTGATTTGGCAAGATCCTGTTCCAAAAGGTAAATCAGATTATAGTGTTGATAATTTAAAAAAGTCAATCCTTAGATCAAATCTTTCAATATGTGATAGAATAACTGTTGCATGGGATAGTGCCAGAACTTTCAGAGGATCTGACTTAAGGGGTGGTGCAAATGGAGCTAGAATTAGCTTATCCCCTCAAAATAATTGGGAAGGTAACGAGCCTGATAGATTAGCCAATACATTAGGTGTTTTGAAGGAAATTGCTTCTAAACATGATGTAAGTTTAGCTGACACAATAGTATTAGCTGGAAATACTGCTGTTGAAGAAGCTGCAACAGCAGCTGGATTTGATGTTAATGTTCCGTTTATTTCTGGTAGGGGAGATGCATCTCAAGACATGACAGACGAGAACTCATTTAGTAATTTAGAGCCACATGCTGATGGATATAGAAACTGGATCAAAAAGGAACATGCAGATAAAGCTGAAGAAATGATGTTAGACAAGACACAATTACTCGGATTAACAGCCCCTGAAATGACTGTTTTAGTTGGAGGGATGAGAGTTTTAAATGCTAATCATGGCTCCAGTTCTTCAGGTGTTTTTACTGATCGTCCTGGAGTTTTATCCAACGACTTTTTTGTCAATTTATTGGATATGAGCAATAAATGGAGTGTAGCAGGAACTAATAGCTATGAAATAATCGATAGAAAGTCTGGCGCTGTTAAATGGACAGCATCCTCAGTCGATTTAATTTTTGGTTCTAATTCGATTCTTAGATCTTATTCTGAAGTCTATGCTCAGGACGATAACAAAGAAAAGTTTGTAAATGATTTCGTTTCAGCTTGGAATAAAGTGATGAACGCTGATTTGGTCTAGTATATTTTCATAAATCTATTTTCTTGAATTTAGTTTAGCAAGGAATCTTACGATTTCAATATATAACCATATAAGGGTTACAAGAATACCAAATGCACCAAACCATTCCATATATTTTGGAGCTCCTTTTTTCGAAGCATCTTCGATAAAATTAAAATCCAGGACTAAGCTAAGTGATGCTACAACTATTATAACTAAACTAAATCCTAAACTAAATAATGACCCATTAGTTGGATTTAAAAAAGAAAGATTTATTCCGAAAAAACTTGCAATAAAAGCAAAAATATAAACTAAAACAATCCCCAAAAGAGCAGTCATGATAGATCGTCTAAAATTTTCAGTTGCTTTTATTTGGCCAGATTTGTAAAGTATTAGTACCGAAATTAAAATTGTAATTGTCAAAACGATCGCATTAAAAACCACTCCATCATAAAGCTCACCATATTTATATGAGATGGATCCCAATAAAAGCCCTTCGAACATTGCATAGAGTGGAACAGTGATTGGGGACCAAGTTTTTTTAATAATCGTAGCAAGTAAAGAAATTATACCGCCAACAAAACCAATAATTAAATAAACTTCTCCGTTAGGAACGTAAGCGAAAAATCCAGCAAAAATTAGAATTGCTATAGAAATACCGGTTTTATCAACAGTACCTTGAATTGTCATAATATCGTCTCGAACTATTGGTCCGACTGATCTAGACGACTTAAGATTTTCAAAAGAACTGGAATTTAGAACAGGATTTCTAAATCTTCTTCGATGGCTTCCAAAAGTATTATTTCCAAACATAATATAAATTTTTTCAAATTTAAATAAATGTTTTAATTTATAAATTCAAATACCTTAATTATATGAACTATAAGTCAATAAATTTTTCAGAAAAATATAAGCTTTTTAGCGAGCAGTGGAAGCCAAAAGTTATTTCAGAAATTAATAATTATCAATTTAAAATCGCAAAAATAAAAGGCGAATTTATTTGGCATACTCATCACGAAACAGATGAAGCGTTTATTGTTTTAAATGGTGAAATTAAAATAGAATTTAGAGATGGAATTGTTACAGTTAAAAAAGGAGAAATGTTTGTCGTACCGGCTGGTGTTGAACACAGACCAAGTTCAGTGAAAGAGTCTCAAATTATGCTTATTGAACCAAAAGGGGTTGTAAATACTGGAGAAAATAAAAAAAGTAATCTTACTGCTGAAAACGATGTTTGGATTTAAGCTTTGCTTTTAATTAATTTTTTTGAAAGGTAGTTGAATCTAATGTAAAGAAGAATTGATGCAACAAATAAACCTGTAAACAGCCCAATCCAAATTCCTACACTTTTAAGATTAGTGTAAAGACCTAGGTAGTAGCAAATAGGGAACCCAACTATCCAGTAAGAAATAAAAGTTATTAAAGCAGGTATTTTTACATCTTGAAGCCCTCTTAGAGCTCCTAAAATTACTACCTGAAGTCCATCAAATATTTGAAAGAAAGCTGCCACTAATAATAATTTTGAAGCTAAAAGAATTACTTCGGAATTGTCTTTAAAATTTGTTAAATCGTATTGATCAAGATATAAGGTTGGGAGCCACTCTCTAAAAACAAGAAAAAAGGTTGCAAAAATAATTTCAATTAAAAGAGTTAAAAAGAAAATGGAGAACGCTATTCTTCTTAGGCTTATAAAATCATTTAATCCTTTTTGATTTCCAACCCTAACCATTGCTGCCACGGACAAGCCAATTCCAATCATAAATGTCATACTTGAAAGATTTAAAGCAATCTGGTTAGCTGCTTGAGGATTTTTCCCAAGAACTCCACTTAGCCAAATAGCAGCAGTAAAAATACCTACTTCAAAAAACATTTGAAGAGCTGAAGGAAATCCTAAGTTAAAGAGCTTAATGCTTATTGTTTTTTCAATTTTTCTGAAATTTAAGTTTGTGATATAGGCTTTAAATTTACTTCTGCTTTTGAAAATCATCCATAAAAAATAGACCATAATAATTCTTGAGATCAATGTTCCAATTGCAGCGCCAACAATCCCTAATTTTGGAAACCCAAACGATCCAAAAATCAGTAAATAATTCAATATAATATTAATAAC
>Ga0255753_1006706_pt1 | contig 10595 bp, 2 predicted proteins | sample 041ome_10_FD_179953 | JGI IMG/M metagenome (GOLD analysis project Ga0255753, IMG submission 179953) | Coastal salt marsh microbial communities from the Groves Creek Marsh, Skidaway Island, Georgia - 041412US metaG (version 2) | ecosystem: Environmental > Aquatic > Marine > Intertidal zone > Salt...
CGATATCATCATCGTAGAAGTCCTCAATCTCGTCCCCATCCATATCTTCAATCTGGTTACGGAGATGTAGGGTGAAGGATTTTTCGAAGGAAGTATTGCGGTCATCACTTACCCGCACACGGATGGAGTAGTTGTGCTCATCCACTTCGTAGTCGAAAGATTTAAGAGACCGCAGCACACCGGTTGGGGATAGAGCGAACGGAAACTCCTCCGTCTGGGCAGGTGCAACCATGCGGTAAGTCAGGTTATCATCCTCATCCGCATCGATGCCGAAGAAACGGGCTACCTGCGTACCTGCCGGATGGTTCTCCAGAATTTCGCCTCCCTCCATCTCGATACCTTCAGGTGCTTTGTTAATTACTGAAGAGTTATCCAAGGGATTCGACCCGTAGGCGATTTCGTCCACATCGGAGAATCCGTCATTATCATCATCAGGGTCGTAATGATCCTCGATGCCGTCTTTATCAAAATCCTCCACAACATTGAGCACACTGATATAAAAACTCTCCTTAGCCATCAGGCCAGCTTGGTCCAAAACTTTCACCCGAATATGGAATGACTGGTTGTTCTCATAATCGAAAATGGAAGCGGTGCGTAGGGTACCATTTTCATCGAGAGTGAATAGCTCGTTATCAATTTGCTCTCTATCCCTCACCAATTTGTAGATTAACCGATCTCCTTCGTCCTGATCCTTGGCAGTTAATTTACCCACTACGGTTCCAACCGGTTGGTTTTCGAAAACGCGCAGAGGAGTAGTGGAATTTAAATCATACGGTGCATCGTTTTGATCGACTATGGTGACCGTGAAATTCCCTTCCGTTGTAGCATTGTATTCATCCTTTGCCTGTACGGTTATGGTGTAAGTCGAGGCGTCGGTTTCATAGTCAAAAGTAGTGGCAGTTTTTAATGTGCCGTTGGTAACTAGGGTAAAGAGAGAATTATTATTTTCCCCAGCCGGCAGGTGGAAAGAAATGGCATCGCCCTCCAGGTCAGTCGCATTGAATTCACCGATGAAGGTGCCAACTGGCTGGTTTTCGGTGAGCGTAAGTGCGGTGGTCGAATTTAGGCCGATGGGGGCGGAGTTAGCCAGATGTGGTCTCCAGTCCATATCCCAGTTTTCATTGGCAGAAAAGGCGAGATGGATGGCTCGCTTGTTGAGATTGGATAAGGTCTCGGCTCCGCTAAACATATTGAATGCCGTGACCGCAGTGACATTCCAATCACTAATGTCCTGATTAAAAGCTTCTGCATTCACGAACATTGCATACATATCGGTCACCGAAGATACATCCCAATTAACAATTGGTTGGTTGAAGCTGGTCGCTCCCTTGAACATTACATTCATACTGGTCACCGAAGACACATTCCAGTCTCCAATCGGTTGGTTAAAAGCAGACGCTCCATTAAACATTTGATTCATGTTGGTCACCGAAGACACATTCCAGTCTCCGATTGGTTGGTTGAAGCTGGTCGCTCCATTAAACATTTGATTCATGCTGGTCACCGAAGACACATTCCAGTCTCCGATTGGTTGGTTGAAGCTGGTCGCTCCATTAAACAGTTGATTCATGCTGGTCACCGAAGACACATTCCAGCCTCCGATTGGTTGGTTGAAGCTGGTCGCTCCATTAAACATTTGATTCATGTTGGTCACCGAAGACACATTCCAGTCTACAATTGGTTGGTTAAAAGCAGACGCTCCATTAAACATTGCATACATATCGGTCACCGAAGATACATCCCAATTAACAATCGGTTGGTTAAAGGCAGACGCTCCCTTGAACATTACATTCATACTGGTCACCGAAGACACATTCCAGTCTCCAATCGGTTGGTTAAAAGCAGACGCTCCATTAAACATTTGATTCATGCTGGTCACCGAAGACACATTCCAGCCTCCGATTGGTTGGTTGAAAGCAGACGCTCCATTAAACAGTTGAGCCATGTTGGTCACCGAAGACACATTCCAGTCTCCAATTGGTTGGTTGAAGCTGGTCGCTCCGTTAAACATCCGAGCAATATGGGTCACGGAGGAGACATCCCACCCACTAATATCCTCATTAAAGGAATTTCGGTTTTCAAATGCACCCGCCATATTGGTTACCGCCGAAACATTCCAGTCGCTGATATGGCCGTAAAGTGCGGTGGCATTACGCTCTGCATCAAACCATAGATTGATCGCACCCATGAAATTGGAATCGTTGAGGGGCAAGCCGACCGCACGTCTTAGGTCCGAACCAATGGCCAGCTCCTCCGCATTGGTAAAGCCATCCCCATCCATATCATCATCCAGATGGTCTTCTGTGCCGTCCCCATCCAGGTCTTCGAAGATATCCTCCAGCGTCACCGTAAAATTTCCCTCGGTGGTGGCGTTTAATTCATCCTTCGCCTGTACGGTTATGGTGTAGCTTGAGGCATTGATCTCATAATCAAAAGTGGTGGCGGTCTTGAGGGTGCCGTTTGTATCGAGGGTGAAGAGCGAGTTGTTTGGAGAAGTGGAGGAGATGTAAAAAGAAACCTCGCTTGGATAGTTTGGGTCAGTTGCAACAAACGACCCGATTTCAGAACCAATTGGCAGGTTTTCAGTAAATTTAATTTGGGAAGTGGAATTAAGCTCACTGGGTGAAATATTCTCCAAGGTTTCCCAGGCAAGTTTCGGATAGGTTACCCCGCGGATCATTTTCCACTTAGGAGAAGACAAATTAAAGTTCCAACCAACGGACACGAAGGTTTCGGGGTCTTTTAACTGAGAAGTTGTTTTAGCCAGTCCTCCTGCACTGGTAGATTTTCCGCTTGCTTGTGTATCCCAGAAAGAATGATTGATAAATCCACTTTGATTTGATCCTATCAAGCCTTGAGATGTAACCGGTCCCGCACTAAAGCACCTATTTACTTGGGTATCTGGGGAGTTTAGACCAACAAGGCCACCCGCGGAATTGTAACCCACCACTTTGGACAAACTGTAGGAATCCTCCACTTTACTGTAAGTAAAATTCTGTCCCAATATACCGCCGATACGAGAACCCGTACCCGTTACTTTACCGACTGTGTAACAAGATCTTATAACAGATGAAACTTGGCTCGCCCCAACCAGTCCACCAAGCTTCTGTCCCGGAGCAGTTACATTTCCTTCGAAGAAACAATTGACCACCGTACTCCCCTGTAGGTTCCCGACCATTCCCCCAACCAATGTACTTCCGCTAACGAATCCATCCTTTATTCCAAGGTTAGATATATGACCCTGTTGCACAACCCCGAATAAACCAACTGAAGCAAGGTAAGGTCTGTTTATAGTCAGTCCATCAATGATTTTTCCATTACCGTTAAATTTTCCACTAAACCTTACACTACCAATTCCAATCGGACTAAATCCATAACCTGCCGCCCAGTCCTTGGTTTCGCTCGCATTGATGTCGTTTATGAGGATGTAAGATTTTGTCCATGCCCAGGAGTTATGAGACAGCCAATTTAGGTGTGAGAGGGTTTCGATCTGCAAAGGATCTGCATCTGTGCCCGCCCCTTTGGAGGGATAGGTTCCCTCATCCATGTCCAAAATATTTACAAGAAATGATTTTTCCATTGATGCATTTTTATCGTCCAACACTGCCACCCGGATCGACTTGTTCTTATCCGCCTCGTAATTGAATGTGGCATTGGACTTCAGCACACCACCCTGAGTAAGAGTGAACAAGGAATTCCCCTCAGACCCTTCTCCAGTAACAAGTTGATACCGCAAGGTACCATTCAAGTCGGAATCTGTGGCATTGAACTCACCGATAACTTGCCCCGATGGTAGGTTTTCAAGAACAGCGAGAACGGCGGTGGAATTGAGATCGGCAGGTGCCTTGTTCAGATCCCGTAAACCGACACGGAAGCCGATGCTGGAGTTGCGGTTGCTGGGGTAGCGGTCGAAGCGGCTGAACGAACGCAGGTGCGATCCGGAATTGAACCAGGAGCCGCCCCGAAGGACACGGTCGGCGCCCGTAGCCCCCGCATTGAATGGATCGGTTTGTGCACCCGATGCATAGTTCCCCCAAGCATCCGCCGTCCATTCCAATACATTGCCATGCATATCAAAAAAGCCCCAGGGGTTGGCCGCATATTGCCCCACATCGCGCGTCTGCGAGTATCCACTATCGGAGTAATTGGCATTACTGGTGGTTATACTATCCCCCCACGAGTACGCCGTGGTCGTACCTGCCCTACAGGCATACTCCCACTGTGCCTCAGTGGGCAATACATAAGCCCAACCAGGAGGCAAATTGTCCTCTTGCTGCTGATTTAATAGGGAAAGAAATACCTGAATATCATTCCACGATACCATTTCTACAGGACGGTTCGGATTGTTTGGCCAGTTACTCGGCGTGGCATTTAGATCGCCAGTTACTCCATCCATTACCGCCTCGTACTGTGCTTGCGTGACCTCATATTTACCCAAATAAAATCCTTTAGTCAGGGTGACATTGTGCTCAGGTTCAGCATTTGTTACTCCAGTCTGCCCCATGGTAAAAGTGCCCGGTTCCACCCAGATCATTTCCAAGTCCTTGGCAGAATCCACAAAGTGGTTCGGACTCTCCGCACGGTACAGCAGTGAAATTTCATCTGCAGACAAGGCACGGTCATAGATTTTCAGTTCGTCCAATATGCCTTTCCAATAATAGCCTGTAGAAGCACCGACCATAAAAGAACTAATATCATTCAAATTAGCTGTTTTAAGCGTTTTAGGTCCAGAAGTAAGCCACGCAATACCATCAACAAAAATTTTCATTACACCATTCGACTTATCAGCATTGAAGACCCAATGAGTCCATTTACTTTTAATGTACGATAAGGTAGCAATTTTCTGAGTCCTTAAATAGGTGGATAATCCGTCACCAAGGTCCCAGTAAATTCTACTATTGTAAGGCAAGGAAACTCTAAGGGCAGTAATATCAGTAGTACTTCTTACATCAATTATAACCGTATTTTTAGACAAATCGTTTTTCCCGTTTGCCCAAAATGAAACAGTCACCCCATCTCCAACCGGATAAGCAGATTTATTCAGTTCGATAAAATCATCCACCCCATCAAAACTGTAAGCCTGTCCTGACACCCCATGACGGTCCGTTCCCAAGGTTGCCCCATTGACGGTTCCATGGTTTCCATTGCCTGAAATATCGGAGGCATTGCCATCGAAGGGATACCAGGCTACGAGACCTTGTTGCAGGGGCGTGGAATTGGGATCGTTTAAATTGCTACCGGTTGAGGCTTCCAAGGAATCCCGAAATCCATCGCCATCGGTATCCTCATACACATCCAACAAGGTCACCGTAAAGTTGCCTTCGGTGGTGGCGTTAAGTTCATCCTTTGCCTGAACGGTGATGGTGTAAGTCGAGGCATTGCTTTCGTAATCAAAAGTGGTGGCGGTCTTGAGCGTGCCGTTTGTATCGAGAGTGAAGAGGGAGTTGTTATTCTCACCGTTTACGAAGTGGTAAGTCATCGCATCCCCATCCGGATCGGTGGCATTGAATTCGCCGACAATCGTGCCGCTTGGTTGGTTTTCGGAAAAGGCAAGGACCGCGGATGAATTTAGGTCACGTGGTGGGCGGTTGGGGAAGGCACTTGGATCGAGGGGGTCTTTGCCTGCCAATACTTCCGAACCATCATTTGCCCCATCCCCATCCGTATCCGGATTGTTTGGATTGGTACCGGCGGCAAGCTCTGCCTCGTAAGTGAGGCCATCGCTATCATCGTCCCCCAAGGGATCGATCGCACGGATAGTAAAATTTTTGTCGAAGGAGGCGTTTTCATCGTCTCGTACACGGACTTGGATGGAAAAGTTTCCTTCGCTGGTCAGGGTCTGGGAGGCACGCAGGTTTCGCCCGAGTAGGTTAAATTTACCGTTATCCTCCCCGCCTGCACCACCTAGCAGTTGGTAGGTGTAGGTGCGTACACGCCCGGGATCATCGGGATCGGTTGGGGTAAAGGTGCCAACGGTCTGGTTGGCATCCTTATTGAGAAAGACGATGGTGTTGTTGAGTTCCAAATTACTGGGCGGGCGGTTTTGTTGCACATAGTAAGTCACACTGTTGGACATTCTTCCGGCAATGCCCCCACCCTCTGTAAACTCCGCGATGGTTGCTTCCTGCCCAAGTTCGCCCTCCCGCTTATTGGTATATCCATCCCCATCTGGGTCATCGTTGGGGCCAAGGTCGAGGTTGCCAAACTGGTACTTTTCGAACCAGTCCATCACCCCATCCCCATCCGTGTCCTGAGTGCTGGGAACATAGTGGGCAACAAATTCTGTATCCGATGTAACCACCGCACTTACCTTGCTGCTCGCCACCCCGTTGGGCGATGCCTGGCGCACACCATCGATCGTCCAGTAGGCAAAGTGGGAACCATTGGTCGCCCCGTTGAGAGACTGGGTGGTGACCGTGGCATTGATCTCCTTGTTGGTAACCGAGGTGGTAATGAATCCCGCCGGGTTGCTCTTGATCGTCACCTCAATCATGGAGGTATCGGCATAAGTAAAAGTGTTGGACATTCTGCCCGCAATTCCCCCCGCCTCGGTAAATTCAGCAATGGTTGCCTCCTGCCCAAGCTCGCCCTCCCGCTTATTGGAAAATCCATCCCCATCGGAATCATCCTCCGGGCCGGCAGTAAGGTTGCCAAACTGATAAAGTTCAAACCAGTCCATCACCCCATCCCCATCCGTGTCCTCAGTGCTGGGCACATAGTGGGCAACAATATTGGTATCTCCTGAGATATTCAGGCTTACCTTACTGCTCGCCACCCCATTGGGAGATGCCTGGCGCACCCCATTGATCGACCAGTATGCAAAGTGCGAACCATTGGTCGCCCCATTGAGGGACTGGGTGGTCACGGTGGCATTTAGCTCCTTATTGGTGATCGATGTGGTGATGAACCCAGTCGGGTCACTCTTGATCGTGACCACCTGCATCGAAGTATCGGCATAGGTAAAAGTGTTGGACATTCTGCCGGCAATCCCGCCCGCTTCCATAAAGTCGACAACCAATGCATCCTGCCCCAGTTCGCTCTCCCGCTTATTGGTAAATCCATCCCCATCAGAATCATCACTTGGGTTTTTGCTCAAGTCCCCAAACATCCGATATTCAAACCAGTCCATCACCCCATCCCCATCCGTATCTGCATTATCTGCATAGTAATGGGCGGTAAAATTGGAATCTGCCTCGATCATGCCCGATACCCGGGTGAGCGAGCGCCCATCCGCCCCTACCTGCCTTACCCCATCGATCGCCCAGTATCCAAAAGTGTATCCATTTTTGTTCAACTGCGGGTCAATACTTTGGTATGTCTGCCCACCCTCAATGATTGCACTTTGGGATACCAGCCCAGCCGGCACCGAATTTTGGGTTACCGGAAATAAGGCACCAAAGGAAGTTAGCGGAAGGAGCACACACCCAAGAATCGCCCAGCCTGCCTGGCTGAGTATCGATCGGGTATTTCCCTTAAGTTTCACGCTGTTTTCCTAAATTGATCTACAATTGGCTCGTTCCCCCTTTATTCTTTGATCACCCAAAAGCCTGTAGTCGTGGATACATCGAAACCATACTCATTCACATTGCCCGGTAAATTTCTGGGCTTCACTTGATTGGTAGCCGTCCAGTTATTAACGCCTCCAGGCGTGGCCGCCTCTCGTGCTTTGGTGACTTCCTGAGGGGAAGCGGCGCGATATTCCTGGCCCAGATCGTAAATCAATTTTCCAATAGTCCCCTGTGGTTTCCAGGAAGAATTTAAAAGGGTAATTTGGGGCATGGTTGGAGCCACCCCCTCGGCACGGTAAATACGGACAAGTCCATGGCCACCGCCAACCCCGGGAATATTTTTTTGACTAGTTCCAGAATTATAGGAACCGCCTCCGCCGCCGGTACCCTCACTCGTGTTGGTACCTCCACCCCCAGAGTACCCACCACCGCCGCTGCCATAGCCCGAAGTGTTCTGAAGTGTGGCCCCTCCTCCTCCAAATCCCCCATCTTTACCACCAATAGACGAAACCCCGCCTGTTAACCCAGCTTGGTAAGATTTTCCACCCTGATTTGAGTATCCAGATCCAGAGGTAAGAAATCCACCGCCACCGCCACCATAGTTTCCTTGTCCTCCGGAACCGTTTGAACCGCCGGCTTTATTGGTTCCGTACACTCCGTCCTGACCAATCGTGATCTTAGACCATGAATGAGTATTTCCTGGGCCAGCACCACCACCAGCAATAACCAAAGGAGTGTTATTGGTGTCCGCGACCACGAAAGAACCGCCACCCCCTGCTGCTCCATCACTGCGACCGGGGTTATCTCCACCTGCCTGCCCGACTACTATATTAAGTTCATCGCCTATTGTTAGAGAAAACTTCCCACGAATGAATGCTCCTGAACCGCCCACATAGTTGGAGTTTCCAGCTCTTGCTCCAATTGCCTCGATCCAATAATCCCCGGAAGCCGGAACCGCCCACTCTTGATACCCCGCTTTCCAACCAGTGGTAACCAATCCTTGCAAATTTGTTCCATTGTACTCCGTCTGAATTTGAGCTTCGGATGGTCCAGTTCGGCCTGTTTGCCCACAATTGGTAAAAGTAAACACTTCCGTAGTATTTGATTCGGCAGGAAAGACCGCAGCACTGGAAGTATTGCTCTCAAGTTGTGCCTGCCCTGTAGCCAACAAGAACTTTGCATAATTCGTAAAATCAGCTTCTTTGAGTGGCGACCGGCTGATAGTCATATTTCCATCCGCAAAGGGAAGTTTAAGGAAGTGTAGGTCTACGGGTTTGTCCCGGCTGCCGTCTTGACAAAGAATTTCAAATTTGATGGAACCTGTACTATCTGGCCAGTCCTGCTTCACATCCCATTCCATCGTATGGACAGTGTTGGTGGCGATGGGTGTGCCAATCTTGCTACCGCTACCATTCAACCAAGACTGCGGGACCAATTTATCCGACCCACAGTAGGCAAGAATACCTACGGTTACATTATCATCATCCGTGTCGATCACCTCAAAATCCAGTTCCAAAACATTGGTACCAGTGCGCTGAGCAATCCGATGAATCACAGGCTCAGGAACGGAGTCGTGATTGGTCTCCATCTTCGTCCGGAAAGTACGCCTGTACAAATTGCTCCCCGATATAAAATCTCCATTTTGGAGCCAGAGAGAAACTTGTACATTAGGGTCTGAAAAATTGTGTGCATCGGGAAGGTAGAATAATCCACCGTCCCAATATCCGGATGAATCTGGTTTTATATAAATTATTCCACTAGGCGAAATTTTGGAATGATGTAAATTACCATCATGCTCATGCCGACTAATATGCTTTAAGTATTCACCGTTAGCATTAAAATAAAATAGACTCTTACGGTTGTTACTCCCGCCAGTTTGACTAAAATACCCATACGCTATCAAAGTTCCGCTCGGTGCAAACCCGATGACATTTGCATTATTACTTAGAGAATTGATTCCATCGACATATCCGAACTCACTGCTCTTTGTACCATTTTGTTCAAAGACATAAAACTTACTCCCATTGTTTGCACAGAATAATTTTCCACTTGGTCCTTGTGCCATGGTGCTAACCGATTGAGTGGAGCGCCATTGCTCGGACCATCCACCGGATGCATTCTGCTCGAAGCAGGTGAGCTTGTTCGCATTGATTCCGAATAAGCGACTGGTGTTTTGATCGTACTCAATGTCGGTAAAAGTAATTCCTCCTGTATTGATGGTTTGCAGGAGACTGCCGTTGATGTCCCGCACCTCAAGCCCCACACCCGCAACCGTCTTGTATAGCATGTCCTTCTTGGCAGTGGCATTGTACTCCTGGTGGAACACCCCGGTCAGATTGCTATCGAGCGGACCATGCAAGTACCAGTTGTCCTGCTCGTAGGCATGCCCGGTCAGGCAACCCAGTAAACAGGCGGTTAAGAAATAAGTGAACTTACGGATGGTCGTATTCATGATCAGGCAGTACGGAGTTATCAAAAAAATTCAGGAGGATAAAAATCGGGATTTAACAAAAGCCAACAGGCACAGCGAAACCACGAAAGATAAGCAGGAAGATGGAAAATCCTGCTCGCGGGCGGATGTGCCCACGCATGTATATTAAAGAGGTGATCCTAGATTTCTAGTTTTGCTCCCCAAAAAAGTCTAGGAATAAATCAAATAAGCCAACCAAAGGAAGATTGAAGGAAAGAAGATTGAAGAGTGAAAATTGAAGAGAGAAAAAGGAAAGAAAGAGTGAAGGGTGTGAATTGAAGATGGAGATTGATGGGGAAAGACACGATTTGACGTGAATGGAGTTATAAATTACCATTTTACCATGACAATTACCATAGATGGTGCAGGGCGCGTCGTTATCCCAAAAAAATTGAGGGAAAGACTGAATTTAACGGAGGGTTCTTCATTGGAGTGCGAACTGGAAGATGATGCCATACGGTTAAAACTGGCTGACTCCCACTGTAGATTGACAACAAAAAATGGTATCTTGGTAGCCCAAGGAGACGACCAAAATTCGGCTACAATTGATGTGGTTAAATTGATAAAAAATCAAAGAAACCAAAGGACGGAAATCACTTCCTAAAATCGATGGTTTT
>Ga0255753_1006712_pt1 | contig 10588 bp, 9 predicted proteins | sample 041ome_10_FD_179953 | JGI IMG/M metagenome (GOLD analysis project Ga0255753, IMG submission 179953) | Coastal salt marsh microbial communities from the Groves Creek Marsh, Skidaway Island, Georgia - 041412US metaG (version 2) | ecosystem: Environmental > Aquatic > Marine > Intertidal zone > Salt...
AAATGAAGAAATCGGTATGTTGCCGGACTTTGAAAAAATATATCCCTTACACAAATTTACCAGTGCTGATCAGCGTTTTGAATACAATGCGTTTGTTGTAACCACCTTTGAAGAATTTACACCGGATACAAATGGAGAAAGTGCAGGATATGCCTGGGTGAACTTGCGTATGTATCCACGCCCGCTACATCAAGGTGCTCGTTTAGTATTGACTAATCCTGATATGATTGAGAAAATAGAAACAATCTGGGAGAGCAAACGTGATGTTAATGATCTCCCAAATTGGTTAGATAGTTTTTAGTCCACTGGATGATGCACCCATGCATCTTCCTGTCTAATAAATCTATATCCCCATTCACTTTGAGGTTGATCTTTCTTTATACGACCAGGATACCAAGCTATATCGCCTTCCGCCATTTCTGGAAAAGGTATTTGGTCTATTGCTGTTTGTGCTTCTTCTAATGTCATTTTTATTCCTACATATTTGCTGTACTATTTTGGTGAATATTGACAACGTTTATATCTCTAATTGGATACCAGGCATATTGATACACGTCAATTATAAATCCATAATATGCGCCATTGGGTACTCTTACGTATACATAACCATTACTGCCAACATACGCAATACATCCAGCTGACCAGTTGCCCATACTTGCAACATTATATGCAGCTAAACTTCCACCCCAGTTATGGAAACCGATCATTTCAAAACTATGCCCTGGACTTGCGTATCTATAGCCACGAATTTCAAATCCACCCATGATATATTCCGATTGTCCATAAGGTGAACCACCTCCCCACAGATCAGTTTCAATATGTGTATAGCTTCCGCTACTATGATATGTTGTTGAATACCACCCTAAAACTCGACGGCCTGCTTTACTCCATTCACTAGTATTACCTTGACCAAAACTAATAGGACCAGTAACGTGTAATTCAGTTCCACTATCTCCACTAGTGGCTACATAACTGTTTACGTTTTTACCCATCGTAATGGTGCCGTCGTCACCAACGTAAATCTTAACAGTACCACTACCTGGTGTACCTGTACCAATAGCCATACCGCCTTGTCCGGCATTTGTTTTTATTGTCCAGGTATCGTCTGTAGTTAATATAAATCCGTCTGATCCACCTGTGTAATTGTTGTCAAAATAAATTGTACTATTATAGCTTGTATTAAATGAACCACCAATAGTTAATGCACTGTTATTAATTGGTGTGACTTCACCAATAGAAACTCTGCCGTCACCTCTTATAGCAAAAGCCGGGCTTTTACTTCCTGACCTGTTGTCTTGTACACTAAATGAGTTACGAGTTGTGTTATTTCCATGTTGTTGATAAATCTGAAAGCCATCATATCCCACATCACTTTGTGACGTAAATTTATGACCGTTATTTACTGTGCCGATTTCTGCCTCTATAACATTGTCACTAACTACAACATTTAATTTACTTGAAGGCTCTCTGGTACCAATACCAAGTTTACCTGTTGGAGAAATAACAACATTATATAAACTATTAGTATCGTTATAAAATTCATAACCATTAGTTGTTACACCTGTTTGCCAAGATCCACCACTTCCCACACTTTGTATCCATGGATTACCATTACTTACAAATTTTGCCACAACACCACTGGGCGGATTTACTGCATTTACATGAAATACAGTATCTGGTGTATTAGTACCAATACCCACGTTGCCATTAGGTGCTACTTCCAAGCAAGATGCTGATCCAGCAATAGTAGTACCGTTTCGTCTAATACTAAAATTACCTAAACCAGTATCACTGTCGTCGTTATTACTATCAATAATTAACGCCATGGCATGACGTGATGTCATAATAATAGCGTTTTCTGAAGTGCTACGATGTAACATATTCAAATCGTTAACAGCACCTTCTAAATATATTTTTTGATTGGCATCTCCAGTACCTACAACAATATTTCCATTAACATGTAATGGTGCTAAAGGATTTGCCGTCCCAATACCAACATTACCATTACTGTCTACTTCAAGGTATCCAGTATTACCTAAATCACTTATCTCTTTTGCTCTAGTTGTCATTCTGGTTTCTCCGGCCATACAACATCTTCAAGTGATGTATATGTATTTGTTATATCTCTCAATGCTTGCCTGTATACAGTCCTATCATCGCTCATTGGTGCTTGGCTTGGTAATTCCCACCAATCAGTTTCAGTTAAGCGTTTATTTCTTTCAGTTCTTAGTAAATTTATTGGATATGCAGAAACTAGTTCATCATATTTTGCTTTTACTTCTGCCCAAGTAATGCTCCAGTTTTCTGGGTTGGCGTCTAATATAGCACTACCAAATTCATCTTCTCCAATTATTGGTCGAAACATTTGTTTAAATTCAGTTTCGTCCAAAGGAACACCAGAAACTACAAAATTAGTTTGTCCTAGTTCTTTAAGCGCATCTGTAATTGTTGGTTCAAAATTCATTTTTTTTCCTATGCGTGATTTCTACTTACTTCTTTGATGTGTATATAACCGTACTTGGCATAGCTGGCTTGGTACTGATTTATATATGCTGTGTCACTACCCCAACATCTCATTTCAAAATAGATATAAATTGGTCCAGTTAAAGTGTTACTGAGGACACTTTCGGTATTCCAGGTGTAGTTGATAATCCCAGCCTGGTCTCCACCATAGCCTGCAGCACCCCAACCGTGTGCCGGGCCTTCTGTTAATAAATCAGCAGCATATGTGCTTCCGCCATCGCCACTAACTCTCATTCTGATACCAACACCACTACCTGCACTTGGCATATAGTATGGGAAATTGACACTGACTTGAAGATCACTGTCGTTGTCAAGTTTAGTAAATTTTAGTACATTACTACTTGACGGATGTCTATCACCTGTACTAGAGGTTCCGGCAATGTTAACAGTGACCCAACTGGTTGATGTTAAATCTGTTCTAGCACCGCTGCCGTATCCAGTGTTATAACTTTGTTCATTGTTAACAACTAGTCCATATCTTGAAACAATCTGAACGTCTTCGGCATAAGTCTCGTATGCGCCGTCTGCAGATCCATCTCCACCATACCAGTGTAAACCATCATTACCACTTATTGACAACAAACAAGCACCTACATTATTTGTCTTGACTCTCCAGGCACCGGTATCATAATATGTTCCGCTGCTCAAATATGTTCTACCGTTGCTCCATGGCAATACGCTAAACACTGTTTCATAATTTAGACTTTGTGCAACAATTGGACCTGAGCTGGTAGATGCTGCTCTTACACCAAGACCAGCACCAGTGAGTGTCACCGATGAACCGTTGATTGTAAGTGTTGAAGCAGGGCTGCCTGTACCTATACCAACTTTACCATCTGCTGCAATTGTTAATCTTGGATTATCTCCACCAGTTTTTAATCTAATTCCATGACTGGTATTTGCAAAAAGATCTACCATATTGTCAGTAGTATCTAACCATAGTGCACCGTTTTGTGCATCACTTTCACGCAAGCTAATTTGAGTAAATCTTTCGCCACCATTATCTAATATTAGTTGGTCACCGTTTGCGCCTTTAATATGTACTCTACCACTGGGAGTAAAGTCAGCATCGGCACCAATGGATATCTTACCATTAGCTTCAATTTTCATTCTTTCTAAATTACTTGTTGCAAATGATAGTTTGGAAACTTCTCTGTTCCAAACATATGCAGCAAGCCCAGTTGTAATTAATTCAAAACCGCTAGTTGTTTGAGCTCCAGTAGAAACATCAGTTAGTTTTAAACTAGCACCAGTACCAGTACTGTGAATATGTACGTTTTGTCCATAATTACCACCTTGTGCTAATCCTGCATCTTCACCAATACCAATATCACCACTTGGGTAAACTATTATTCTATGGTTATTGTCCACATCATCATATGCAAGATAAAGGTTTCCATCTCCTGCACCAATCTGAAACCCTCTAGTAGTGCCAGTACTATTTCTATCACCTTTAAGACTTAATACACCATATGCGTTAGATGAAGTTGCATCAATTGTTAAAAATTTACTACCACCACTCCATTCATTGTTTACTGGACTATTAGTACCAATACCAATGTTGGTATTAACATATAAGTTACCAGTCATTGTGCCGCCACTAAGTGGAAGGTATCCGCTTAACCCAGTACTAATTTGGCTATTAACTTCAGTCTGTGTATAAGTTTCAGTCTTAAGATAAAAGGCGTCATTTGTCAGTAGTTCATACACTTGAATGTCTACTGTGTCGCCAGATTCTAAATTATATGTAAAAGTAACACTGGTTCCAGTTGTAGCAACATAGTCGTTACTTGCACCTTCAACCATTTTAACACCATTACGATACACTTCTACATTTTGTGTTCCGTCTGTTACGTAACTAAGTGTTTCAGCGTTGTCATCTGCACCAGTAACTGCGTTTGTACCAGATGTGATACTGTATGTGTATTTGCGGAATGTTGCGTTAGCGGCTGTTTCTCCGCCACCACCTCCACCACCTGCACCAGCAGGTACTGCGTCAACAAACGTACTACCTGTATATACTTTTAATTTCTGGTTTAAACTGTCAAAGAAGAAACTACCCTGTATTGGTGTTCCTGAATATGAAGTTCCATACTGCACCGTGGCGTTGTTAACACTACCACGTAAACTACCAGCGTTGATAGCAGTACCTTGTACTCTTGCAGTGGTATGATATAAATTTGAAGATCCTTCAGTTACATCGTCAGTATCTTTTGTTCCCAACCAAGTATCAGCAGTAGAATTAAAATCAGCACTGGATAATTTTGTTGCAATATTATTTGTAACTGTTGTAGCAAAATTAGGGTCATCGCCTAAAGCGGCTGCCAATTCATTTAGTGTATCTAAAGTTGTGGGAGCCGAATCTGTAATAGTGGCAACAATGTTTGTTGCAGTATCATATCCATTACTTGAAAGATATGTGTTTACACGTGCATCTGTATAAAATAAATTTGTCGTGCCTTCAGTTAAATCATCACTGTTACTTGCTCCAGCTTGTTGCCAGGCAGAGCCGTCCCAAATGTAAAGGATATCGGTATCTGTTGCAAATGCCTGGTCACCTGGATTGTTGCCAACCAGTGGTAAGTAGGTGCTGTCGTCATACACGTTAACCTTGGCAATGACGGCACTACCGTCCTCAACAACCAATTCTGCTGTACCAGCCACTTCACGGATCTTGTTCTCAAAACTTGGTGTGTTCTCTACATACGTAGCCAAATCTTGTGGAACAAACTTTCCACTATCAGCATCATATACAAGACACATTTGGTTAACTAATGATGGAATTGGTCTTAATTCAACTGGAGTCTTGTGACCTTCCTGTGTGTGCTGGAAATAGACAACGTAGTTGCCATTGATATTTGTCTCAACTGCTAAATTCTTGACAGTAATTGCACCTCGCATAACGCCGTGATTACCGCACTGGTAATATAGGGTATCTGGTGCGTCATTTGGTACAGTAAATGTAATGGTACCTGAATCCGTTCTTGATCCAGTTACGCCATCAGTATACTCACCGAAGTAAGTACCTGACGCAAAATTAGTACCATTGTCAGTTGTAAAGTAGAATGGATGACCAGTTGCAGTGATATTGATTGTGTAAGTACCGCCTCTATAGAACGGGCCTAGGTTAGGGTTATCGCCTTTGGCAGCTCCACTGAATGTATATGCACCAGCACCGTTGTTAACTACTGTATAACTTACTGAAGGAGGTGTTAATGTAGGTACTGTAATCGTTGCTGGAACACTGATGTTTATTCTCTGTACATCAGTTGCGTTACCGCCATTGATATCTGGATGAGTATCGCTTACTGGGCCAGTGCTTGTTGCCCAGGATACAAGGTTATCTGTTCCTGCTCCGTCAATCCATTTGAGGTACAAACTATGCGTTTGTGTCATACTATCAAATAGATCATATGCCGCAAAGTTATTGACTGTATATGTACCTTGCTTGTAAAGCGGTACCTGAAGTTCAGGTGAATTTGTAATAGTACGTCTAGCGTATGGAAGGCTACTGGTTAACCATGTCCACAACCAAGTAGTTGCTTGCCCAGCAGCAGGTGCTGACACTTGAATTTCCAGTACTTCAGGTGCAATGTTGAGATCAACTTCACTTAATTTACTAAGTGGTAATGAACTATCACTGATATCGTCCTCTGTAACTGCACCGGGTGCAAGTTTGGGACTTGTGACACTGTTGTCTTCTAGACTGCTGGTTTTTAACTTATCAATGGCCATGCGTAATAATCCTATTGTTATTACACTTATTTATCGATTATACAGGATCTGAAAAAACTACAGGATATTTATTTGCCATTAGTAATATTTTGTTATATGTTTCTTCATTATCACAACACTGTGATCCTTCATCAAGAACTGTTTTTCTTATAAGTTTATGATAATAATTTTCATAATCATCAATTAATACTGAAAAAAATTCATCATCTAATGTTGCATTAATAGATCTATCTTGTTCTGTAATAAAATCTTGAGAAATTGTTATATTGGATATTGTCATTATATATGCTCCGCATCAAATGCTACCCAGTGGCCGGATGATTGTAATCTCATCCACGCACCGTTTCCTTGCACAAGACTGCCACTTAATCCACAAGCTAATTCTACTCTGTTTTCATTGGCACTTTGTATCCCGAAACTTGAAGTAGTGGTTGCTGTTGAGCCACCACTGTACCAAATGCCAGTACTCGAAGCAGCTTGTCCTAATTTAAGCACTGGGCCTGATCTCATTGGAACATTAAGCTGGTGAACCCAGTATATATTAGTTGATCCCCAAACGTGTCCCATGAAAATACCATGGTCGCTAGATGCACTTCCGGACTGGTGTAATGCTTCTAATTTTTGATAGTATCTTTGACATGCTAAAAATTCCATACCTCTTGTTTTTTGCTCATATGGTGTAGCTACTGGTCCAAGCTCTAATTGAACGTCAGTTATTTCAATCCAATCTCCAGTACTAGTGAACGAAATGCTATCTCCCCACAACCAAAGTCCTGCATGTCGATAACTTCTGTTGTGTGTAATATTTTCATATTTAATTGTTTGCCAACTTGTAGTAATATCAGCATAACCAAGCGTATCACTAACGGATGATGATCCAGCGCCAAAATCTCCGTATCTCATTTGTACTGCTATCTGACCAGATCTATTGGCACGTGCCTTGAATGATACACTAAACGGAGTATTATATCTTAACATCCATCCTAATTCTTCAACCCATTGGAAAGTATATAAGTTTTGAATCGTTGATCCTTGTATTATTTTCATAACATTTTTATATGCAGTTCCTCCCCAGGTACCTGGTACATCTGCATAAGTTGAGATTACTCTGTTTGTTGAATAATAATTACCCCATCTGTCAATTGCTTGATATTGATAACTGTTAGATGTCAATGTAACATCTGTACTGCGCTGTGCAATTTGCATATCGCCGTTAATTAATAAGTTTCTAGTTCCAGTACTAACACCATTAAATGATTGTGCTCTTACTTGTCCTACTACGTCTAGTTTTGCAGTAGGATTAGATGAGCCTGTACCAATACCAACATTGCCGCTACTGTTAATACTGATGTTTCTGCCGTGATCACCATAACTTAAATGTACTAAGTCTTCACTTTCGTCATATCTAAGTTCTGCTTTAGTTAATGATGCAGAGCCAGTGGAAATTTTAATAATACCGTCATTGTTAGTTTGATCATCGTTGTTGTCAACTCTAAGTTCCAGTATACCATAAGTGTCACTGTCAAATAGTGTAGTAATTCCAGCAACATGGAGTGAGGCAGTAGGACTGGCAGTACCAACACCTACACGGTTGTTGACATTATCAACATAAAGAACACCGTTATCTACGTTAATTGTATCTGTGCTTATGCTTGTGTTTGTAATTGATGTTGCCATGTCTTATCCTACTAAATGCCCGCTAAAGAAACTGTATGAACCGCTACTAGTACCATGTATTATTTGAGTTGCATTGATTTCGCAATGTATTCCTACCGTATCGCCTGCCGCTAATTTAAATGTAGATGCATTGTTGGCTGCTGAGTAACTGCTACTACCGCTTTTTATATTACCAAACCAGTGAATACTTTTTCTACTGCCATTAACTAAAAATTCACAACTAAAATAACTAATATTACTGTTATTTGACGCACCCAAAAGTCCTGCAGAAAAACTGTACATACCAGTAACTGGAGCAGTAAACAGTCCAGTACTGGTACTAAAATTATTTTGATTATCAAAATCTTTAGTCCACAAACCAGCACTGCCATATACACTACTTAAATTAATATTACCACTTGGGTGAGTATAATCAGCATTCTGAAATGCCCTAAACCCTGGCTGATACGGCATGGTCACACGCCCAGCACTGTCAATTCGCATTCTTTCTACAATATTGTTGTCTGCTGAGTCCTTAGTTCTAAAAGTTAAATAACCAGTTTCTGTCCCAGTAGCATTGCTCGTAGCAATCCCGCCCATCAGAGCATATCTTACGTCATTCCCAGCGGTATTTGTTCTCGCAAAATCAATAGTAGAACCAAAATTATTAGTTCCATTTGTAATAACTAAATCAGCTACATCATTTGAAATATTTGTTTTGATAACTGCGGTTGCCGCATATTGGGTTGATGAGTTATAATAAACGTTACGTGTTGTGGTTCCTAACAATAGAGCACCGTTACTATCTACACGTAATTTTTCACTATTGTTAACAAGTGCAACTAGATCATTTCCGCTCATACCAAAAGCGGCAGGACTAGTAGTACCAGAACCTTTCATTTCCAGTACGTATACCCCATCTGTTCGTTCAAAAACAGACGTAGTATTTCCAGTTGCTACTACTGACAGTGGCCTAACTGGGGATACTGTACCTACACCTATAAATCCATTTGCATCTATAGTTAAGTCAGGACCAGCACTGTTGGCATGTTGTAGGTGTTCTAGTACTACTGTTGTCATTTATTTTTCCGTTATGCTTCTGCTGGCATTGCGGCTTCAGCTTCTGCATTGCGCTCAGCTGCGGTTTTTACAACTTCTAAATCAAATGCTTGTTGAATTTGCGCATCACGTCCAACTGCCAGTGCAATTGAATTTTCGTTGCAATGTGCAACTACTAGTGATACAATTTCATCTCCTGCAATTCTTGCACGATTTGTAACTGCATTATCAGCCCAGTCTTGTGGACTTGCTGCACAATATTCCATACATTTTAATTCAATGTCTGTAACTTCGATTGAGATCGTAGCCATAATTTTATTCTCCTTTTGAGTTCTTACTCTTATTTATTTGTTTATCCTACTAGGTGTATACTCATATATCCGTTGTTGTCCCAACTAAGACTACTTGTTCCGCTCATATAAACTCGAACACCAATTGTGTCATTTTGTGCTAAATCTACTGTAGCACTGAGGTTTGGAGTGGCACGAAGATTACCACCAATTATTCTACCATTTACATAGGCGCTATAGCTAGATCCATTTTTTAATATATAAACACCATAGTTATCGCTAGTTGCCACGGCTTCTAACGCAATGCATACATGATAATATCCTGCCACTGGTGCAGTAAACAAACCTGTGCTTGTACTAAAATGTCCGCCATTATTGTAAGCTGTCTGTGTCCAGGGGTTTATATCATACCATGGCGATGTGCCGGCATTATAAGAAGTACTGAATCCATTTGTACATAATGCTACTACTGCTGGTATTTGTGGTGTTACTAATTGCCCACCTGGGTGTAACCGCATTCTTTCGGTACCACCAACCTCCCAAGTATGTGCATTGTTGGCGGCGTTATATTGTAAATATCCAGCATTACCACGTATCCAGTTAGCAGTATTAGTACCTGGAGTGCCTTCATTGCCCAGTGTAAGTCTAATCTGACTAGCACTGTTCATATGCACATATCCATTAGTGTCATCAATACGCATTTTTTCTACACCAGAAGTACCAAATACTAAATCCATGTTAGCAGATCTAGACTCTAGAATAGCTGCACCATCAGTTGCTGATAATTGAACAGCATGTGTGTTTGTTTCTTCTGTAACTCTAACTGTTGGGCGACCAGTTCCTTTGACTTCTATACCGTAACCACCGGCACCGAATGTCGGGGCAATAGTACCGATGCCCAAGTTGCCATTTGCATCTGTTGTGACAACACGATCCAATGGTATAGTATTCTGTCCTGCAACATCAGGCACAGTTAAATCATAATATCCGCTTGTGTTTCCGCTTACTCTAATACTGCTCATTTATACTACCACCCATCTTGATCCTGGATCTAATGTTACCACAACACCTGCGCCCAGTGTAATTGGGCCAGTACTCATGGCGTTTTCTCCGTTTGCTATTGTATAGCTATTACTTATCGTACTACTGTTTATAATAAATCCACCACTGCTTTTGATGTTGTCAGTAGTTGTAACACTGGCACCAAAAGTTGTATCTGTTGCAATTTTAGCCGCATATGCAGTATCAAAGTCGCTTTGACTAAAACTGTCACCTGGTACAAATTTGCTGTTAACTGCGTCCCAGATTAAACTCTGATTGGCATT
>Ga0255753_1006717_pt1 | contig 10580 bp, 11 predicted proteins | sample 041ome_10_FD_179953 | JGI IMG/M metagenome (GOLD analysis project Ga0255753, IMG submission 179953) | Coastal salt marsh microbial communities from the Groves Creek Marsh, Skidaway Island, Georgia - 041412US metaG (version 2) | ecosystem: Environmental > Aquatic > Marine > Intertidal zone > Salt...
GAACGTTCCTGAGGTCGTTAAAACAGTTTTGATCACGAACGGTAGCCTAATGCATCAGCACAAAGTGATGAAAGGTGTGAAGGATTTGGCGGGTATAAATGGAGAGGTGTGGTTCAAGATTGATCGCGCGACGGTAGAGGGTGCTCAGTTAATCAACGACACTAAAATCAATAAATCCCGGGTCATGTCCAATTTAGAGGCATCAGCAAAGGCTTGCCCCACTTGGATACAAACGTGTTTATTCAAATTGGATGGGCTGCACCCCGCTGATTCTGATTTAGACGCTTATGTTCAGTTGATCGGGGAGGCTGTAGCTAGAGGTATTCCGTTTAAAGGTATTCTCCTATATGGACTAGCCCGACAGTCCCATCAGCCTGAGTCGGCGAGGTTATCGAAGCTTGACGATGGTTGGCTTAATGCGTTCGCGCATCGCTTAAGAGAATTAGGTGTAACAGTGAATTGTTCCGAATAAGAAAAAAATCCATCGAAAGATGCCTTATGGGTTTCCTTAGCAAATGGTTTGGTCGGTAACTACTTGGCCATTTGTTTTTCTCGAATTTCATCCAATGTCTTACAGTCGATACATAGCGAAGCTGTCGGTCTCGCCTCTAATCTTTTTAAACCAATTTCGATACCGCAGCTGTCGCAGTAGCCATAATCACCCGACTCAATTCTGCCTATTGTCTCATTGATCTTTTTGATGAGCTTTCTTTCTCGATCTCTATTTCTTAGTTCTAATGCCATATCCGATTCTTGGCTGGCTCTATCATTAGGGTCAGCAAAGACGGTGGCTTCGTCCTGCATTGTGTGCACGGTTTTATCAATGTCCGCACCGAGTTGCCCTTTGAGTTCCAAGAGGATTTTCTTAAAGTGATTTTTCTGTTTTGTGCCCATGTAGGCCTCGCCTTTTCTAGGAACATAAGGCTTAAATGTGCTTTTCATTGTTGCTTTTGATTTCGTTGTGCTTTTTTTTGCTGTGGCCATGGGCTTTAATATTAAAAAACTATTCGCTATCTAAAAAAGAGGTGTGTATATCAGATTTATCTCATTAATGCAATTTTAGATGTAAAATTAGGTTTGTCAGATTGACGTTTGAGGCATGAGGCGATATAGTCTCGGCCCTTCAGTCGGGGTGTAGCGTAGCCTGGTAGCGCGCCTGCTTTGGGAGCAGGATGTCGGGAGTTCGAATCTCTCCACCCCGACCAATAATGATGGCTTAGGCGTCCTAGTTGCGCCCGTAGCTCAACCGGATAGAGCACCAGCCTTCTAAGCTGGGGGTTACAGGTTCGATTCCTGTCGGGCGTGCCAGTGGTTTTTGGTCTGATGTTGATGAAGTCTGTGGTGGGCGTAGCTCAGTTGGTAGAGCCCCGGATTGTGATTCCGGTGGTCGTGGGTTCGAGCCCCATCGTCCACCCCACCGACACCCTTAATTCTCCTCTACAAGTTCTTCGGTTCAATCGGGAAGAACTATCGATTTCCTCGAGTTTAATTCTGAAGGTCTGAATTTTTTTGATGTTTCACTTTTTCATCTATATCGATCGCGGCGTAGGAAATAGGTAATTTAGAAAGCGCTAACGTTATGTGATCGCGAACGTTAGTGTCTGCGTTTCCTTGAATTTTAATGATGCAAGCGTAATGACTGTTACTCGTTCTCCAGATTCGTAAGTCCTGGATGTCGCTAATGTCAGTGACTAAATGTTTAATTTTTCCGCGAAGGGTTTCAGATGTTTCGTCTTGAGCGCCAGAGTCAATCAGAATACTTGTTGTTTGCTTTATCAGTGAGCGAGACCACAAAAGCACAAGAATGGAACCTACGATCCCCATTAGCGGGTCCATCCAATTCCAATCGAACAATAAGCCCGCGATTAGTGCAATGATTGCGAGCAATGATGTAATCGCATCTGTGATCACGTGAATATAAGCGGCTTTTAAGTTGAGATCAGTTTCTAACGGGCTCTTGTTATCAGAGTCGTCAGCTCTACCATGACCATGACCATGACTATGACCAACAGTGTGAGTATGACCATGATGGTGATCGTGTGAGTGATGTCCTAAAATAAGAGCGCTTAGTGCATTAACAAGCAAACCAATCAAAGCTGTTGCTATCGCATATCCATAGTCGATCGTCTTTGGGTTGAACAGTCGTTCTATTGATTCATAACCCATCGTAAGACCAACGAAAATAAGTAGCAAAGCGCTCGTGTAGGCACCAAGAATTTCAACCTTCCACGTCCCAAAGGCAAAGGAAGGATCATTAGCTTTATTTTTAGCGTAAAGGTATGCGAGTACTGTGATGCCGATGGCGATGGTGTGGGTGCCCATGTGCCATCCATCTGCAAGTAAAGCCATGGAGTTAAAGGCATACCCGCCTAAAATCTCAACGACCATCACCGTAAAGCTGATGGATAGGACTAGGATGCTTCTCTTTATGTTAGATGCCGTGCTCATAATTGGGTTGTTGCTATATTTAATTTAGCTAAAAATTGTTACTTGCAAGGTAAGAGCATTGTACTGCCTGTTCGTTCCTATCGCGGAATTGGTGGTAACTGGTGCTTTCGGTAATTGATTAAGGGAATATTAGTTGAAAATAAATAGTTGGCTTTATATATGTTATGTTGTAACATAACGTTAAACATATGTTGCTATTGCTCAACACTACTTATGTTGACGTTAGTAGCGGCGCATTAAAAGCTTACGACCTTGAAATGGTATATTGATTTTTCCCCGAAAATTCCTCTTCCGCCATTTCAAGGTTTTTTTATTACTGGAGCGAAATTTCATAGGAGAACGTGGATATGAAAGCAATCACTGCGCTCGGATTTATACTTGCGCTAACGATTAATAAAGTTGAGGCGAAGCCTTTTGTGCTCGCGTGTGAGCCTGAGTGGCAGTCACTCGCGTTAGAGATCGGTGGTGAGTTGATTAAGGTCGATTCGGCGACTCATGGTCAACAAAACCCACATTTTATTCGCGTGAAGCCGAGCTTAATGAGCAAAATAAGACGTGCAGATTTAATTGTCTGTTCTGGGGCTGATCTTGAGGTGGGGTGGTTGCCATTATTGCTTCGAAATGGGAGTAAAGCGGTGCAAGCTGGGCAACCTGGTCATTTATTGATCAGTGATTACGTAACTAACATCGAGATACCGGATGTTGTAGATCGCAGCCTGGGGGATATTCATCCTCAAGGCAATCCCCACGTCCATTTAGATCCTCGAATCATTTTAGAGGCAGCGGCACTCATTGAGGCTCGCTTGTCTCTGATAGACCCAAACAACGCGCGTCATTATAAAAATAATCTTACATCGTTTAACTCGCGTTGGAATGCTGCTCTAGAGAATTGGATAATTGCTGCTGAACCACTAAAAGGCAGAAGCGTTATCACTTATCACAAATCTTTTAGTTACCTGTTGAAATTCCTGGAGATGAAGACCTTGACCTCGCTCGAAGAAAGGCCTGGAATTCCGCCATCTGCACGCCATCTTGCTACGGTTGTATCAATTATTGAGAAAACTCCACCACTTGCAGTGATTACGTCACCCTTTGATCCGGAAGGGCCAAACAAATGGGTCGTTAAAAAAACAGGTGTACGTGTCATAACGCTCCCATTCACAATTGGAGGCTCGTCAGATGTGACAGACCTGTTTAAACTGTATGACCGTACGATAGAACTACTCTTAAATTAATTTAAGTTATTTATGGCTGACTTATTAGATATTGTGACGCCAGCGCTTTTGGTCGGTTTGATGGTTGCTTCAGTTCACACACCACTCGGGATTGAGGTGTTAAAACGAGGAATAATCTTTATTGATCTTGCGATTGCTCAGATAGCAGGGCTGGGTTACATCGTTGTTGAGACGTTGAGCCGCACTGTATACGGGCAGCAGAATCATGTTCATGCAGATCCCACTGGATTCGCTTTAGGTCCGTCTTTGGGGGCACTATGTTTCGCACTTATCGGTGGTCTCATTTTTCGGGACATTGAAAAACATTTCCCAAAACAACAAGAGGCTTGGATTGGTGTTTTCTTCGTGCTATCCGCGTCCCTGTCCATCCTAGTGCTTATGAACAATCCCCATGGCGATGAGGAGTTAAAACACCTTCTTTCTGGGCAGATATTATTCGCTTCGATGCGCGACGTTATGCTTCACCTACCATTTTTTACCGCTATTCTAATTACATGGATGGCGGTGCCAAATGTGAGGCAAGGGTTGGGCTTTTATTTTATGTTCGCTTTGACTATTACTGCATCCGTTCAACTCGTCGGTATTTATGTGGTCTTTGCAAGCCTTATTTTGCCGGCTTTAGTGACTATTGGTAAAAGCCGACGGCTGCTGTGGGCATGGTTATTTAGTGGTTCAGCTATTGTTATTGGCATTGCATTATCTGCGATGCTTGATGCGCCTACGGGTCCGGTGTTGGTAACAACTTATGCGGTTTTAGGAATTCTTGGCGCACTTGCTGCCTTGATTAGATCTAGACTTTCTAGTGCATAGCCTGGGCAGTTGTGTGACGTAAGGGTAAATCAATCTTGGATTTTTTGGGCGTTTACAGAGCCAGATGTATGAGATGTTACAAAGAGTTATTTTTTTGATGTCAAATTATGTTGCGGTTTTAAGGAGATTATTAACATGGAACGACGTGTGAACGATATATTTGGGCCAACAATATTGGCAGTTATTTTGGTCGCAACTCAATTGGTTAATTTGACAGATTTAAGAGCTGAGGAGAGTGGTTTAGACGCCCACGTGCACGGATTATCAGATTTGACGATCGCAATCGAGGGGGGCGACATTGAAATAGAATTTGAATCACCGGCAATGAATATAGTCGGCTTCGAATATCAGGCACAGTCGAAGAAAGATATAGAGGCTGTTGAGAAAGCAGCCGCGCGTCTTGCAGAACCCGATGCAATCTTTAGCTTTTTGGACGCCACTTGTCGGCTTATTGATTCTTCTGTGAATGTCGCTGGAGTTCTGGGGGAAGCGCACGATGACCACGAAGTACACGATGACCACGAAGTACACGATGACCACGAAGCGCACGATGACCACGAAGCGCACGATGACCACGAAGTACACGATGACCACGAAGCACACGGGGACCACGAAGCACACGGGGACCACGAAGCACACGGGGATATTTCTGGCGCTTATCAGTTTGGATGTGAGGACTTATCCAGATTGTCTGAAATTCAAGTTCATCTTTTTCAGTTTTTTCCTGGTATTGAGAGGATACGAGTGATGTGGTTGAGGGAGGGGAATCAGGGGGCAATTACTTTGACGGCAGAGGCATCAAAAGTACCGTTGAATTAATATTTTGGATGCTGCGTTTTTGCTTGTGTACATGGACGAGTATTGAGCCGAAGTGAGATGTGAGCGCACACAGTGATTTTTCGTTAACCTGATCAGGTTTGACTTAAGATACGTTATAACATAACATTAAGCCTTTACGGTTAGTCCGCGTATGAAAATATAAAGGTATCTCATGAGAAATCTTCAAGCCATAACAGACCAAACATCTATCGGATTGTCTTTAGTCTGTGCCGTGCACTGTTTGTTAGTGCCTGTTTTGTTGGTGGCGGTACCGAGTCTCGCGTCATTGCCACTTGAGAGCGAGACCTTTCATGTCTGGATGATTGTAGCCGTATTACCTTTCAGTACCTTTGCGATGACCTTAGGCTGTAAAAAGCACAAAAGATATAAGATTTTAATCCTTGGTCTACTTGGTTTGACCAGTTTAGTATTAGCTCTAGTGCTTGAAGGTCTAGTTGGTCAAGCAGGTGAGAAGTTACTTACATTGCTTGGTGCGGGGTTGATCGCTTGGGGGCATATCGCTAACTACAAGCTGTGTCAGCAGCACGAACCATCGAACTGCGATTAAGGCAAGTTTGCTATATCAATTTAAATTCTTTTACTGAATGTTAGTCTTCCCAGTACACCTCGACACTCACTGCATCCATAGCATATGTAGCACTCGCAATTTCATTCTCTGTAAAGGACACATTCACAACACCTGAAATCCAATGTGGTGTGTACAGATTCTCCAGTTCAATGCCCTGGGAATATTTAACGTGGATCACTTGATTAGGTGGGGGTGGTGGTACGTGAATACATGCTCCGAAGAAAGGTACTAGAAAAAACTGAGACACTGTTTTATCGTTGTTGAATTCTAACGGGACAATAAAACCTGGTATTCGAATTGGTTTTCCATTCATCTCTGAAACGACAGTTGTCGACAGCAGTGCTCTTTGGTATTCATCATCAAAGAAAATATCTGTAGACGCGTCATCTGAGTTCATTACCTTATCCTCTGCTGAACCTTCTTCGATATCCATTATGTAATCCGGGGGATTTTGAAGTGCCTCTAAGTCTTCTGCGGGCATTAAATCAGTCCATTCGATTTCCTCATAAGCTGCTAAATCTACGTCACGCGCCAGCAGTTGGTTTTGATGTTGGACGGAAACCAGTAAAGCCCCTGTAATCATTATTGCTGTTTTAGAGAATCGCATTGTAATCATCGCTATGATTTTAGATCATGATGTCGGCTAAGAATTTGTTATATTGTAACAGTGAGTCAATAAACAATTGATTAGAAGATTACCATGGCTATTACCATTCAGAATGTCCAATATAGTTATCCAAGTCATCCAAACAGACCTGTATTGAATATCCCTTCTTGGTCAGTTTCTGAGGGGGAGAAGACTTTTTTATATGGGCCGTCTGGTTGCGGTAAATCAACCCTTTTATCCGCTTTGAGCGGCTTGATAAAAACAACAGGAAGCTTGACTGTACTTGGTCAATCCTTAACTGAAATGTCAACCAATCAAAGAGATGAATTTAGAGCTCAAAATATCGGATTTGTATTTCAGCAGTTCAATTTGATCTCTTATTTGAGCGCAATCGATAATATAAAACTCGCCGGCGGTTTCGGTCATCGTCATCGCAGCGATACGATCGATCAGGAAATAAAGAGTTTATTGGCTAATTTGAACATAGCGCCAGCTGAATGGGGTGAGCCCGCCAACAATCTAAGTATTGGTCAACAGCAGCGAATAGCGATTGCCCGAGCGCTCATTAATAAACCTCAACTTTTAATCGCTGACGAGCCGACTTCATCCCTTGACCACGTCAACCGGGATGCTTTCATGACTTTGCTTATGAATATCGTAGACGAGCACAAAATGACTTTGTTACTTGTCAGCCATGACATGTCTTTGTCTAACCACTTTAATAGAGTCGTTTCTCTGAATGAGATTAATTTAGCTGGGAGACGATCTTAAGTGTTTATTCGTCTTGCTATTAAAAGCTTATTGGACAGAAGAGGCTCAGTATTAGTCTCGCTTCTAGCTATGTCAGTCAGTATTTTTGTTTTGCTGGGGGTGGAGCATATTAGGCACCAGACGAAAGAGAATTTTTCCAACACGGTGTCCGGTGTGGATCTGATCGTTGGTGCGAGAACTGGAAGCGTTAATTTGCTGCTGTATTCGGTATTTCGAGTGGGCAATCCTACTAATAATATTCGATGGGACACCTATAAGAAAATCGCGTCGAGTCGCAAAGTTCATTGGGCGATCCCCATTTCCCTCGGAGACTCGCACAAAGGTTATCGTGTGTTAGGAACCTCAGCTGATTATTTTAGGTATTTCAGTTATGGGGATAAGCGGTTACTTGAATTTAAGGAAGGAAGGGCTTTTAAAGATTTATTTGACGTTGTATTGGGGGCGGAGGTTGCTAGAAAGTTGAATTACCGAGTGGGGGATCGATTAGTCCTTGCCCACGGTATGGCATCAACTAGCTTTAGTTTGCATGAGGATCGGCCGTTCGACGTGGTTGGGATATTAAGTCCTACCGGCACTCCAGTTGATCAAACGCTACATGTCAGCCTAGCGGGCATTGAGGCAATACACATAGATTGGCAGCATGGAGTCAAGCAGCCGAACTCATCAACTTCCATTGATGATTTTGATGGTGCCGAGTTACAACCTGAGAGCATCACTGCTTTTATGCTGGGCTTGAAAGAGAAAATGGCGACTTTTCGTGTTCAAAGAGGGATTAATAATTACAAGGGTGAACCATTACTTGCAATTTTGCCTGGTGTAGCGCTTTCGGAACTTTGGCAAATGATGGGTGTTCTAGAGAAAACGCTACTATTGGTTTCCGTTTTGGTATTTTTAGCCGCTTGTCTTGGCGTTAGTGCGATGCTTTTGGCGTCTATTCGCGAGCGTCGTAAGGAAATTCATTTGTTGCGTGTCATTGGCGCACCCCCACGCTTTTTATTTTTTCTAATTCAACTAGAAGCGTTTTTAATCACGTTTCTTGGTGTAATTCTTGGATTGCTGCTTCTAATGGGTTGTTTGTTGCTTTCGCGCGATTATCTTATAGAAACATTTGGTTTGCATATCAACATCAGTATTTTCACATCCAACAGTGCCTACATGATTTTTATGGTTTTTGCGGCTTCGTTCATTGTTGCTGCATTACCTTCTTTTGTCAGTTATCTTCGAGCGAGTAAGGGTTTAGATTGAGGTGTGTGTTCCATGCGTAGATAGCAGTAATCTGCACAAAAGGCGGTCTTGATTGGTGTTGCTTAATTAGATCATTACTTCAAACATAAAAAAACGCGGTGAACCGCGTTTTTTTTCTTGTGATTTGAGTGTCAGTATTTGTGTGCCCCGTGCGCACCAAAACTCATGATGTACTGAAGAATGATTTGATCATCGTTATTGCCTGCTGATCGTTCTTCTTGGCCGAGTTGAAGACGAATTCGACTGTACTCGCTATTAGTCCAGTCAAGCATGACTGTCTTTTGTGATGGGTTAAACCCTTGACCATCAACAGCTGTGTCGTTCAGGGCGCCCGTCAAGTCCACATTCTTCATTTTGCTGTATCTCATACCAACCCGAGCCTGAGGAATCCATTTGTATGTTGCGGCTACATAGTAACCGCTGGTTTGCGCATCGTAGGCCGCCGTCGCAAAGGCCTCGTCCCCTGTAGCCCCATAGGTTCCATTTTCGTTGCGAGTGAAGTGCTCAGCTGTCAACGTAAATTCTTGACTATTTTCGTTTCCTGTTGGCGCGTATGTATAACGAATATCATATGCTTTTAGGTCGGTATCACCGATAAAGGTAATTGTGCCTTCCTCAGTGACCCTTCCTCCGGTTTCACCGTCAACTCGGTAAGCGCCAAATCTCCAAGTGCCGTTCATGCCAATGTCGCCACCTACCCGCCAAAATAGAGAGTTTGCTCCGATACCTTGCCCGTCTGGGGTTCCAAATGGGAAATCACTTCCTCTAAATAAACCAAGACCAATTTCATTGTAAAGCTCCGTAGGTAGAATTTTACTGATTTGAATTCCGTCATCGTTAAAACTCCCGTTTAAGTACACTTTGTAGGGAAGCGGCCTGTCAACGAAGTCATCGGTGTGCGCGTGTTGTTCGTTTAGGTAACCTAGTGTCCAAAGCGCTTTACCGAACTTGAATTTAGCAGGAGCTCCTGCGCCCGGTAGCGTCTCAACGTACGCCTCTTCGACTTCAGTTACGATCGCGCCGCCTTCTTCGACGAGAGCGTATGTTAAGCCCCCATAAAACTTATCATCCACGCTTGCTGAAAAATTAATCTCGGTGTGATCAAGGCCTAGTCCACCCGTTCCTCTTTCTCCCTCTTCACCAACCGCAAATCCAGTCATTTCTGGTGCTGTTCGCTCGGAAAACTCTTTGAATTGTCCATTCAAAACGATTCCAATGGATGGATTAAAAGTATTTCCTCTGATAGCCCGGCCTCCAGCTTCAACAACGGCGTTGGAGTTGGTGGGTTTTGCGCTCGATTGAATTGCTTCTTCTAATTTTTTCTCTAAATCAGAAATTCTTTGTTCGTATTCACCTCTAAGTTCGTTCAACGCTTCACGAAGATCGCTTACATCTTCCTGCGCGTGACCTGAGGTTACAGCTAAGAAACTGAGTGCGGCAACGAGGCAGCGAAAATTAGTATTAGTCATTAAAGTGTGTCTCCCGATTATATTGTCTGCATCGATACTATCGATATGTGATGTTGTAACATAAATAACGATACGTTACAACATATCTATACTGCAAACGGATATCCATATTGCTTGATTCATCACGGGGATAAGACTCCAACACTCTTATCTAGCGTCAACCTAGTGTGTGTCATTAACGCGACACCCCTTAAATCTGTATAACTTGTCTCCACCTGTCTTATGGCGCCTCGTTGTTGACTCCAGGTATGAATAGCTGTTGATGGCCACCGAAATGGGCTGCGTGGGACTTTCATTCGCCAATCCACCCGTTCTAATCCCTTGCGGTGGGTCTATCAGAGTGGTAGAGTTCGGCACCGAGTTTCTGTTGCTCTTGACCAAAAACCACGAACGTGAAGAAATAGTTCGTGGTCCCACGTAAATTGTGGGTTCCTCCAAGATCGTGCTTATTGCTAGATCCAAAGTGTTTGAATAAGAGTAAACCGGCGATCCACATGGTGTGGTTGTCATCGGATAGTAACTCTCTATTTGAAGTTGGCGGGAAAGAGAAATAACTATGGAAGTACATAACACTCGATGGCGTCATG
>Ga0255753_1006720_pt1 | contig 10579 bp, 9 predicted proteins | sample 041ome_10_FD_179953 | JGI IMG/M metagenome (GOLD analysis project Ga0255753, IMG submission 179953) | Coastal salt marsh microbial communities from the Groves Creek Marsh, Skidaway Island, Georgia - 041412US metaG (version 2) | ecosystem: Environmental > Aquatic > Marine > Intertidal zone > Salt...
GGTCCAATCGCCTGTTAACTACGCACCCAACCCTCGAATCGTGAGTCGTCCGACCCCCCCCCGACGCGCGCGCGCGCCAGACCCCACGGGTCTCGCGGTTTTCCCACTCATGGGCTCACGCGTCACTAAATACGTAGAAAACGACGCAAAGTTTTCGCCCCGCGCGACACCGCGACGTTGTCCCGCCCGAGGTTTCGCGATTCGCGCGCCGCACACGCGCTCGCGTCGCCATGTCGACGCCGCTCTCGACGCGCGCGCGCGCGCCGACGCGCGCGGAATCTCGGACGCGGCGTCGCGACCGCCGAGAGGCGCGCGCGACGCGAACGACGCCGCGGTCGATCGCGGAACCGTCGGAAACCGGAACCGGCGGCGCCGACGCGGCGAGCGATTCGCGACGGAAGCGCGTCTCGATGGTCAGCCTGGGGTGCCCGAAGAACACGGTGGACGGGGAGGTGATGCTGGGGGATCTGCACGGCGCGGGATTCGACGTGACGGACGATCACGAGAGCGCGGACGCGATCATCATCAACTCGTGCGGATTCGTGGAGGACGCGAAGAACGAGAGCGTGGAGGCGATCCTGGAGGCGTCGCAGCTGGCGAACGGGAGCAAGAAGATCATCGTGACGGGATGCTTGGCGCAGCGGTACGCGAACGATCTGGCGAACGAGCTGCCGGAGGCGGACGTGATCGTGGGGTTTGAGAATTACGCCAATCTGCCGAAAACCGTGGGGGGGTTGCTCGGCGTGGAGACGAACGGGTTGATCGCGCCGCAGCAAGCGCGGGTGCAGGTGGGAGGGGCGAGCCCGCCGTTTAGAGAAGAGATAAAACGGTTGAGGATCACGCCGAGACACACGGCGTATCTGAGAGTGGCGGAAGGGTGCGATCACAAGTGCACTTTTTGCGCGATTCCGAGCTTTCGCGGGAGGTTTCGGTCCAAGCCGTGGCAGTCAATCATCGACGAAGCGAAGGCGTTGGCGGATTCGGGAGTTCGTGAGCTTAACTTGATCGCAGAAGATACGAATCAGTGGGGCATCGACTTGAGAGCGAGCGATGGACGCGGGTTGGCCGAGCTCTTGTACGCGCTCGCCGAGGTCGAGGGCATCGAGTGGATGCGCATCCTGTACGCGTATCCGTCGTACTTTTCCGACGAGCTCATCCGAGCCATCGCGGATGTTCCGCAAGTGTGCAAATATATCGATATTCCGCTTCAGCACATCACAAACTTGTCGCTATTGCGAATGAATAGGCCGCCTCGGCAGCACACGGAGGATTTGTTGTACAAGCTGCGAGACCGAATTCCGGATTTAGCGCTTCGCACAACCTTCATCAGCGGATTCCCGGGAGAAACCGAGGAAGAACACGAAGAACTAATGCAATTTTGCCGTGATTTCAAATTTGAACGACTCGGTGCGTTTGCGTACAGCGAAGAGGATGGTACGCCGGCGATGGAATACCCGGACCAAGTTCCGGAGGAAATTCGCGCGATTCGTCGCGACCAGCTCGTGTCGCAACAGCAAGAGATCAGCGAAGACTTTGCGATGAGCCGCGTCGGAAAGGACGTGGATGTGTTAATAGATAATTGGGACGAAGATATGCAGGCGTTCATCGGGCGTACCACGCTCGAGGCGCCGGATATTGACCCTGTGGTTTTCGTCACCGAGGACAAGTCCAAGGGCTTGCCTCCGATCGAACCGGGACAAATGCGAAGGTGTAACGTCATCGGATCGAGTCTTTTCGATCTCGAGGCGCAACCCATCATGTAAATTGTTTCTTCCACGCATAACTACGCGCATTCATTTTAATCCTTCATTTACCAACACGTTTAGCTTTACATCACGTCACATTTATCAACGCGACGCGGCGGCGTTCGCTCTCACCGCTTAACGATCATCTGAAACAAGTGAAAGTGTACATTTAATATGCTAAACACACGCGGGCTGCTAAAATTATCTACACAACGCTTCTCCGTCAACGCGTAAAGTTGAAAATGGACCAGTTTGAGTCGCCGTCTTCGTCGTCGCCGCGCCTAGTCGTCGCCCCGACGTCGTCGTCGTCGATGGATAGACGCAGCTCTCCCTTGGGCACAGATCTCGGCGCAGGGAGCGTGGCTTTTGCTAATTTGCCAACCTCCCCTCGAATGTTTGGCGTCTCGGAGATGAGCTTGTTGCGCAGGCGAACGTACTCTTGAAACGATTCAATCAACCAAGGAATGCGCGTGTTCTGCACATCCTTAAAATTCGGTCGACGACCCTTGGCCTGCTCGAATCCATCGCTCCAGCTCGCGAGCTCGTTCCTGAGCCTGGTGTACGCGCTGAGTTCGTACGAAAACTGATTCACCTTGACAGTGGACGACGCAACCTTCTCCGCCCGCGTCGTCGACTTTTTCATCGCGATCAGCTTCGTCAGCTTCGCCGTGCGCTCCCTCTCCGCCGCTTGCTGTCTTTGCTGCGCCGTCCCCGCATTCTTCACGGTTGAACTCTCCGCGATCTCCGCCAAAGACGACGTCGCCGCCGCGCCCGCCGCCGCGCGCGCCGCGCGCCACCGCTCGCGCTGCGCCGCCGCGATCTTCTTCCTCGACTCCGCGCTCCGCCGTTCACCCACCTTCGACGCCGCCATCGACGTCCGTCGCGCCTCCTCCTCCGCGCGCGTCTCCGCGGCCGTCTCCGCGCTCGCCTCCGCGTCGTCCTCGTCGTCGCCGCGCTTCGTCGCCCTCGTCCCGCCTCCTCCCGGCGTCGCGCCCTCCCCCCCGCTCGCCACGACCTCGGGAAACCGCACCTCGATCGTCGCCAGCAGTTCCCGCACCCCGTCCGCGTCGCCGCGCGCGATCTCCTTCCGCGGTCGCCCGCGCCGCGCCGTCCCGACGCCCGTCCCGCGCGCGTTCGTCGCGCGCGCGACCGCGCGCGTCGCGCGCGCGCCTCGCGTCGACGCGCGCGCCGTCGTCATCGCGCCTCGCGTCGCCGTCGCGCGCGCGTGCGCCATCGCGCGCGCGCGTGTGCGCGCGTCGCGCGCGCGTTATCCGATCGAGATCCCGCGGTCGAGGTCGCGTCGGGACTGTTTACCCATACGTGTTTCGGTGTATCGACACGTGCACAATCAAAGACGGGCCTTTATATTACCGCGCGATCTTTACATCGCGTTCGCGCGCGTTCGAATGCGAACCATCGACGCCGCGCCGCGACGCTAAATCCGGCGACGCTGACGCGGCCGGTCGCGCGCGCTTTTCGAATCGCGCGCGCGCGGACGCGCGCGCGACACATCCACGCGCACGCACGCCCGACGAAAATGTCCGCGATCTTCACCACCTCCATGTCCGCCAAGGCCTCGGCCAAGGTGCGCGCGACGCGACGCGCGAGCGACGCGACGCGCGATCGGTCCGCGGACGCGCGCGGGTATCCGCGCGGGTGTTCGAGGACGCGCGGGCGCGTCTCGCGCGCGCGGACGCGCGGACGCGCGATCGCGGACGCGCGAACGATGGGAAAGAATCGTTCGCGGCGGGCGGGCGCGCGATGCGGGAGGTCGCGCGGTCGCGGGACGAGCGGCGCGCGATCGCGCGCGCGCCGAGGGGACGGGCGGTGGATTGGGGTTGGGACGCGAGACGCGAGGGACTGACGAACGCGCGATCGCGCGCGCGCGCAGGTGCAATTCCGCGCTCGCCCGACGAAGGCGTTCGCGGCGCGCCCGGTGCAGTGCTCCGCGGTGAAGTTCTCCGTGAACGCGGCGGCGGTGCGTGCGAGCGAAGCGAAGGCAAACCTAGGCGTTTGAACGCTTCGGATAACGCGCGAGAGAGACGCGAGACGGGCGCGACGCGGCGATCGCGGACGCGTGATTCGGCGCGCAATGACTGACTGAGGTGGCGTTTGGTTTGTCCTTCGCGCGCGCAGAGCCAAGACACGCTCGACAAGGTTCGCAGCATCATCTCCGAACAACTCGGCACGGAGCTCGACGCCGTCGCGGCGGACGCCAAGTTCGTCGACTTGGGCGCGGATTCTCTCGACACCGTCGAAATCATGATGGCGCTCGAAGAGCAATTCGAAATCACGCTCGATGAGGAAGGTGCCGAGAAGATCGCCACCGTTCAAGAAGCGGCGGACATGATCCAAGCGCAAATCTAAGTCTAAGTGTTGGCGAGGTGTTTGGCGTTTTCGCCGACGCCGTCGCGTCTCTTAGCAAACATAAGATAATTCTTGTCAAAGACACACAGTTTTGACGCGCTCAATTTGAGAACCATTAAAGTCATCGTTCGCGCGTCGCGCTCGCGTCGCTCGCGTCCTCGTCCTTCGGAAAGGATGTGACTGATTAGACTGACGTTCTCGAGATCCTCATCGCGCGGAGAACGACACACCGCATCGCGCGCGCGCGCGCTCAGACGCCCGCACTCGGTCGGGTGATAGAAAGCCATGGCGCACGCGCGTAGGTACGCTCCACCGCGCGCGCACGGCGCTTTCAGCGCGCAAAACGGCGCGTATGGGATCCCGTTTCGCCTGTCCCGGTTGCCGCTCATCGTGCTGATCGGCGCCGTGATCGCCGTGTCTGTGAGCATTTCGCGCTCGATCGCGCGAGAATCGATGCGATCGCTCGAGGTAAGCGAAATGCGGGCGAGCTTGGAGGCGATGAAGGCGCGAGCGCGGGAGTTGGAGGAGGAACTCGTGACGGCGACGGCGGCGACGGCCAAGGCGGTGGAGGAGACGGCGGCGCACGAAGAGACGCGAGCGCGATTAGCCGCGGCGAAGGCGGAAGCGTCCAGGGCTGAGGAAGAGAAAAGGCAGGCGGTGGAGGCGAGGGAAGCGATCGAGACGGATGTGCTGCTGGAAAAGGTGCAGGAGAAGGTGGCGATACCGGGGAGCGGTAAGACGAAGCGAGTCCCGACGGATACCGGCGCGAAGGAGGTGGAGGAAGTTTTCGGGGAGAAAGCCATGAGTGACGTCGCAGAAGTGGCCAAGGTTGTGGGTAAGAATAAAGCACGCATGGGTGAGGGTGATGAGGCGACGATGGACGATGAGGAGTCGAAGGAAATAGCAGACGGCGCCGACGAAGGGAGCGCGGCGAAAATCGACAATTCATCGAAAGATATCGCCGACGTACGTGTAAAGATCGCCACCGATAGCGCCACAAACTCGGATCCGTTGCTTAAAAACTTGGCTCAATCATCCGTCAAGGCGACGAGTGAAGTATCGATGACGTGCAACGGGAAAGAGAACACCGAGCTTTGGGGCGGCGTAGTGAAAGATGGGAACGCTAATAAACAGCCAGACGCCGCTGCGTGCTGTGATTCGTGCGCAAAGATGAACGCGAATGGGGCGAATCGATGTTCGGTGTGGGTTTACAGTGCGTCAAGCAAAGCGTGCTGGTTAAAGTTTGATGAAAATCCCGCCGCGGCGAAACCCGCCAACGAAGGACCGGGCGTGCCGTGGACGTCTGGTTGGTTTGATTTGCCGAAAAACACAATCGCGCCCAAGTATGAGTCCGCTACTGGGAAAACAGACTTGCCAAAGTGCTTGCACGTCGTGATGACAAGCAACGGCAACGTGTACATGAACTGGCAATCACGAGTGATGTACTCGAGTTACCTCAGACACGCCGCCGAGGACGGGAGCATCATGAAGGCGTTTACTCGCATCTTGCACAAAGGACGGGAAGATGAGTTGATGCACGAGATTCCGACCATGCGATTCAATCCAGTTCAAGCGAAATGCGACGGATGGTGTGACTATCCCGTCGCCGATCGCTCCAAGGCTGTCGAGCAATGGTTGGAAACGGCAGACTCGGAGCGATGCTCGCACGTCGTTATGGTGGAGACGGATCACATCATCGTGAAATCACCATCGCCCGAAATTTTGATGCCGCGCGGTCAAGCCATGGGCTTCAAGTTCGGGTACATGAACCCGCAACAACCGAGACTGAAGAAGATGTATCCTGAATATTTTGCGGATGGGAAAAAGATGCCCCCCACAGGCAACGCGCCGTCCGTCGTGAACACGGTCGATTTGAGGAAAATTGCACCGCTTTGGGCGCGCTTCGTGAACGAAACTGAATCTCCGGAGTCAGTTCGTAAAGAGTTAGGTTGGGTGCGCGACATGTACGCGTACGATCTCGCCGCATTAGCCACTGGCATCGAGCACGAGCTCTCGGAGTGCCCGGAGAGTCTCCTCATGGCGCAGCCGCCCGCCGACTCCGAGCTTGGTAACGCGTTCATCCTTCACTACACGTGGGGGTCGGAGATCTACGACAAAAATGAAGAATTTATTTGGAAATTCGACAAGCGGTCGTACCTAGAAGGCCAATACGGTGAAGGTCCTTACATTCTTCAAGAAATCCCCCCCCCGCCCGAGTGGGACGACGGTGCCAAGGGTCTTCAGCTGCAGACTTTCTTCAAACCTCGTGCGTTGACCGAAAAGCGACTCGGTCTCATCAAAACATTGATCGACGAGTTCAATCATGCCGTGCGTTCGCTATCAAAAATTCCGAAAGGCTACGCGACGATCGAGGAGGCGCGTTTATACGTGTAGAGCGCGACTCGTAAAATTCTGTGTAGTGCATTACATCTGTTGTTATTCATCCCTTCGAGGCGTTACCCGAGCGATAGACGCCTCGTTTCATTGGCGCCGCGCGCGTGTGTGCACGTCGAGGCGAGGCTGGAGACGAGGCTGGAAGAGATTGTTTAGTGTTACACGACGACTACTGGAGCAGGAACAAGATGAGCACGATGAGCGACACCAAAACTGCGATGACGATGCAGATCAGGCGATTTCTCGCCGCGCGCTGCGACTTGTCCGCCTTGGTGAGTTCTTTTTGCGCGTCCTTTGTGCGCACCGCCGTGCTCACAATGTTCGCCTCGATGTCGTCAATCATCGACCCTTGTTCGTTCACCAACACCGCGAGGTCTTGAAATATCTCATTTACTTCTCCGATCTGTTGCTGAATCTCCATGATCCCTCGTTCGCGCTCTTCGATCAACGCGTTATTATACTCGAGCTCGCCGTCCACCTGCGCAAAGTCGCTTCGCTGTTGCTGCTGCTGCATCAATTGCTGCGTATCCTGATACGCCGCCTCGCCCTCGCCCGACTCCTCGTCCATGGTACCGTAACTCGTCTTTCCCTTGCCCTTTTGCGGTAAGAACGTCGACTCTCGCTCCGCGCACGTCCTCTGCGCCTTTTGAAAATCCTTTAAAACGGCGTGAAAATCCTTCACCAACTTTTGATGCTTCGCCACGTGCTCCGCCTTATCCTCATCGTCCACGTCCACCGCGTTCGTGACCGCCTGCGCCAATCGCTTCACCGCTAACGACGCGTCTCGCGCCATGACGCCCAGTTTTTCCCGCTGTTCGTGTAATTTCGCCCGCAATTCTCGCGTGTCCTTGCCCGTGCCCAGGACGTCGACGGCGCGCTTGAAGGCGCTCACGTGCGTCGTCATCTGGAAGATGAGTCCGCTGACGTTGCGGGACTCGGCGTCGAGGTCGTCGGCGGCGGCATCGCTCGTGGAGGCGCGGGACATGGCGCGCGCGCGCGCGGATCTGCGGCATCGTCTTTCTGCGGGGGTGTTGCGCTCCAAGGGTCGTGATTGGCGGATTTGGTCGCGGCGCGCGAGCGGCGACGGAGGCGGGTCTAGATTGGTTGGGTTACGATTACTGAAGAACGAATCACGCTGCGCGCTGCGCGGAGACACCTGCGCGCTGCAGCGCGGCGGTGTGCAGGGCCTGGAGTAATTTATACGTGAACACGGGCATGTCGGTGGTGTCGAAATCCATGGGCTCGGCGAGGAAGCTCGGCACGAGACCTTCGATGTTGCCGAAACCGAGCGGCACGCACGCGACCTCGTCGGCGACGCGACGACCGGGTTTGGGCGGACGCATAGGATCCTCGCCCGTGGGTTCGCCGTCTTCGCCCTCGGCGGCGCTGAGTCGGAAGGTGAAGCCGGTGCCGATGTGCGTGAAGTGGTGCACGCCTTGAGACTTTTCTTGCCATCGCAAGCCGGTGAGCGCCTCGAGTTCGAACGCGCCAAAATCACCATCGCGGCCGCTTCCACCGGCACGTCCACTCGCACCCGCGCGCGTGGCTTCGAGCTCTTCTTCCATGCGAAGCATCTTCCCTTGGTACGCCAAAACGGTTTCGCGCAACTCGGCGTTTTCGCGCTCGAGCGCGTACACCTTTTCGCTCGCGCCCTCGGCGCGAGAGGCAATGTCTCGCTGACGATCGGCTTCGGTGCGCAAGTGATGCACTAACTCATCCGCCTTGCGCTCGTGATCCATCAACACTCCTTGCTGTCGCTCGGCCTCATTCATGAGATCTTGAAGCTTCTTCGCCTTGAGCTGGTCGTACTTGGTTTGCAGCTTCTCGTACGCGCTTTGAAGCATGCGGTACGCCCCACCCCACGCCGTAGACTGCGGCATGTGCGCTTCGTTGACGTTCACGACTCCATTCGCTCGATTCGCCGCGTCTGCCGCCGCCGCTGCCGCCTTGCCGAGTTTGGAGCTGTTCGGCGGCCGCCCTCGCCCGCGCGACGGCGTCCTCGCCCCAGGCGTCTTAACTTGACGCAAAAATTCAGGACTATCGATATCGGATCCCGGTGAAGACACCGAGGCTAATTTTGCGGCTTTATTCCTTCCCGAATCCGATCGCTCGTTCGCCTCGAAGTACTTCGCCGGTCGCTTCAAACCTTCCTTGGCGATGGCCGCCGCCTTGGCCATGGCGCTCACCTTTCTCGAGACGCCCGCCGCCTTTCCAGCCTTCTTCCCACCATCGTCCCCGGTTCTCTTCGCCATCGCCGCTTTCGTCGTCCCAACCGGTCGTCCTCGTCCACGCTTCGCCGCGGGCGCCGTTTCACCCTCCTTCCCCGTCGCGTTCCCCCCGCGCGCCGGCGTCGTCTTCGTCGGCGTCTTCTTCGTCGGCGTCTTCTTCCCCGCCTCCTCCCCCGACGACTTCTCTCGCCGTTTCCGCGCCTTCTCCGGCTCCTTCGTGAACGCTTTCGTCGATTTCTGTTTCACACCGCGCACGATTCGCGCGTCATCGTCAATCTCTCGTCCATCACCTTCCCTCGCGTCTCGTCCGCCGCGTTCGCCCTCGCGGGGGACTTAGCGTTCGTCCCTCGCGTCGTCCCTCGCTCGCCCGCCGTCGTCGCCGTCGCCGTCCCGTCGCCGCGCGCTCGCGCCGTCGACCGACGCGCTTCACGACGCGCGTCCCTCGTCGCTCTCGTCGGTCGCTTTCGTCGTCCCGAACCGACGATCGAATTCGAATTCGCATTCAAACGTCCGTTGGTTTCTCGAACGGTCGCGTTCGCGTCGCGTCGCGTCGCGTCGCGTCGCGTCGCGTCGTCGCGCGCACCATCCACGCGGGCGTGCTCGAACCGCTGTCGGCGTACGAGACCGGGTCGCGCGCGCGCGTTTCGCGCGGCATGACGACGATCGATGGGCGCGTCGCGGTGTGGCGAGCGATCGCCCGCGCGGCGCGGAGGCGAGCGCGGAGGCGAGACGCGCGCGAGGGATCGACGACGACGCGCGATGACGACGATCGAATCGTTAACGATGATGGTGATCGCGATGAATTACGAGACCACGGCGCGTCAGGACGCGGCGCGGGACGCGCGCGCGATGCACGCGCCGACGGAGGAGAGCCACTCGTCTTTTTCGCGCTCGGACGCGGCGACGAAGACGTGGGACTCGCCCATGCAGGTGATTTCGAACGAAGCCTCGTCGCCGGTTTTCTCGAACGCGGACGTCGATGATAAACAGTATTTCATGTCGATCACGCCTCGGGTCTTGCTGCTCGAGGTGACGTTGGAGTCGAGAAACCAGAACAGTTTGCCGTCCTTGAGGACGAACCATCGTCGGCGCCAGGTGCGAACGACGTCGCCGCGTTTCATCAACCACCCCGCGCGCGCGGGTTCGCGCCAGAATTCTACGCCACCGGTGTCGTGAACTTTTCCTATTTGGCTGAGATTGGCTAAGATCGCGCCGAACACCATCTTCGCCGCTTGAAATGAAATCGAAATCACGCCACGCCCTCGACGTACTTTGGGTGCGTCTTCGACAGCGGCGCCACGTTGATCAACTTCCTCCCCCTGTGCTTATCCGTGCTGAAACAAACCTTCCCTTGCACCAGCGCGAACAACGTATGATCTTTCCCGATCCCACAATTCGTCCCCGGATGCCACTTCGTCCCTCGCTGCCGCGCCAAGACGTGTCCCGGCCGCACGACTTCGCCGTCGCCGCGCTTCAACCCCAAAAACTTTGGATTCGAGTCTCGCCCGTTGCTCGACGACCCGCCCTGTTTCTTCGACGCGAACCGCACGAATATCGTCTGCGTCGCCGCGCGCCACGCCCGCGCGCCCTCCTCCGCGATCGTCGCGCGCGCGGTCGACGACGCGAGGGCGCTTCCGCGCGCGCGAAGCATGAACCGCGCCTCGCGCGCGCGTCCGCGTCCGCGCCTCGCGCGCGCGACCGCCGCCTTCGTTCGCGCGCGCGCGCCTTCGCACGCGCGACGCCGCGACGGTCGACCGACCGACGATCGCGCGTCGCGTCGTCCCGCGTCGCGTCGGCGCGCGACGCGACGGCGACCGGCGATCCGCGACCCGCGTTTGACGCACA
>Ga0255753_1006740_pt1 | contig 10557 bp, 5 predicted proteins | sample 041ome_10_FD_179953 | JGI IMG/M metagenome (GOLD analysis project Ga0255753, IMG submission 179953) | Coastal salt marsh microbial communities from the Groves Creek Marsh, Skidaway Island, Georgia - 041412US metaG (version 2) | ecosystem: Environmental > Aquatic > Marine > Intertidal zone > Salt...
CGCGACGACAAGCTCCTCGGCGGAAAAGAAGGAGAGTTGGAAGACGTGCGACAATCGGCGATGGCTTTACAGGATTTGGCGCAATGGCTCGACGAGAGCGTCGGCGTTCGGTACATGGGAGAGATGATCAAACGATACGTAAAAGCGATGACATTAGTAGACTAAACAATCGATAACAATAATGTAAAATTAAATAATGTTACTACTACTACTACTACTACTAGTTGCTCCTACCGTTGCTGCGCACTGCGTCTCGAACCAAGGATACCGCGACTTTATTTCTTCTCTGAGAGATGAAGAAGAGGAGGAAGAAGACGACGAAGAAAAGCACTCGATGCTTCTTCTCGCGACCGGAAAAAGCGCGACTTTACCTCCGTTGAAGTGAATTATCGAAGGTTCGCTGTTGTGCTCAGTATTTTCAACGGCGCACTTTGCCTCGTTGTAATACGCGCCGTTCGGATCGCGCGCCGCGTACCGGCCGTCCGCGAGATGAGACCCCCACCCTGTTTGGAAAATCGACGCTTTGTGGTCGAGAAGTATCGTAAATGCGTCTTCTTCTTTTTCCCCTCCTTCGTTCTTTTGCTTAATCTGACGCTCGTATTGCATTTGTAACAACTGCTGATCGTCGTCATTTTCCTTGCCTTCCTCCATGACAGCCTCAACTCTTTTCAACAACGCCTTCACTGCGTCCACTCTGCCCATCAAACTCCCGCTATTTAGAAAGTGATAACTCGAGTTCCCGGACACCGATTTAAACTGCTCGCAGTATTTTCTCCCGCCAGGTACGAGTTCTCTTTCTCCGTCCATGCTCGGCCAACAATTCCTTTCTGCACCAACCAAAACTATGGTGTGTTTCCTACTTTCATCCACCGGCGCGTCTCGAACAATCTGCTTATACTTTTCCATGATCGTCGCGCCGTCTTGAAAGTACAAGACGTCGCTCGCGTCCGCGATGTTCACAATCGTATCGCCGCTCGCGATCCCAAACGCCTCCCAGTGCTTCTCTCTCTCCGTAAGCGCTTCCAAAAAACCGTACATCTTTCTCGACTTGACCGTTTTCACTTTCGCGAACTTCTCTAAAGCGAAACCGTTCTTCTCGCCTTCGCTCTTCGCATCTTTTACGCCGATGACGTTCAACTCGATCCCGCGCAACAGCGCCGTCTCGACCCCGGCGCACACGCCTTCGCCGACAAAATCTGAAAACGTGATAAACACCGGCGATGTTTGCTCTCGCTGCTTTTCTTCGTCGCGTTCCCGGGGCGTCATCGTCCAAACGTTCGCATCCTCCGCCTCCCGGCGGTCGACCTCCTCTCCGGTGTCGTAAAGAGGGAAACCAACAAAGACTCGACGTCGCACGACTTTCCCAACCGCGACCAACTCTTCAAACAGTAAAGCGCACGCGATGACGACTAAAACGATGAACGTGTTCAATATCGCTCCTTTTCTGTTCCCGACGTTGTTGTTGTTGTTGATGCTGCTTCGATGGCGATGATGATGATGATGGTGTTCTTCTCGCGAGTCGATGACTACGCGCGATTCCATTTTTGGAATACAAAAAAACTCGCGGAGAACGCCAGCGCGCGCGCTCGGAAAAACACGACGCCGGAGAGGAGATGTTTGTTATAACCTCGCGCGAAAGGAGTTTTATTTCGCTCGGTGGATTGTGCTTCGAATCGAAGACAGAGGCAGAGAGAGAGAGATGCGGATTTTTAAAATGCGGATATTTAAAATGATGAACAAAAGTTCAATTTATTACACAAAATGAAATAATGAATACACCGCGAAGGGTGTCATCGACAGCCGAGAACGACGCATTTCTGGTCGTATATGCCTCTCCCTATGACGTCTCCGCCTGCAGTCGCGTGCTCTTTTTGGTACCGATCGATGCGAGTTTTACAAGTTTTCGAACGCTCGTCGAAGGTGAACTTTTGACATCCCGCTTCGCCGGCGCAGCGCCAGTTGCACTGGACGCGGTTCGGGAGGACAAAGACAGGGGAGGAGAGATGCGCTTCGTCTTCTCCTCCTCCTTCTTTATCTCCTTCTTCACCTTCCTCTCTTCGCATCGAAACCAACGCGTGGACGATTCTCGCAATCATGCCGTCGTCGACATCTACGCTCGCTTTGCGGGATAAGTAGCGACAGTAATACATTTTCATGCAAGCGTCTGTCGTGAAGAATTTCGCGATGAGTTTTGAAACGAAACCGACTGGTTTTGATTGCGAATACCCATACGCGAGATTAAACTCCAACGCTAAACGTTTGTATCCGTGTTTGTAATACCTGGAAGGAAACGCTTCGTAAAGGAGCGCGTTTTCAGACATGAAAACTGCGAGCATGGATTGAAATCCGTGCGGTGTGAGCACCAAAGACGCGCTTCCAACGCATTTGCTCAGTAAACACGGCGGGTTCTTCTCGTCGTGCGTGAGTACGAGCACTCGCCAGTGAGAGACAGTGCCATGTCTCCTCTTACTTTCTGATAAGTTTAAAAGCTCTTCCAATTTCGCACGCACGCTTTGAACGTCGTCGATGGCCCGACCGGCGTTGCGATTGTACACGAGCGCGAGTTTTACTTCTTCGCCCCTGCTGTTGCCATTGCTTCTGCTACTACTAATACCGCTGCTGCTGCTATCGTGACTAATGCTGCTGCTGCTGCTACTACTACTACTACTACTACTGCTTCTATCACTAACACTAGTTTCTATCCTTCTACTTTCATCGTGTTTGCGTATTTGAGAAGCGATGCGGAGACATCCGTCCAAGGAATCCGAGTTTACATTTTCAGCTCCTTCATCGTCGTCGTCGAGGGAGAAGGAAGAGTGCCTCGGCGGTGAGCACACATTTTTAATCGCCTCGCGAATACTTTCACTGTCACCCGCGTTTGGCATCCACGCACCTCGATCGACGTGCATGCCGCCAAAACTCCCCTCGTACAAACTCTTCTCCACGGCACCGTTCATCTTATTCTCACCGTCGTCGTCGTTCCCATCGCCGCGCGCGTAGGCATAGTTTTCAGGCGGTTCAACGTTTACGACTTCAACCATTCCGTTCCACGCATCAACACCCTTCTCGCCGTTTTCTTCCATCGCGCACAACGCGAGCAAACTCGCCGACGACGATTCGCGAAAATTCTCCACGAACCGTCTCCTCAGAGACTGCCTCGTGCGCGACACCACGAACGTATCTTCCGCTCTTTTACCTCGCCCATCTATAAACGTAAACACCACCTCCTCGCATCCATTCTCGTCCTTAAATTCCTCGCAGTAACTCACCGCCAACAAAAATCTCGTCGTCGGCGAGAGCGTTCGCAAAAACGTCTCGCTCGGTACCGTCAACGCCACCGTTTTCGTCGTTCTTTTCGTCGTCGTCGTCGAAAATTCTCCTCCACCAAAATCAGCTCCGACGAGAGGAGCATCGTTGTTGTTAATATCCTTCCTCCTTCGTCTCTCGCGCAGCCTCGAGTGCGCGTGCGCGTGAAACTCAGCCACGTGAAACCAGTGGTTACTCGCGTATCTTCTCTCTTTCGGGTTCACGAGCGCGTAGTGTCGCGCTCTGACGACGAACGCTTTCGAAGAAGACGAAGAAGAAGAGAAAGCGCGAACGCACGCGGTCGCGTCGTTTGCTGTCGTCGACGACGACGACACGGACGACGACCGTCCCGAAGACAGAAGAAGAACGACGACGACGACGACGACGAAAACTCCAATCCGCTTCACCATTCTTTGTCGATGAGAAGAATAAAAGAGCTTCACAATCCACCTGGGAACAACAACCGATGACACTCCTCCTCGAGGGCAAAAGGCGTTATTCTTCTTCTCGGGTGAGGAGAGAGAGGAGAACACGGGTCTCATCCTTCTTTGTTGCTTTCAAATGAATGGCATTTTGTCGTTGCGCGTGGGGGAAATGCGGCACTTCAAAAGCGCTTAAAAATGGTGATGAAAAACACGACCAGACGATAACAAACGCACTCTCTCTCTTCGCAATGTTTTCCCGTTCGGAGGACTACTCGTCTGTTGCCGATGTCGTCGTTCGAGCGCGCCTGGAAGTTGTTCTTCCGCGACTTGGAGGAGAAGACTTTAACGACGAGGTCGAGGAGAAAGAGAAGACGATGGTGCGCGTCACTCTGACGATTCCGAGCAACGACGACGACGACGGCGATGAAGAAGAAGAAGAAGAAGAAGAAGAAGAAGAAGAAGACGATGGTGCTAACGATAACGCGCATCGGCACGAGCGGAACGCGTCGTTCCTGTCGAACGTGTCCTCGATTATCACGCTCAACACGCTCAACGCGGAAGACGACGCGGAAGACGAGGAGGCTGGGAAGAGATTTCTGTTTTCGCAGGATGAGAAAATTGGTCACCTGGAAGAGGCGATTGCGTTCACGGAGGAGGATTTCGTGCGGCCAAAGTTTGCCGCGAGTCGTGGTGCTGGTACAGGCACGACGGGCAGAACGCGGGAGCAGCAGCAGCGGCACAATCGCACGGAGTCGTCTCTGAATAACGCGACGACGTGTTCGATTTTGTCTCTGGAAGATTCCGCGTTGGAGGCGGAGGCGCTCGCGGCGAGGGGTCGGATGTACGAGCAAAATACGGATTTGATGGGAGAGGAGGAAGAGGTAGATCCGAGGGTAGAGACGGCTTTGGAAGATTTGAACGACGCCGCGGAGGAAGTGAACAAAGCTGAGCAAGAGTACGATCGAGGGAAGCGGACGTTGAGAGAGGAGAAAGAGCGCGCGAAGGAAGCGGTGGACGAGATGTATAAGCAGCTGAGCGGGGCGGTGAAGAAGGCGGTGCCGGCGTTGCACAAGAGAGCGGTGGCGAGTTTGTATCAGAATAGGAGTCAAGAGGCGATGATTGCGCACGCGGAATGTTTCGATCATCACGAAAAGTGTAAGAGAACGGTTTCAAAGTTAGAGAGAATGTTAGCCAAGAGACGAGAAGAAGGGACGAGGGGAGACGGAGGAGGCGATTCTCCTCGTTCTTGCTCTTCTTCTTCTTCTTCTTCTTTTAGCAAAGACGAAGACGAGGAGGAGGATAAGGAAAACGTCACAGACGACTGCGACGACGAGGAGGACAACGAACACAGCGACATCGCCAACCCAGAGCTCGCAACCTCTCCTTCAGCCTCTCCGAAGAAGAAGAAGAAAAAACGGAAGAAGAAAAAACTGGACAAATCGAACCTCCGCCTCCTCGAAAAACTCTCCGAGGCCGTCGCCAACGTCGCCGAAGCCGAACGCGTCATGCGTCGCGCTTTGCTCGCGCACGAAACCAACGCCAAACTCGCCATGGAAGCCGTCGACGAGTGCGCTCGCCTCTCCTCCAACACCAAAAACATTCGCGCGATTAAAAAAGCCCAGCCGTACTTTGCGATCAAAAAAGAAGGCGAAGACGCCATCGAAAAACTCGAATCCTCCGTGAAAGAGATGCGCGCGAGAGTAAAATCGAGCAAAGCCAGATACGGCGAGTGTCTGGAACAGCTCGACGCCATCAGCAAAGAAATACACGAGAGAAGAGAGCTGGAGAAGAAGACAAAGGCGCTGAAATTGATGAAGAGCGCCACTCAATAAGGCGTTTCCAAAAACGCAGAGAAGAGAGAAAGCGAGAGCAAGCCCGTCAAACGAAAGGCGCGAGAAACTATATAGAGGAAAAGTGTCGCCCCGTATACGTATACGTATATATATATATAGAGAGAGAGTTACCACTACCGCTTGTAAGATCATAGATCCGCGTACGCGCTCTTGTAGAATTCATACGTTTTCGCTCGTATTTTCCTCTCTTTTGGAAGTTTTGGATAAAGTTTTTGAGGTCAAAATTGCTTCAACATTATTCTTGGACGCCGCGCGCGCTCGCACGGTGAGTATTCTATCGCCGCCGCCGCCGCCACCACCACCACCACCACTACCATCACGACCACCACCAGCAGCTGCGAAAAGAGAAAGAGAATACGTTAACGATGACGACGACGACGTTAACGCTCTCCTCCTCTCTCCTTCGTTGTTTTTACGGCGATAACGACTTCAACGGGGGAAACAAAGGACGACGACTTTCCGTCGTCGGGAGAGCGACGACGATAACGGTCGGGAAAAGAATTGGTGGTGAAGGAGAAGGACAACGACGACGACTCGCGAGGGTCGCGGCGACGACGATGTCTTCGTCTTCGTCTTCTCCATCTCCATCTTCTTCCTATCCTTCTGCTTTGGAAAAGTTGAAGCCTCCGGAGACGCTGACGGCGACCGATTTCGTGGTCCAAGTGCCCTCTTCGCGACCGGCGGAGGCGATGTTACCGCCGCCGCCGCCGCCGCCGACGACGACGGTCGTGTCTTCGTCCATCTCGGATCCACAAGTCGTGCAAACTATTCTTCAAGCGCTCGCGTTGTTTGCGTTTGGTGGTTTCCTCTCGCTCTCGGAGACTGCGCTGACGACGCTGTGGCCGTGGAAAATCAAGGAGCTCGCCAACGAGGAAGGACCGACGTCGCCGTTCTACGCGGTGCAACAAAACGTGACTCGATTCTTGACGACTATTTTGATTGGGAGCACGGTGAGTTCGATTTTAGCGACGGCGATGATGACTGAGGCGATCGTGAAGGTGTACGGGGAGAAGGCGATTGGTCTGGCGACGATTGCGATGTCGGCGTTTGTTTTGTTATTTTGCGAGATTGCGCCGAAATCGATCGCGGTGCAGCACGCGTTGGCAGTTGGGAGGTTAGTGGTGACTCCGATACGGTTGATGTCGACGATTTTGTACCCGCTGGGTAGGATATGTACCGCCATAGTGGATTTTGGATTTCATTTGTTGCGGATACAAACGAGCGCCGAGCCATTCGTCAGCGAAAACGAGTTGAAGTTGGTATTGAGCGGAGCGATGGAATCGAATTCTATCGAAGCGAGCGAGCAGTCGATGATACGAAATGTTTTGGATTTATCGAACACGCCAGCAAGGGAGGTGATGACGCCTTTGGTGCAAATTTGCGGTATTGAAAGCAAAGCGACGTTGGAAAATTTGAAGGAACTTTGGAGGGAAGAGAAGTATACGAGAGTGATTGTATTCGACGAACGAGTTGATAATGTGGTTGGCGTTGTAAACGTGCTATCGATGATGGAAAGAGATGATTCTAAATCGGACGACACTATCGAAACGATTATGGATAAAAACGTCTATTTCATTCCCGAATCGATGCCGGTGGAGAAATTGTTGAGCGAGATGTTGAGGAGAAAGATTCACATCGCCGTCGTCGTAAACGAACACGGTGGAACTATAGGGCTCGTGACTCTCGAGGATTGCATCGAGGAAATCGTGGGCGAAATCTACGACGAAAACGACGACGATGAGTGGGGCGAGATCAAGTCGGACAGGGAGGATGATTTCGAAGAAAACGACGCGAGAGGCAAAACTTTGCCGAGGTTCGTGTACGAGGTTGTGGAAGAAGAAGTAAACGGGAAAGACGTCGATATCAACGGTGGCGTTGGGAACAGTAACAGTAGCAGTAATAGCGATAGTAGTAATAATAGCGGCGGTAGCGGTGATAGCAGCACTGGTAGTAGCGGTAGAGTGTACGAAGTGGACGCAAAAGCTGATATCGAAGAGCTCGCGGAGTATTTAGAGATTGATATTCCCAAAAGCCCACTCTACGAGACCGCTGGAGGTTGGGTGTGCGATATTTTCGCGCGAATTCCAAAAGAAGGCGAAACATTTTCGGTTTCTTACCCCGTCTTACAAGACGCTTCCGCTTCGACGCTCGCGTTGGCATCGTCGTCGTCTAACAGCAAGTTGTACGTGGACTACGCTGATGATTCGGAGGAAATTGATGGTTTAGAAGAAAATGCGGACCATAGAAAGTCCGACTTTGATCTCGACGACGATTACGCGTCTAGTTCGTCTTCCTCCTCTTCTTCGTCATCATCAAACGGTGGCATACCTGAACTGGTTTTGAGAGTTGCCATCGTAGAGGCTGACGAAAGGCGAGTTTCCTCGATTAAAATTTCAATTGGCGAAGAAAGTAAGAAGCAGGAGAAACGGGAAGGAAAAATAAATGGTAGCACCAACGACCGTCGAGGAATGAACGGCGTCTCGTCGTCTACTAAACAACAACGACAACAACCGGTATCGTGATGACGTTTCTTAAAAATAAATGTATATAATTAATTAAAAATGTTATGTGAAAAAAATAAGTTCGGATGATTTGAGGCGTTTTCGCGCAAGCGAAAGGAGAACCTTCTCACGCCTCTACCGCGCCAAAGTCTACGCGAGAAATGGTAACATCCTCATTCATATTTTGTTTCTCAGCAGCGTTCATTTTTCCATCTCCCGTAGCCGCCGACGACGACAACGTGTAAGATTCTCCGAGTCGTCGTTGCGACATCAGCCATTTCGTGATGCGACTGAATAATTCGAGCGATGTCTTTTCCTCGAGAAAGTGATCGGTTCCATCAATCGTCCAACTTTCGAGAGTGCCTTCTCCTCGACACTGTTCGTACGTGGTCACGTCGACGTTTACTTCTTTGGGAGCTCGTCTTTGCGTAGCCTCGGTTGGCAGTGTAAATTTATCTTCGTCGAAACGCTCGCTCTTGCAACCAAAAGCTGAAGAAAGAATCGACATCGACTCGCGAAAGGACGGGAATTTCGTTCCGACGATGTTCACTCCACCTTCGATGGGTACCACGGTATCGCCCGTACCGTGCACGCCGAGAAAATTCGTCGCCTTTTTAGGCTTGCACTTGGATTCATCGGCGAAAGTTGCTCCGGCAAATGACGCGATGGCACCAAAATATTCTGGTTTTTCGCACGCTAATCGATTAGCCATAAAGCCCCCGGTAGCGATTCCAAACAGATACACGCGATTCGCATCGATGTTCGGATACGCTTCCTTTACTTTTTCAATCGCATCGACGATGTATTCCGCGTCGTTGTTTTCCTCCATTTTGGCAGATTGTTCAAGATTGCAGCACGCGTCGCTTCCGGCCCAAGCCGCGCACTGGAACTCCGGTCCGATTCGAGACATGGTACTGTTGATCCAATTCGATGTCAAACGATCTGCGAGGTAGTTATTCGAATCCGACGCGATGTTACACAAAGCGCAACTCCTCGTGTTGTGCGGCGCCGAAAGAGGCAGGTACAAAAACTGATCCGAGGTGATTCGCTCTCGCATGCCTATTTGCATCAGCGTTTGCCTTCTCTCTCCTCCGCCCCCGGGCGACGCTCGAGCCGCCGTGAACGAATACAACTGCTGCGCGTCGTCGCCGAGACAAAATCCGTGCAAGTACACCACCAGCGGGTACGATTTGTCTTCCGTAAAGTCGTTCGGTTTCAACACCGAAAGAGTCGTCGATATCGGTAACGAGGCGGAAATATCTGATCTCGTGTAATCGAACGACGACGACGACGCTTCGGCGAAGCAACGACGGACGAGAAGAGAGAGCGCGAAAACGACGAGTGATGACGACGACGACGACGACGACGACGACGCGCCGAAAACAGGAAAAGGCGGTCGTCGCATGTTGAAAAGAAAGATGTGAGGATTTCTCCTTCGAATATTTTTTACCACATCGGAAAATCGAAAAGACGTTTCGTTGTGCAAAATTTTACGTCGGAACCGACGCCGCGCTACCTAACACGTATGTCTCTAATTTAATTACTAAAATCGCTTCTATTACTATCGCAACTGCGTCTCTCGACAGCGCCGCAGCTCTTATTAATCACTACCATCGCTTTTAATAAGACTATTATCGCAACTACTACTACCACTACTCTCGACGGCGCCGCCGCAGCGCTTCGACGCGCTCGCCGAGCACCCGACGTAACATCCGCCAGCCTCTTCGCCTTCGCTTCCGTCCGCGACGCGCCCGTAACAAAATTGACACTCTAAGGTTTCGTAATTCGGAATTAGCGTCACCGGCAAACCGACTTTTTCCGTGAAAAAAGTCTCCGTCGGTATCTTGCACACGTTCTTACACACCGACACGCACCCTGACTCCTCCAAAACCCGGCACCTCTTCACCAAAACGCCTTGTTTGTACCCGCTCTTCTGACTTTTCTTCCCGGGCGCGAACACTGCCTCGAACGCGTTCGCCGGTGCCCCGCTTTCTTCCACCGCGTACTCCTCCGGCACGTCGTTCACCTCCGCGTCGCCGACCAACCACGGCAACAGCAACGGCGTCACGAACGCCGCGTGTCGTCTCGCGAACCACTCCGGAAAAAGTCTCAAAAACCACCGAAACGCCTTCGCCGCTCCCGTCGGTATGAACGATTCGATGATCGCCAGACCGAACATTCGTTGCTCTTCTTCGCTCGAACTCTTCGCCACCGCGCGTACGCAGCGACGCGCCACGTCTCGCTCAAAGTTGATTTTTCCATCATCGTCATCACTCGTTGTTCTTCTTCCCTTTTCTTCTTCCAATTCTCCCTCTTCTTCGTTCAAAAACTGCGCCAAACGGCTCGCGAATATCGATATCAAAGCTCTGTCGATTTCGGAATCTTTTCTCTTCTTCGTTTTCATCGTCCGTCTCTCTTCTTCCTCCTCGTCCTCGTCGTCGTCGTCGTCGCGCGAAGAAGAAGAAGAAGCGG
>Ga0255753_1006748_pt1 | contig 10550 bp, 8 predicted proteins | sample 041ome_10_FD_179953 | JGI IMG/M metagenome (GOLD analysis project Ga0255753, IMG submission 179953) | Coastal salt marsh microbial communities from the Groves Creek Marsh, Skidaway Island, Georgia - 041412US metaG (version 2) | ecosystem: Environmental > Aquatic > Marine > Intertidal zone > Salt...
TAGTCCGCATCAGCGAAATAATCTAGTGCTTCGACGTAATTAGTAGGGCATTCAAGCTTATGATGACTTTTGTTATTGCTATTTGTCGAAAAAACAGTTGTTTCACATGCCAAAACGTTGCGCAACCAAATCCCCTTTATGTTGCCCATTCGCAATTTATGATCGAGCGAATACTGAAGGGCTTGAAGATGCGAATCTCCATAAAAAACAAGAGATTTATCTGAATCCTTGTCACCAAATGTACAAAAAGAAAAATTTTGTTGATATATAACATCCTCATCCAAGCACACCTCACCTACCACTTCCTTCTTTTCACCGAGCGATTCGAATTGAACATTTTGTAATTTACCCGGTGCCTTATTTAGCACGGGTTCGAATTGGAGGAATAATCCCAACACAGAGAATGCAACTATTCCAGTTGCGGAAAGCGCAAAGATTTTATATTGGGTAAAGTTCTGCTTATTTCTGAATGGTGCCTCTATGAATCGCCAACTAATGTAAGCCATCAGCAGTGAAATTAGGCATATGAAAATAAGTAAAACATCTGAAACTTCAAAAAAGAATCGATGTCTGGCAAATGCTAATAAAGGTTGGTGCCATAAATAGGCGCTATAGGAAATTAAACCCACACCAACGATAGGTTTCAGGGCTAATAATTTATAAATAAGAGTCTTTGGAACTGCACACAGAATCAATAAACCTGTTCCGATAGTAGGAATCAAAGCATATAAACTGGGAAAAGGAGTTGTTTCGTCAAAAACTAGAATTGAGTAGAGGATCATTCCAAATCCAAGCACACTTAATGCTTGATTTAGGAGATGAGATATTGAGTGAACATTGTACTTAAGATAAAAAGCGGCAAAGACGCCAACAAGCAGCTCCCACCCCCTTGTGGGTAGAAGATAAAATGCGCCTGATATTATTTTTGGATGAGATGCATATTGAGTAGCCCATACCGCCACACCCAAGCTAAAAAAGAATATGATTGATAATACGATTAGAATCCACTTGATGCCCAGTCGCCAAGTGAGTATTAAAAATACTGGAAATAATATGTAATACTGCTCTTCAACGGCCAAGCTCCAAGTATGAAGTAATGGTTTCAACTCAGCCGCCGTATCGAAATAACCACTTTCCCACCAAAATAGAGTGTTGGAAATGAATATAGATACTGCAATCAAACTCTGCCCAAAATCTTTAAGATCAATTGGTGTTAGCCAAAGCCAAGCAAACGGAAGGCAGGCAGCCATAACAAAGAACAGAGCTGGTAGAATTCTACGAGCGCGGCGCTCGTAAAAATTGACGATACTGAATTTTCCTTCAGCCATTTCAGAAATAATGATGGTTGTGATCAAGTAACCACTAATCACAAAGAAAACGTCTACACCCACAAAACCGCCACTAAACCACTCAAAGCCAGCGTGAAATAGGATCACTGGCAATACTGCCAGTGCTCTTAAGCCGTCAATTTCTGCTCTATACTTCACAGCGCTAAATGCAACAACTGATCAAACAAGATCATATTTATTCGCAAGTATGAAATAATAATCAAGGTTGATTCTACGCGATTCCTCAAGTACGCCTTCATATGCAACTGCTCTTTCAAAATGCTCGTCTATAACAGATCCATCTAGGCAATAAGTAGGTGCATATTTGAAAGAGAACAAACCTGATTTAAAGGGGATACAAATAACTTTTCGCCCCAACAGTGTTGCCCAATAGACTCCGTGGTATGTATTAGTAATTATGTACTCAAAATCAGATAAAAACTCCAATTTCTCTTCCATGTTATCGCCTGAATTATCTGCTGTTGGGATATGCTGCTGGTTGTAAGCATTTAGAATACTGACTCTTTTGTGGTTATATACCCCTACTTTATTTCTTGGCTTTTTTTCTCGGTATTTAAAGAAAAGATTACTCATGCATGATGCTCACGGAACATAATTAAATTTCTGGGGATTAGAAAAAACTCTGATCCCTTTCTCGTCTAAAAAATCAAAATAATTTCCATACAAGTCATGGTCTCCATGGGAAAAAACTTCACCTGTATTATTTAGAGAATCTACACCAGCACCCCATAAAATAGAAACATTAGCTTTAGCTTCTTTAATTCGATTTAGATGAGGGAGAAAAAACTCTGAACCAATACCGCCTCCTCCCAATATCAAGATGTCTGTTTCATTAATTTTAAATTCTGGATTTAAAATATCGCCTACAATGCCGGGCTTAAATTGAAAATATCGCCAAGGTGGACACCACCAGTCTCCAACATTTTTTTTATCAACACGAAATATAAATTTTAAATTAGTTTTTGCTGAACTGTAGTTCGATTTTCTAAAAGAGCCATCAATTATCTCAGGAGGAATTACTATGCTCGCATTACTTTTTCTGTTGAAGTATTGAAAGAGACTTTTTAATTTATACAAAATCTTTAGAAATATTCTTTTAATCATGGAGTAAAGCCTTATTACAATGGAATTTTTAGAGCTAAAATTTAGCTCTCACCGTTAATAATATACATTATTTAGGAAACAACAAACGCATCAGATCTGATAAACTCTGAGAATTGTTTGGCATAATTATTTTTATTTCACATCAAACGCTAGAACGATACGCTCTTCTTCTGATTCAAACGGAATCGTATAATGCATGAGAGACGCTGGAAATAAAACCATACTACCAGTCACTACATTTATTGTTTTTTTCTCGTTTTTACGTGTACCAATAGCATCATTTTCTTCACCTAAGGAGACAACCAGATTGCCGCTGTCAACATTTAATTTTCGAGGCACACTTATATATATACTTCCACTCAACCAGCCTTCAGTATGGATATGGGGCTTTAAATTACCACCACTTTTCATACTAATGAGCCAGCCATAAAGACTATAGTTAGTTGGTATTTTTTTTATTAATCCCTCCTCGCTAGTCTTGAATTTTGCTAGATACTTTTCTATTTCAACTCGAATGATATTTTGAATTTCTTTTGTGTCATCACTTTTTATATCAAATATATTTCCTGAAGTTTGATTACCGTTCACCAGAAGAGGTTGTCTTCTATTTGAAATCCGGTTTTCATTGAGTATAGACTTTGCTTTTTTTACAAATATTTTTTCAAAGTCATATCGAGTATTCAGGTCATTATGTAAAACATAATTTAATGGTTTCGTGCAAAATATGTTCGGTTTTTTCAACCCATATTTCAAGGCAGAACGGCAAGTAAGAGAACCGATAATTGCGCTAGCTTTATCCTGATCGATCAAATAGTCCAATTCATCAAAAAAAACGGACTTTTTATCTTGCAGAAACAAACACATCAACAAGTGATTATGAGTTTTAAAATCCTCAGGCTTCAATGCTATGGTATGGTTATAGCTGGCTTCAGCTTCATCTAATCTTCCTTGATCTTTTAGCGTGATACCTAGGTTGAAGTGAGCTTCAGCAAAGCTAGGCTTCAATGCTATGGTATGGTTATAGCTGGCTTCAGCTTCATCTAATCTTCCTTGATCTTGAAGCGTGTTACCCAGGTTGTAGTGAGCTTCAGCAAAGTTAGGCTTCAATGCTATGGCATGGTTATAGCTGGCTTCAGCTTCATCTAATCTGCCTAGTGCTTTGAGTGTGTTACCCAAATTATTGTGGGCTTCAGCAAAGTTAGGCTTCAATGCTATGGCATGGTTATAGCTGGCTTCAGCTTCATCTAATCTGCCTAGTGCTTTGAGTGTGTTACCCAAATTATTGTGGGCTCCTGCATCTTGAGGAGATAATGCAACTGTTGTCTGACAAGCAGCTACGGCTTCAGACTTTCTGTCTGTTCTTCTTAATACTGTAGCTAAAATTTTCCAAGCAAATTGATGCTTTGGAAAATCTTGAATGATTTCTAAAGAAAGCTTTTCTGCGTCACTGAATCGTCCGTTCTGATAGTGCTCAAGAAGACTGCTAAGTTGTGTCTGAGGAGGACTGATGAGACCTGAATCTTCTTTTTCATTCATGTTCTTTACTTTATTCCCACTCAATATTAGGGGCAGAAAAAACCTTCTAAGAACAATGGTTTGCGAGGGGTAAAATCATCTTTACAACAATTAAAAATATCTTTAACTACTTACTGCTTTTTCCAAAATTAACACCATATAGCAAATCTTCTACTTTGGATCGTTTGCTAATCACCTCTTCTCCATTTAAAGTTAAAGTTGAATTCAGATCCACTAAGTGAACAAAATCAACGTTTGTCATCTCCAAACCATTTATAGAGGCTTGACCGACGCCGTACTCTTCTTTTTTCTGAAAAACAGCAAAACCTAATCTTGTATCCTTAATCTTTAAATCAGTAAGGCTAACTTCAGAGAGATCCTTACTAGTTATACCTATTTCAGTATTCATGATATCAATATTATTACCTGAAATTTTACTCATTTCACCAGCACTTAAACCCTTATCCCCAACTCTATCAAAACTGAGATCAAATAGCTCAGCTATACTTCCAGAAAAATCAACGGCATCATTTCCAATATTAGCAAATTTGGTATTTATAATTTTTCCATTTGAATGATCGCTATCAAAAGCATCACTTTGAGCAGATTTAAAATATGAGTCACTAATTTCATATCTTGAATGTATTAAGTTTAAAAAATCTTCAGATTGATTTTGATCAAAAATACACTTCTTAAAGGAAGCCTCAGTGTTATAAATAGTTATACTTGCGGTTAATCCTGAACTTCCAATATTTGGAGAGGTTAAATACTCAAAAATAGTATTCATAAATATGCTTTCTGTTTTTGGACCAATAATAACTAAGCCACCTCCTTTCTGATCTGATGACGTAATTTTTATGGGATTTATTGTTGATCCAATAAAGTTGAATGCTGATTTCGAATAAATAGATGCGCCATTTAAAAGGTTTATTGTTAAACCAGGCTGTCCTTTAACAATAAAATTCTCAGGGATAAATAAATCTTTCTTTATATTTATAACTTTTTTATCAAATAAAATTGTCATTTTTGAGTTGTCTATAACTACATCACTGTTATTAAATAAATAATCACTAGATGTATTCCATAACTTAGATAAAGATACCCCTGTGTTGAATGATTTTGGTATCACAATTGCTTCTCTTACTAAGTTATCTATACCATATATTTTATAACTGAAATTAAGATCGCGAACCGTTACATCGGGCTTTAAGTCAAGTGAAAAAGATATTTCTTTTCCGGGTAAAACTATATTATTTAAAAATGTTTCTAAACTTTTGTCAGACGAAGAAATATTGATTAATTCAATTGGAAATAAAGAATTGTTAATTAATTTAATATTATATAAAGCAAGATTATCCTCATCAACGTTAGCTACAACATGTAAATCCTGATTAAGCCACCCTATAATTTGTTTTTGTCTTTCATACATATATTCTTTAGGGAATTTATAAAATGGAAATTCTCTATACAATATGTTTATTTGTGAGGTGAAATCTTCGTCTACATCTGCAAAAAATTCATCAAGATATTTTTTATCTGATAATTTTACGAGTTGTTTTAAGTATTGTGCAGTAAACTCTTTATTTTGAAATAGTTTGTGAGCAAAAGTCCAAGATAGCGCGTTATCAGGGGGTCTCTTACCATGAGTATGTATCATTAAAGGGCCATTAGGTTCTCCTTGAGAATAATACAAAGAATTATATTCCCGCGTTATTGGCTCTATTAAGTTTGTAATAGGATTAAAGTAGAAGACAGAGTTATAGCCCTGAGCATGCCAACCATCCATTAAATCAATAATTGCATAATGAATTGCAAATTTTTCTAAATCAAAAATTCTTCCTATTTCTATTTCATTATTTTTTACACCTTGTAATGCAGATTTTAAAAATCTAATACGATTAAGGCTAATTGGATCATTGCTGATTTTTTTTTCATTAAATATTTTTATTGGGTAAAGTGTTGTTGAAAAAAACCCAACACTTTCTTGATTGTCGTTGAGATATCCTACTTTTGCTGAAAAAATAATACCTTCACGGGCTTTTCTATTTTCTAATAATTCTTTATTAAAGTGTTCCTCAATAGCATAAACCCCTAGATCATCACCATTCAAATTAAGCTCAACGAAAAAATATCTTAGGGAGGTTAGTCCTTCTTTGTCTTCAAGTGCATGACCTACCCATTCAGTCATATTCTGCCGGGTAACTGGAGGAAGTAATCTAAATTCTTCCATGCCATATATCTTCTTCCCTTCTAAAACCTTAACTTTGTATGCCCTTTTATTAGGACTTCCAATCATGTCTAAAGCCTGGCCTGTCGGAGACAGCTTAACCTTGTATTGATTATTACCAATAGATAATTTCGCCTTAACGGTTGCCTTTTCCTCTTCATCAGTAATAAAACCTCTTGAAAGAGCAGATTCTCTAGCATAGTTAAGAAGTTGAATGCCTTCAAATTTAACATCAAGATACAATTTATCAGGTGAGCTGGCTAAACCAGACATGTAATTTTTGAAGACTGAAAATTTAGTCTCAGCAGCATTAATTAGTAATTCCTGCATTTTTGCCGCACTTCGATTTTGTTGGAGGCTTGCACCATAATAAATCAACATTAAACTTAGCATTGCTACGATTATAATTGTCGCTAAAAATCCAAAGAATTTAATGCCTTTAATAGACCTCAATTTACCACGAATAATAAAGTACGAACTTTGAAGGCTTTCTTGAGACTTAATTTTCATAATTAGAAAATTTTAGTATTATCTAGGAATGTTACTTCTAGCTGATCATCTAATTTGTAAAGAGCTTCCCTTAATTCAAGCAATTGAGTTTTAAGTTGAAATGAGGTAATAAAGGATGCTTCATTAGCTATCGGACTTTCATCTAGCCTCTTTAAATCAACTTCAAAACAATTTTTTTCAAGTACTTCTAGTATTTTTTCAATATCTAGCCTTGTCTTTGACTTCTTGCTAATTGTTAAATACATCACATTAGACTTTTCAACTTTAAAAGCCGATTTACGAATTAAAGCTATTGCTATTACGACCATTAGAAATCCTGCTATGGTGACAGTTATCTGGTTAGCTCCATAGCCTAGACCAATTGCAACACATATAAAAAGATATACTAACTCTTCTGGTTCCTTAATAGCCGCTCTAAATCTAACAATGGACAAAGCCCCGACAAGACCAAGAGACAAGGCTAAAGATGACTTAACTATTGTAATAATAATCATAGTAGTCATTGCCATAGGAACAAAGGTATTGCCAAAATTACTTCTATTTGATAATGCATGTCCAAATCGAACATAAATTTTACTAAGGATATATGCCGTTATTGCAGTTAAAATGAGACTAATAACAAATTCAGGAGTAGAGATCTGACTCTGGGCTTTAGTTAAATAGTTTTCCCAATCAAAAGTAAAGCTGTTCATTTTTTTTCTCCGTTTGTTATATATTTGTTAAAAATTATTGTATTTTCATCTGAAAGTGTAACTGGGCGTAGTCTCCATCTTGTCGAAAACTCAGACATTTGAATAATATTATTGCCCCTTAATGCGACAAGAGAATAAAGAGGTGTATTTAGTTCAGTAATATTTTTCATAATAAACGAATTGGGTTTTTTAGTAATATCAATACTACAATCTCCATTGAATTTTTCTACCTTATCTGATGAGGCAATTCGCAACTCAAGTGAACACTTATTATCCTTCTTAATTGCCAAGATAATTTCATAATTTTTATGCTTACCTATCCAATGGCCATTTAAGGTCTCTAAACTAAGTATTTTTAGAGAATTATTTGTCACCATGAACAATATCGTTATTAAACAGCTTGTCAAAAGTATCACAAGCCCCCAAGATTTTATCATTTCCAATTTTTTATCCTATCAATTCCAATTACATATTTTGAATTTTTTGAAACACGAAAAGGTAAATTTTTTGTAATGGCTTCAGCCCCATTAAGATATTGCTGATCGTACTTGAATTCAACAACCGTTTTTTCCTCATCTGAAAATATTTTAAAATACTCTCTAATCGGGTTGATAGAATAAAATTCCATTTTATGATCTAAAGTAACTCTATATTTTTTATCAGAAGACAAATAGTAGGTCCTTTCATATCGGTTAAGTAATGTTGGGCTAAGAAACTCTAAACCAAGCTTAGATAAATCGAAACTTTTATTACTAACTAGATTCTCAAAAATACATTTGTGGTTGAAGTTATTTTCTAAATCAAGAGTGAAATTGGGTAACTTATGCCGCTCTTTCCAGCCAAGCAAACCTTGCTTATATTTTATTTCCAAAACAGGTTCAATACACTCACCAAGTAGATCACCATACCAACGAATCCTTGTTTTTTTTCTATCTCTAACACCTTCAATATTATCCACAAAATTAGAATAATCGGCCGTATCAAAATATATGTTGTTAATGTTTCTTGTGAAATAAACTTCATGAAATATTGCTGGGTGAGATTTAATAATATTTTCTATTTCATGACGATTGAGATCTAGAACACTGAATTTAGTCTCGTATCTATATTTAATGGGCATTTGAATTTTCTTTTTATTTAGTTTCGCTAAGAATATCAATCATAAAAAGTGGGTAATATTTAAGAAAACAAATTATATCCCTTTGTAACAACTTTACAAAATAAAAAACAGTGTAGGAATAGGGATTTGTATGGGGCATATTACTACTCCCACTCAACTTTAGGGTTAGAAAAAACCTTGTAAGAACAATGCTTTGCAAGGGGCATTCTGTAGTTTGTAACTACTTTGTAACTCTTGCCTATTTTTCTTACTTTCATAACTTCTCAAAACCCTTGTAATATCAACACTTTAGCAGATGCTGAGTTACAAACATTGTAACCTTTAACATTCATCTTTTTTATGCCCTACTTCAAAGTAGCCATTCTCAAAAAAAATGTTATTAGAATCAATAATATAAATTATAAGAATTTAATTGAAATTTAATTTTTGAGAATCACATTACATATCCGACAAAGACGCTGGAACGAAATTTTTTTCCACAAGAATCATTTCACGCCTTATTGAATAGCCCTTTGGATAGTCATCAACCCTATTATTGATATTATTAGGATCAAAATTGAAAGGCTCACTAAACAAGTCAATAATTCTAAAATCACCTGTGATGATATTTGAATTCTTAAAATCACACTCTACTTTATGAGTGGTGGTTAGTAAATACTTATAATCTGTGATTGAAAGATTATGTAGAAAATTATTTATATCTTCATAGCTTAAATGAAATGCGCAATCACGCACCATTATCATATCGCAAGCAGGTAATGCATCTTTGACAATATTAGCTACTCTGAAATTTATATTAGAAGATCCGTATTCAGATTTATTCTTACTAATCAAATAATCTCAGTTCATCTTTTCTGAGTTTCTGAAATAAATTGAACTAACTCCGAGGCTGCTAAACCGACTCCATACGGTGACCAATGATTATCTCCACCTAATTCTTCTTCTGTGAAATAACACGCATTGCAATTTAAAAAGGTCTCATAGAGATTAATGTAATCTAAGTCTCCTAATGCATTCACAAAGAATTGTGATAGATTTTCTGGACTGTATTGATCGCAGCCCTTATATACCCTTCCTTTATGATTGTTAGTTACATCGTCTTCAGAAGGTTGTACAAGATAAACTAAATTGAAATCACGCGCCGCAGCTAATTCATTCGCATCTAATACAATACGATTAAAATACCGAGTCACATACTGTGTTGCCTCCGCATTTGAATTACAAGCGAACTCGATATCATATCGATCACCCATGTATATCTGCCTTTGGCTTCGACGATTAGCTTCCCAGTCTAACTGTGCACGGATGCTTGAACCCACAGCAAAGCTTTCTTCATTTGGATGCATTATGGAGATACAGGTATTATCAAAAGGGGTACTGGCTACCGCAGAACCGTAAAGGTTTATATTTAAGCCTAGACTGTATATAAATTTCCTAATTGCCTTAAACGATACAAATCGTTCTAGGATTGGTCGTTCAGGGAAGCAGTATCCAGAGTTAATTAGGACATCGTCTGCGAAATAATTATTTCTAATAAGATCGCCTAAATCGTTGTCAGCAAATAAATGAAAAACAACATAGTCATAAGCGCTATCTTTAGTAATCTCGGCAATTGCAAATAGACTCTGATCCGGGCCAAATCCAGAAACACCAAAGCTATCTACTTTGATGCATTGATCAGATTCGAGTGCCTTCGCAGTGATTTGTGCACCAAGAGCTTCTGAATCACTTAAAAACAAACCAGCGATATTAGAGTCACCAACGATTAAAACATTGATGGCATTCGCTGAGGCACATTGGTTAGGATTAAGTCTCATACCATCTTCGTCAAATGTAGCAACATTATTGCGAATTGCACCTACGTGAGTACCAGCTACGTGCCTAGGCAAAAAAGAGTCGGAGTGATCTCTTAGGTTCTGCTGGTTCCCGACTTTTTCTGGATAGATTAAACCTAACCCGAATTCGAGGGCAAATAATGATAAGACGATACTAGTTATTACTAACAAAAGATTTTTAATCCAACTCATACCGTT
>Ga0255753_1006753_pt1 | contig 10546 bp, 8 predicted proteins | sample 041ome_10_FD_179953 | JGI IMG/M metagenome (GOLD analysis project Ga0255753, IMG submission 179953) | Coastal salt marsh microbial communities from the Groves Creek Marsh, Skidaway Island, Georgia - 041412US metaG (version 2) | ecosystem: Environmental > Aquatic > Marine > Intertidal zone > Salt...
ACAGATTGAGACCAATTCGCGCGTTTATAACGGCTATGCCGCATAGTGTAAAGCCATCATTGGGTTTGCTGTTTAGCGGCGTGATCAGGTGGCTGCCAGGGTGATTATCGGGGCGGTTATCGGGGCTGGTAAGGGTGCTGATAAAGGGGCTGGCCAAGCCGGTATTTCCACTGGCTTTGCCCCCACCAAACACCCCCGGCGCACCCCGGCGCATATTGGCGCTGCGCTTGATTTGACTAAACCTGCATGTCGATAGATTCGCTTGTCGATAAAATTGCTTGTTTGTGGCGGCGTGTTTGCGGCAGAATGCGGCGGTGTCTTTCCAAGGGTCTGATTATGCAAAATGCTGATATCGCAGGGTGGCTTGCCGATCATCCTGACATTGATAATGTGCGGGCTGTTATCTTTGACATTAATGGTGTGATGCGGGGCAAGCGATTGCCGGTTTCGCAGCTGAAGAAAGCCATTAATGGCGGGGTGCGCATGCCCTTGTCATCGGCAAATCTTGATATTTGGGGCCGCGATATTGCGCACAGCAAATGGGTCTTTGAAACGGGTGATGCTGACGGTGGCACCTGTTGGACAGGGCGCGGCCCGCTGCCAATGACCTGGACTGATCGGAATGCGGCGATGGTGCCGTTATGCCTGACCTATAATGATGGCCGCCTGTTTGATGGTGACCCGCGGAACCTGTTGGCATCTATTCTGGATAAATTTGCCGCCCGAAAGCTGTATCCGGTGGCAGCCTTTGAGATGGAATTTTATCTGGCTGATCCCGGATTACATGACGGGCCGATGCCGCAAACGGCGATGTCGCGGTTGACCGGCGCCAAAAATATCCGTGACGGCGTCTATTCGCTAGAAGATTTGAGCGACCATGATGCCTTGCTCAATGACATTTATGATTGTTGCCAGCTGCAGGATGTCGCCGCCGATGCGGCGATCAGCGAGGCTGGTTCGGGTCAGTTTGAGATCAATTTATTGCATGGGCCGGATTGTCTGAAAATTGCAGATGATGCGATGCTGTTCAAGCAAATCACCAAAGGCGTGGCCCGTAAACATGGTCTGGCTGCCAGCTTTATGGCCAAACCCTATGCCGACAGGCCGGGCAATGGCATGCATGTTCACCTAAGTATTCGTGATCAGCATGGACGAAATATTTTTGATGATAGCCGTGATGCTGGCAGTGCTGTTGGCAGTGAAGATAGCCGTGATGTTGGCAGTGATGTTGGCAGTGCGGCGATGCAGCATGCTGTCGCCGGGCTTTTGGCGGCGATGCCTGAATCGATGCTGATATTCGCCCCGCACCATAATTCATACCGCCGGTTTGCGATTGAGTCGCACGCGCCGATGGCGGCTTGCTGGGGGTATGAAAACCGGACAGCCGCCTTGCGGATACCGTTGGGGCCGCCGGAACAGCGGCGTATTGAACACCGGGTGGCGGGCGCTGATACCAACCCATATTTAATGCTGGCGGTGATATTGGCCGGTGTTCTTGCCGGTCTCGACAAGGCCGAGATGCCGCCACCAGCGCTGGTTGGCAGTGCCTATGATGCGCATTTACCGGCGTTGCCGACGAGCTGGGAAAATGCGCGCGATTGCTTTGCTAACGCCACCGTGCTTGGTGATTTACTGCCTGATGTATTGCGGCAGATGCTGCTGGATTGCAAGGCTCAGGAAATGCGTCGCTTTGCTGACGATATATCGGCTTTTGAATATCAGTCCTATCTTGATCAGGTATAGGCTGCTGCCTGTCTGTTCTGGTTTATTTGGCTTTTCTATTTGCCGGATGCGGGTTATGTTAATCGTTGGTGACCGCGCTATTATGGCGCTGGGCAGATTTTTTAACCCCATCACACGCAGATTTTAATGCACACGCAGATTTTACTGAATTTGGAGGGCAGTATGAAACAGGTACTTACACTGGCGGGCGTTGCCATATTGGCTAGTCACATTGCCTACGCCGAGGGTCAATTAAACATTTACAACTGGTCTGATTATATTGCCGAAGACACGATTGCCAATTTTGAGGCAGAGACAGGTATTTCGGTGACATATGACGTATATGATTCAAACGAAGTGCTGGAAGCGAAAATGATGGCTGGTTCATCTGGCTATGATCTGGTTGTGCCAACCGGTGATTTTTTGGCACGCGGCCGTGAAGCTGGCGTCTATGCGGATATTGACATGTCGCGGCTGTCCAATCTTGGCAATCAAGACCAACAGGTGCAGGGTCTGGCAAATACACAGATGCAGGACACCAAGGCCGGTCTTGTTTATATGTGGGGCACCACCGGCATTGCCTATAATGAAGCGATGGTCAAAGAACGCCTCGGCGATGCGGCGCCAACTGATAGCTGGAGCCTGATCCTTGATCCGGCAAATGCGGCCAAGCTTGCCGATTGCGGCATTGCCATTCTTGATGCGCCGACCGATGTATTGCCAAATGTCATTGCCTATCAGGGGGCTGCCGGCGATACCACCGATGCGAAATTATTTGAAAGCGCCGGAGAGGTGTTGAATGCGGTGCGGCCATATTTGCGCTATATCAATTCCAGCCAGTCACTTAACGATATCGCCAATGGTGATTTATGCGCGGCGATTATGTGGTCGGGCGACGCTTTTCAGGCAGCCTATCGCGCCGAAGAAGCGGAAAATGGCCATGTCATTGATTACTACATTCCAAAGGAAGGCACAAATCTGTGGTTTGATTTGATGGCCATTCCATCAGATGCGAAAAATGTCGATAATGCCTATAAATTCATCGATTATATGATGCGGGCTGATGTCGCCGCCAATAATGTCAATTATGTCTGGTACGCCAGTGGCAACGACGCCGCAAAATCCGCTATCGATCCTGAAATTTTGGAGCATCCCGGTATTTACCCAACAGCCGCAAGTCAGGAAAAGCTGTTTGTGGTGCCGGTCTATGACGCCAAGCTTGACCGTGCCGTCAACCGTGTGTGGTCGCGCTTTGCATCTGGCAGTTAAGCCGGGGCAGACGATATGTGCCTGATGATATAATCAAAGAGCCTCTGTCTTATCGGTAAGCAAAGACGGGGGCTCTTTTTATTTTATCGCGATGGCATCACAGCTGGTTTGATACAGGATATGAGAACAGCGCATGGCACCTTTTATTCGACTAACCGCATTGACGAAAAAATTTAACGATGTTGTCGCTGTCGATGATCTGTCGTTGGATATTGATAAAGGTGATTTATTCTGTCTTTTAGGGGCGTCTGGCTGCGGTAAGAGCACCTTGTTGCGGATGCTGGCCGGATTTGAACAGCCAACTGCCGGCACCATTGAAATTGATGGTCAGAATATGGCCGGTGTCGCACCGGCAGACCGCCCGGTAAATATTATGTTCCAGAATTATGCGCTGTTTCCGCATATGAGTGTCGCTGGCAATGTCGGTTACGGATTGCGGCGTGCGGGGATGCGCGGTGCGGCGCTTGCCGAACGTATTGATGCCCTGCTGAAATTGGTACGGCTTGCCGGCTATGGCGACCGTAAACCGAAACAATTATCGGGCGGGCAACGCCAGCGGGTGGCATTGGCGCGGGCGTTGGCGCGCCAGCCAAAATTACTGTTGCTGGACGAACCGCTGGCAGCGCTTGATAAAAAGCTGCGCGAAGATACACAATTTGAACTTGTCGATATTCAGGAAAGACTTGGCACCACGTTTATGGTGGTGACACATGATCAGGAAGAGGCAATGACGCTGGCTGGCCGGATCGGCATTATGGATAACGGCCGGTTGGTACAGGTCGACAGCCCGCGCACACTTTATGAAAACCCGAAAAACCGGTTTGTCGCAGATTTTCTGGGGATGATCAGCTTTGTCGAAGGGCGGGTGACGAAGGCAACCTCAACAGCGCTGGTGATTGACAGCACGCCGCCGATCACTGCGGCGATTGACCAGCAGCGTGGATTGGCCAGCCAGCCGGAAAAAGGTGCCCAGGTGACGCTGGCGATCCGCCCGGAAAAAATCAGCCTGTCAGCGGTGGCGACCGGTGCGGTGAATGAAATACCGGTGATTGTCGAGGATCTGGCATATCTTGGCGTGGCGTCAAACTATCGGGTCAAAACCGCAGATGGGCAGATGTTCAAACTGCAACAGCAACAAAGCCGCCGTGCCAGCAAGCCGCTGGAATGGGGGGATGCCGGTTTCATTCAGTTTGACCCGGCAGATGTGATTATTCTGCCATGATTAATTGGGGGATATAACAGCATGCCGCGGCATTTATTGATGCTGAACCGAATAACCGGCGCGAACGGACGGCGTCTGCTGGTTGCCGTGCCGCTGATATGGCTGGCATTGTTTTTCCTGCTGCCGCTGCTCAAAACATTACAGGTTTCTTTTACCACCGCACAGCGTTCAGTGCCGCCCTACGCACCGTTGTGGGGGTTTGATGACACCGGGTTTTTCACCAATTTTACGCTGGATAATTATCAGCTTCTGGCGACCTATTGGCAGGATTATATTGGCCCCGCCGGCAATAGTATAAAGCTGGCATTTTTTTCAACGCTGGTGTGTCTGATCTTTGCCTATCCGATGGCCTGGTGGATCGCGCGCAGCAATGCGGCATGGCGGGCGGTGTTGCTGGTGCTGATGATGCTGCCATTCTGGACGTCAAGTCTGTTGCGGATTTATGCGCTGATCGGGCTGCTGAGTCCGAATGGGTTTATCAATGCCATGCTGATCTGGCTGGGCATCATCGACACGCCAATACGGATGATGCAGACAGATTTTTCCATCTATATGGGGATGGTGCTGACCTATTTGCCGCTGATGATTTTGCCGCTTTATGCGGTGATGGTGCGTCTGGATGATGATGTGATTGAGGCGGCGACCGATCTGGGGGCGTCATCTGTCGGGGTGTGGTGGACAGTCATTTTGCCATTGACCTTGCCGGGGGTGATCGCCGGCAGTCTGTTGGTATTTATTCCGGCGGTCGGCGAATTTGTCATCCCGGCACTGCTTGGCGGGCCCGACCAGCTGATGATGGGCAAGGTGTTGTGGACTGAATTTTTCCGCAATCGTGACTGGCCGGTGGCGGCGGCCATTGCCATGTTGTTGCTGGCGATACTGACCGTGCCAATCATCTATGCCCGCTATCAGGATGGGCGCGATGACCGCGATGCGGATATGCCAACAGGTGCGTCATGACCGGCCGTGTCAGCCTGCCCGTCATCTGCCTTGGCATTTTGGGCTTTGGCATTCTCTATGTGCCGATGACGGTGATGATTCTGTTCAGCTTCAACGCTGGTAAGCTGGTGTCGGTCTGGTCTGGATTTTCGACAAAATGGTATGCCAGCCTGTTGACCAATGAACAGGTGCTGAATGCATTCGGGCTGTCGTTATTCATTGCCTTCTGGGCTGCCACTATCGCCACATTTTTCGGCATGATGATTGCCATCGCCTTTGTCAGATTTGGTAATTTTCGGGGCCGTCTGGCATTGAGCAGCCTGTCAAGTGCGCCGCTGGTGATGCCCGAAGTTGTCACCGGCCTGTCGCTATTATTGCTATTCATTGGTATGGAGTCGGTGCTGGGCTGGCCAGCCGGACGCGGCGTCGATACGATCATCATTGCGCATGCGACATTTGGTATGTGCTTTGCCGCGGTGGTGATACAGGCGAGGCTGCGTGATTTTGACCGGGATATTGAAGACGCGGCGTTTGATCTTGGCGGCCGCCAGCCTTTTGTGTTTTTTTCAGTCACTTTGCCGGTTATCCTACCCGCTGTTATCGCGGCGTGGTTGCTGGCCTTTACTCTGAGCTTTGACGATCTTGTCATTGCCAGCTTTGTCAGCGGGCCGGGAAGTTCGACATTGCCTGTTGTGGTGTTTTCAAAAGTGCGTCTTGGGGTGACGCCGGAAATTAACGCGCTGGCGAGCATTATGGTTGGTATCGTTGCCGCCAGCGTCATTGGTGGCGCTTTTTTGATGCGGCGGCGGCTGCTCAAAAGCGATCATGACTGACAAAATTTGACGTTAGGAGAATAGCGATGACAGACCCGGCTTCAGGTGATCAGGCATTTCTGGCTGGTGATAACCGACAAAACTGGCATGAAATGACCTATGGTGGGGCGTTGAGCTTTGCCCGCCGTCGTTATAGCCGTGCGCTGGATGGGGTTGATGTTGTGGTCAGCGGCATTCCTTATGATGGTGCGGTGACCTATCGTTCCGGCTGCCGTCTGGGGCCGCGTGCCATTCGTGCCGGATCAACACAGCTTGCCGAGTTGGCGCATTTCCCCTTTGGGTTTGACCCGTTTGATCATCTTGCAGTGATTGATTTTGGTGATTGCTATCTTGACCCGCATCACCCGCAGGGGGTGTTTAGTACGATTGAGGCGCATGCTGATCTGATTGTCGGTGCTGGCGCGAAAATGCTCAGCTTTGGCGGCGACCATTCGGTGAGCTATCCTTTGTTAAAAGCGCATGCGAAAAAATATGGGCCAGTGGCGCTTGTGCAGTTTGATGCGCATTGTGATACCTGGCCGGATGATGGCAGCCGTCTTGATCATGGCACCATGTTTGCGCGGGCCGCGGCCGAGGGCATTATTGATGTTGCGGCGTCAACCCAGGTTGGGCTGCGCACCTATAATGACAGTGATCATGGTTTTGAAATTCTGACCAGCCCGTGGATTCACCGCAATGGTATTGATGCGGCGATTGACATTGTGTGCCAGCGAGCGCGTGGCAAGCCGGTTTATTTGTCGTTTGATATTGACGGGCTGGATCCGGCTTTTGCACCGGGAACAGGCACCCCGGTTGTTGGTGGTTTGGCCAGCTGGCAGGGGCTGGAGCTTATACGCGGGCTTGAACCGCTACAGCTGATCGGTATGGATGTTGTCGAGGTGGCGCCCGCCTATGATCATGCTGAAATCACCGCCATCGCCGCGGCTAGTGTCGCTTATGACTGGCTGGCTGTTCTGGCCAAACAAGCCGGCGCGACACCGCAGCCAGTTGGCCGCCTGTAAATCTTTTTTACAGTTTTAAACGGTCGCGCAATTTATACCATGCCATGCCAAGGGCCAGCGCTGGCGTCCGCAGAATGCCGCCGGGAAAGGGCATATGTCGCAATGATTGCAATATGTCAAATTGTTCGGCATCACCCCTGATGGCATCGGCCAGAATGCTGCCCGCCAGACCGGTCAGCGCGACACCGTGACCGGAAAACCCCTGCACAAAATAAATGTCATCATCGGTGCGGCCAAAATGCGGGATGCGGTTTACCGTAATGCCGATGCGGCCAGACCAGACAGCGTCGGTCTCGGCATCCGCCAGAATCGGGAAAACAGCAGATATGCGGCGGCGCAGATCGGCCTCAACATTGCCAAGATTGACATTTGTATAGCTGGCCCGCCCGCCAAATATCATCCGGTTATCGGCATCAATACGAAAATAATTCAGCGCCGTATTGCAATCGGCCACGGTCGCACGGCTTGGCAAAATATGCTGGATCATATTGTCGGATAATGGCGCGGTGGCCAGAACCGACGAGGTAACCTGGGCCAGACGCCGGGTCATTTCGGGCAGACCAATATGCGCCAAATAGGCGTTGCCACATAAAAGCACCCGCGCCGCGGTGAGGCTGGGCGCCTTGTCGAAATGCAGCGTTTTCTGTTTGCCGCGATCAATTTTCGTCACCCGGCTATGTTCAAAAATCCTCGCACCGGCGGCGGTTGCGGCACGCGCCAGTCCAAGCAGATATTTCAGCGGCTGAATTTGCCCGGAACCGGTGTCATAAAGCCCGCCAATATAGGCCTTGCTGTTGATATGCGGGGCGAGTGATGGGGTGTCGGCAAGCGCGGTGAATTTGTCATAGCCACGCTGTGACCATTCATCCTGCATCGCCAGCAATTCGTTCATATGGCGTTGGTGCAGGGCGGCGTGAAGATAGCCAAACTGCAGATCACATTGGATATCATGTTTGCGTACCCGCGCCGCCACCATGTCAACAGCGGCCATACCGGCTTGCCATGCCAGATCCGCATCATGCTGGTTAAGCTGGTTGCTGATATGATGAAAATCATTCGGCCAGCCCTGGCATAAATGGCCGCCATTGCGGCCCGAACCGCCGCTGCCAATCGTTTCAGCTTCGAGCAGGACAACATCATAGCCATGTTCCGCCAGATGCAGCGCTGCTGTCACACCGGTCAGACCGCCACCGATGATGGCGACATCACATGTTTGTGGCCGGGCTGTCGCTGCTGCTGGCAAGGCGTCGGTGTTTCTGGCGTAAATTGAGTTGAGCATGGGTCCTGTCTGGCACGTTTTATCGCATCATGGCACTGCCAGCTTCCGCGCCGTTGGTCAGTCTGATATCTGACACAGGCAGCCGCCAGCAGACGGAAAATTTATACGCGAATTCATTTTTACTATGCTATAAATGATCGAAAATCAATTGATGAGAATCTGTCCGGCTGCGCCGCCCTGAATGTCTGTGGGCAGATTTGACAAAACCATGGATAAAGCGATGACATCAGTTTCCTCTCCCGACCGCTGGCAGCAGATGGATGCGTGTCATCATCTGGCACCCTTTACCGATTATGCCAATATCCGCAAAACCGGTGCCCGCGTCATCACCCATGCCAAGGGCCATCACGTCACCGACAGCAATGGTCATGAAATGCTCGATGCGATGGCCGGGTTATGGTGTGTGAATGTCGGTTATGGCCGGCAGGAACTGGTCGATGCGGCAAGCCAGCAAATGGCAGTGCTGCCCTATTATAATAATTTCTTCAAAACCACCAACCAGCCGATTGCGGCATTGTCCGAGCGGCTGGCAGCGCTGACGCCGGATGGGCTGAATAATGTGTTTTATGCCAATTCCGGTTCCGAAGCGAATGACACGATTATTCGCATGGTTCGGCATTTTTGGGCGTTGCAGGGACAGCCGGACAAACGCGTCATTATCGGCCGCGAATATGGCTATCATGGCAGCACGATTTTATCTGCCAGCATGGGCGGCATGACCGGCATGCATCAGCAAGCGGCAGCCGAGCCCGGCTTTGTGCATATCAAGCCGCCTTATGGATTTCTGCATCAGGGCAATTTGTCCGAAGATGATTTTGCGACAACGGCGGCGGGCTGGCTGGATGATAAAATCACCGAGATCGGCGCCGATCATGTGGCGGCATTTATTGCCGAGCCGATTCAGGGCGCTGGCGGTGTGATCATTCCGCCGGCTGGCTATCTGAACAAGGTAGAGGCGATCTGCCGCAAGCATGATATTCTGTTTATCGTTGACGAAGTGATCACCGGCTTTGGTCGCACCGGTCACTGGTTTGCCAGCGATTATTATGCGCTGCAGCCGGATATGATGACGCTTGCCAAAGGCCTGACATCTGGCTATGTGCCCATGTCCGCGGTGATGGTTGGTGACCGTGTTGCGCAGCGGCTGATTGCCGATGGCGGTGAATTTTATCATGGGTTTACCTATTCCGGCCATCCGGTAGCGGCCGCCGTGGCACTGGCAAATCTACAGATTATTGAGGATGAAAAGCTGGTGGAAAAAGTGCGGGATGACACCGGCCCCTATCTTGCTGCGGCACTGGCGCGGCTTGCCGACCACCCGCTCGTTGGTGAGGTGCGCAGCTTTGGTATGCTTGCCGCGATAGAGCTTGTCAAAGACAAGGCCGGGCCGGTGTTGTTTGATCCGGTCGGTGATGTTGGCGTGATCTGCCGCGATCATGCCATCAGCGGGGGTATGATGATGCGCGCCGTGCGTGATGGAATGATATTGTCGCCGCCATTGACATTTGGCCGGGATGATATCGACAAGGCTGTCGGGATTGCCAGCATGGCGCTTGATCAAACAGCCGCAGATCTGAATATACGATAACTTTAAAAAGGAATATCGGGCCAGCCCCGGTATTGGGTGAAACATGACTTTCGACATGCAAAAATGGCTCAATGATAAAGCCATCACCGAAGTCGAATGCCTGGTCAGTGATATTTCCGGCATCCCGCGTGGTAAAATCCTGCCGGTGAAAAAATTTGTGTCGGCGCAAAATACCGGCGGCCTGCGGCTTCCTGAATATGTGTTCGGACAGGCGGTGACTGGCGAATATTACGACAGTGAGGTGCTGAATGAAATCGGCAGCGATGTGGTGTTGCTGCCGGATCCAAACACCTGTCGGTTGGTGCCCTGGTATGATGAACCAACCGCACAGATTATCCATGATGCCGTTAGTCAGGATGGCAAGCTGGTGCCGTTTGCGGCGCGCGCCGTGCTGAAACATGTACTTGGCCTTTTTGAAGCGGCGGGTTTGCAGCCGGTGATTGCGCCTGAACTGGAATTTTTTCTGGTTAAACAAAGCGACGATGCAAATAGCCCGCTTATTACCCCGACCGGTCGCTCAGGCCGCGCTGAAAAAGCAAAACAGGCCTATGGAATCGACGCGGTGAACGAGTTTGATCCGTTGTTTGAAGACATCTATGATCATTGCGATGTGCAGGGGCTTGATATCGATACGCTCAGCCATGAGGCGGGTGCGGCGCAAATGGAAATTAATTTTAATCATGGCAATGCGCT
>Ga0255753_1006754_pt1 | contig 10545 bp, 9 predicted proteins | sample 041ome_10_FD_179953 | JGI IMG/M metagenome (GOLD analysis project Ga0255753, IMG submission 179953) | Coastal salt marsh microbial communities from the Groves Creek Marsh, Skidaway Island, Georgia - 041412US metaG (version 2) | ecosystem: Environmental > Aquatic > Marine > Intertidal zone > Salt...
CTCAAACCTGAGGAGCTAAAAACGATGAATCAGCTCTTGAGTCAATCCACAAAAACCGCAAATTAGCCTCCATTAGAAGCCAGGAGGGATAGACCTAATGGACGCCCTACTGTCGGAAAAATACTATGACAGAAATTACAGAAATCTGAACCCATTAATAGAATACGTTGGATATTCAAATCTGCCTGGAGAACCTCTCATTACCTCCTATGTGGTTCAAATCCCACAGGAGGTCGATTATTTTTTCCGGGACTGGGATACCCAAGCCAATGGAAATCAAAATAATGATGATTTTTTGAATTTGGTCTTTAGTGTTCCTCCCGGAAATCTAAAAAACAACTTTAAAAATGAAAATCAGGAAGTCCCCAATGAGATTATAGGGATTTTCTTTCCTGCTCACTCGTATGCCTTTGAATAAATTCAATACACATGCTCCAAATTTTCTTTAAAAAATTACTGCTATTTACGGTTGTTGTAGTCTTGGGGGGTTGCAATAAAGACTTTCAATTGGTGTATCAACCGGTTTACCAAAATGATTTTGAATTTTATAAAAAAGTAGCTGACAATGATACCATTCTTTTGATTTCTCAGGGAGGCCCTTCTCCTGAACTGGTCTCAAAAGAAAAGGCCTCAAACTTGCTGGATTTTTTCCCTTACAATATCGCCATGGTGCATCAGTCACAAACCAAAGACCCCTCCGTTTTAGATCAATTTTATATCTCCAAAGAGCAAGCCAACCAACTCAATGATCTTTCCGAAGAAATACTCAACCGAACAATTGATCATTTTAAGGAAGACGGAAAACACGTGGTGGTTTTTGGAGTTTCATTTGGATCTTTTTTGGGTTTAAGAGCCATTGCTGCAGCGGGAGTAAAGGCCGACCTATATGCCCTAATGAATGGAAGATTGGACATGGAAGAGGAATTTTGGAAGCTATTTAAAGACAAATACTATGGCTATTTTGAATTTAGAGAAGAAAAACCTCAACGCATAGAAAAGACAAAATACATTTCGGAGAAAAGATTGTGGGCCACGACGGCACTTATGGGAAATGTAGGGGAGCCTCGATACAGTAGGTTGCTTTCAGAGACCAAGCTTTCAAAACTAATCTATTTACACCGCTTTCAAGATCGAGTGGTGGGCCCGATGCAACCATCTGAAATCAACTTCTTACAAAAACAGGGAGCCAAAGTTATAGGAAATGACGGGGACCATGGATTCAACGAAAAAGAATACAAATTTATTCTGGACTTTATCCGGTCAAATTAACCCATAGATATTTTCACAACAGTACCTTCATTGGATCTTATGTTATAAACTGTGTGATCTTCAAAAAGCAAATATTGTCCTTTGATGCCCTTTAATACACCAGTATAGCTGTTTTCTTTTTCAAGATTTAAGCTTTTTACCTTTTCGGGGTATTGTAAAACTGGGAATTGTAACTCGGAAGCTTCGTTCTCCCGGATCAGATAGGGTTTTAGGTCTTTGGGAAGGTGGTCAATGGCAGTATTGATTGCATTGTCCCAATCGACCTCCTCGTGCTCGTTTTGCAACATCTTACGCCAATTGGTTTTGTCAGAAAAATGTTCTTTTAAAGCTACTTCGCCCACTCCCGCCAAGTAGCGGTTAGGAACCTCCAAAATCCCAACAGCTTGATGCGCACCTTGGTCGATCCATCGGGTTGGGATTTGACTTTTTCGGGTGACCCCCACTTTGAGGTGACTGCTCACAGCCAAATAAACCCAATGCGGTTGCAGTTGCACTTTTTTTTCATATTCTAGATCACGATCCTCCTCGTTCAAATGCGCTCTACTCAACTCAGGACGCATCACCCAATCTCCAGTCAAAGGCGTTTCAAAAAAACAATTTTTACAGAAACCTTGCCTGAAAATGGGTTTTGAAGCATGACAATTCAGACATTGCGTCCCTGCAAAGTAAATGCTCAGGGTTTCATCCAAAAATTGGTTCATCTCCAAAAAATCATTTTCCAAATTGAGATAATAGCGAATGGGACTACCCATCTCCGTAATCATTTTCTTTAGTACCCCTTCAAACATTTGTTAACGAAAGTTTATATTTTTGTCTTTAAAGATACATATATTCTTATGCCCATTCCCCTTTTCAATTCCGTGGCTTCTTGGTTTCTCAAAAAACGAATTCATCAAATGGAATTGTTTATGAAGTATCCCAATGAAGTACAACAGGAATTGTTGCATGGCCTTCTCAACAGTGCCAGAAAAACAGAAGTGGGAATATCAAACGATTTTGGATCAATCAAACACTACGATGATTTTAAAAATCGAGTGCCCATAGTCGGCTATGAAGATATAGTAGATCAAATTGAACGTTGTAGAATAGGCGAGCAGAATATCTTTTGGCCCACCCCGATCAAATGGTTTGCCAAATCAAGTGGAACCACCAATGCCAAAAGCAAATTCATTCCCATCAGCAATGAATCATTGGAGGATTGTCATTACAAAGCCGGGAAAGATATGCTTTCGATTTATTACAATAACAATGAGGAAGCCCAAATCTTGGCTGGAAAATGTTTGCGTCTGGGTGGCAGCAGTGAATTGTATCAAAATACAGCCACTTATTTTGGGGATTTGTCGGCCATCATTATAGACAACCTTCCCTTTTGGGCAGAATTGGGCAGTACACCCAGCCAAAAAGTATCGTTAATGTCCGAATGGGAAGCCAAAATGGAGGCCATCATGAAAGAAACCTTGGGGGAAAAAGTCACCAGTCTGGCCGGTGTTCCCTCCTGGATGTTGGTCTTACTGCAAAATGTTTTGAAAAAAACACAAAAAGCAAGCATTACCGAGGTTTGGCCAATGATAGAGGTTTACTTCCACGGAGGCGTCAGTTTTCATCCCTACAGAGAACAGTTTAAAAAATTATTTCAAGGCACTACAATTAACTTTTTTGAGATTTACAATGCCTCTGAGGGGTTTTTTGGAATGCAAGACCGCAATGACTCCAATGAGCTGTTGTTGATGCTGGATTACGGCATTTTCTATGAATTTATTCCGATGGATCAGTCGCATAGAGATGAAACTGAAGTCATCCTCCCACTAAGTCAAATAGAATTGGGAAAAAATTATGCTATGGTTATCACTACCAATGCTGGGTTATGGCGCTACAAAATTGGGGATACCGTAAAATTTACCTGTTTGAATCCATATCGGATTCAAATTACAGGCAGGACAAAAAATCACATCAATGTGTTTGGGGAAGAATTGATGATTGAAAATGCAGAAATGGCATTGAGCAAGGCTGCCAAGATGATGAATCTCGACATTGTGGACTATACCGCAGGCCCAATTTTTATGGGGACCAATCAAAAAGGAGGGCATGAATGGCTCATTGAATTTAAAAATCCACCTCAAGACACCCAAGGATTTATCCAACTTTTGGATCGGTTTTTAAAAGAAGAAAATTCTGACTATGAGGCCAAAAGATATAAGGACATGACCTTGGCAATGCCAAAACTTAATATCGCCAAGAAAAAACTCTTTTACAGTTGGATGGCCAAAAAAAATAAGCTAGGAGGGCAACACAAAGTTCCCAGACTTTCTAACAAAAGAGATGTCTTGGAAGAATTGCTTCAAATAAACAACAGCTAATTTAGGAAACAACTTTCAATGCGGGCAACTCTATTTTGACCAGTCTTTGTTCCGCATAACTCTTGGTGACCTTCAAGGCCTTGACGTCCGATTCGGGCAATTCAAACATGGCATCGTTCAACACCGCTTCACAAAGTGAACGCAAACCTCTAGCACCCAACTTATATTCCAGGGCTTTTTCTACAATAAATTCCAATGCTCCTTGGGTGAAAGATAAATCAATACCGTCCATTTCAAACAATTGAATGTATTGCTTTACCAAAGCATTTTTGGGAGTGGTCAGTATGGTACTCAAAGTCTCTTTATCCAAAGGGTTCATATAAGTCAACACCGGTAATCTCCCGATGATTTCGGGGATTAACCCAAAAGACCTAATATCGCGTGGGGTAATGTATTGTAAGATATTCTCCGAATCTACTTTTTCCAGTTCCTTATTGGTATTGTATCCAATGGCTTGAAGATTCAAACGGTTATTGATGGCTCGCTCTATACCATCGAAAGCACCGCCAGCGATGAACAAGATGTTGGAGGTATCCAATTCTATGAATTTTTGATCGGGATGCTTTCGCCCGCCTTTGGGAGGTACATTGACTATGGTGCCTTCCAATAATTTGAGCAGGGCTTGCTGTACTCCTTCACCAGAGACATCTCTGGTGATAGAGGGATTGTCTCCCTTACGCGCTATTTTGTCTATTTCGTCTATGAATACAATACCGTATTGTGCCTTTTCCACATCATAATCAGCGGCTTGAAGTAAACGAGTAAGGATGCTCTCAACATCTTCTCCTACATAGCCTGCTTCTGTCAAAACCGTAGCATCAACGATGGCAAGGGGTACTTTGAGGAGTTTGGAAATGGTTTGGGCCAACAAGGTTTTTCCCGTTCCCGTTTGTCCAACCAAAATCACATTACTTTTTTGAATTTCAACCTCACTGTTGCTTTTGGAGTGGTTAATCCGTTTGTAATGATTGTAAACCGCAACAGAGAGTATTTTTTTGGCAGATTCTTGACCAATGACATAATCATCGAGAAAAGCCTTGATTTTTTTGGGGGGATAGAGTTCCACGTCAAACTTGTGATCCGTTTTGTCCTCTGAGGTCTCCTCTTTAACAATTCCGTGGGCTTGAAGAATACACTTGTCACAAATGTGTGCATCCAAACCCGCAATAAGCAACTGCGTTTGAGGTTTGGCACGGCCACAGAAGGAACAATTTAATTCTTCTTTACTCATGGTATTTTTATTTTACAGCGCCTAAAACTTCATCGACCATACCATAGGCTTTGGCCTCTTCGGCTTTCATCCAATAATCACGGTCGCTATCTTGGTTTACCTTTTCAATGCTTTGACCGGATTGCTTGGCGATGATCTGATACAATTCGTCTTTTAATTTAAGAATTTCCCTTGCAGTAATTTCGATATCGGAGGCTTGCCCTTGAGCTCCACCCAATGGTTGGTGAATCATTACCCTTGAATGGGGCAATGCAGAGCGTTTGCCCTTTTGGCCCGCACAGAGCAATACAGCTCCCATAGAGGCTGCCATTCCCGTACAAATGGTTGCAACATCTGGCGAAATGAATTGCATAGTATCATAAATGCCCAATCCAGCATATACCCCTCCACCAGGAGAGTTGATGTACATCTGAATATCTCGCTTGGCATCGGTACTTTGTAAAAACAATAGCTGTGCTTGGATTACATTGGCCACATTGTCGTTGATTGCCGTCCCCAAAAACATGATTCGATCCATCATCAATCGCGAAAAAACGTCCATTTGGGCTACATTCAGCTGACGCTCTTCAATAATGTAGGGGGTCATGCTGCTTACAATCTTATCGTAATACATGGAGTTGATCCCGTGGTGTTTTGTTGCAAATTTTTTAAACTCTTTTCCGTAATCCATTTTTTAAATTTCTATATATAAAATTAATTAAAAAATCAGCCCTGACCATAAGCCTCCTTAACAAAAGCATCAAAAGACAATTTTTTCTTCTTTAACGAAAGGGTGTTTTTATAAAATTCCAGAAGCTTTTTACTCATCAATTGTTCTGACAGTCTTCGGGCCTCGTCTTGATTTGACATCACCCTAGCCACAATCCCCTCGAGTTCCTCATCGGGCAATCCTGCCTGCCCATATTGGGCCATTTGCATCAAAATCATCTCTTTAGCAAATTCTTTCAACTCTTCAAATTTGATTTGCAAATCGTGATCTGCAATAATTTTTCCTTCGATTAATTGGTATCGTATGCCTTTTTCTGAACGTTCATATTCTTCATCAGCAGCCTCGACTGAAAGGGGTTGCTCTCCACTATTTTGCATCCATTTTTTCAAGAACTCGGCAGGCAAATCGAATTTCGTCTTGGCCACCAAATATTCGGTCACGTCATTGAGTAACTTTTGGTTGGACTGTTGTTCGAATTGTTTCTCGATTCCTTCCTTGATTTTGGCTTTCATTTCTTCCTCAGACTTCACAGCATCGGGCCCATAAATTTTGTCGTAAAACTCTTGGTTCAAATCTGCTAAAACACGTTCGTTGATTTCTTTAATATCAAAACTGATTTCTCCTTCGATTTCTTTAAGCTTGTCAACAGAAACGCTCAATATCCTTGTAGCAGTGGCATCATCTTTAAAAAGGCCTTTGTACTTTAGATTGACTATATCCCCAACAGTAGCTTTTCCAAAGGCCATTAGATTAGTTTTGCCTTTGAGCTGACCCAAATCAAAAGTATGGGTTGTCTCTATTTGAGCGGATTCATTTTTTATGAGGGCAGTGATTTCATAATCATCTTTAGCGTTTTTTTGGGCCACCAGTTTGCCGTATTGCTTGCGATAGTGCTTGATTTGATCGTTAATCATGTTATCATTTGCAGTGATCTGGTAATGGGTTACCTTATTTTTTTCGTTAAGATTCACCTCAAACTCAGGAGACAGACCCAATTCAAAAGCAAATGACAGTTGTTGTGCTTTCCAGTCCAGTTCTTCTTTTAAGACAGGTAGTGGGTTACCCAAAATCTTCAGGTTTTCTTCCTTTAGATATTTTTCAAGGTTTTCTTGAAGTAGTTTATTGACCTCATCGGCCGTGACCGCCGTTTCATATTGTTTTTTGATCATGCCCAGGGGAACATGGCCTTTTCTAAATCCCGGGATATTTGCTTTTTTCCGGTAATCTGAAAGTATGTTCTTGACTTTGTCCTCAAAATCACTGCGTTCAATATCAATGGTAATCAAAGCGTTTAGGGCATCTGTGTCTTTACGTGAAATATTCATAGATGTTGGCAAAAATATGGGCGCAAAAGTACGGCATTTATACTGGTTTGCCAAGCGGTTTGCATTACATACTGTTCTTGGTTTTTGATTTTTTTATCAAAATTTTGCATAAAAAAAGTTCCAACGATTTGTTTTTAAAATATTATAGTAAATTTGCACCCTTAGAATTAATAACCCAGAGGTCGAGAACCTCCTTAAATTAATGTGATATGCCCGTAAGAATAAGACTTCAGAGACACGGAAAAAAAGGAAAACCTTTCTATTGGATTGTTGCCGCAGACAGCCGCGCCAAAAGAGATGGTCGCTATTTAGAAAAATTAGGGATTTACAATCCCAACACCAATCCTGCAACGGTTGAATTAAACCTTGACCAGTCAGTTAAGTGGTTAGAAAATGGAGCCCAGCCCTCCGACACAGCCAGAACTTTACTGTCCTACCGTGGGGTCATGCTCAAGCATCACCTCAATGGAGGCGTAAAAAAAGGAGCGTTTTCTCAAGAAGAAGCCGACAAGCGTTTAGAAGCTTGGTTGGAGGAAAAACAAGCCAAAATTCAAGCGAAAATTGATGGTTTGGACAAAGATATGGCAAGTGAACTGGCGTCAAGACTGGCCGCCGAAAAAGCAGTGAATCAAAAGCGAATCGACGCCATGAACGCAGTGCCTGAAGCTGAGGAAACTGCTGAAACCACCGCTGAAGGAGAAACTCCTGAAGCCAGTGAGGCCACTGCTGAAACCACGACCGAAGAAGTTGCTCCTGTTGGAAATGAAGTGGTACAAGACGAGACTCCAGAAGAAGATACCACAGAGGCAGCTGTATCAGAAGAGGCACCCGCTGAGGAAGTCCCTACCACTGAAGCAGCCGGAGAAGAAATGCCTGCTGAGGAAGTCCCTGCCACTGATGCAGCCGCAGAAGAAATGCCTGCTGAGGAAGCCCCCGCTGCTGATGCACCCGTCGAAAACACCGAGGAAGAGGAATCCAAAGAATAACCCCCACCCTCCCTGTACATTATGCAAAAAGAAGAATGCTTCTTCTTAGGTACTATTGTTGCCAAATACAGCTTTAAAGGGGAAATCCTTGCCAAATTGGACAGCGACCAACCGGATGCTCATCTTGATTTAAATTCCCTTTTGGTTGAAACTGCTCAAGGTTTGGTGCCCTTCTTTATTAAAAAAAGTCAGCTGCATAAATCTGCTCTTTTGAGAATTAAATTTGAAGGCATTGATTCAGAAAGTGATGCAGATTCATTAATCAAAAAAGAGCTCTACCTTCCCCTTGATATGCTTCCTCCCCTCAGCGGCAATAAATTTTACTATCATGAAGTCACTGGGTTTTCAGCCATTGACCAATTTGGTCTCCCAGTAGGCAACATTAAATCTGTAAATGACTCTGGTCCACAAGCCTTATTTGTCATTGATGCGGAAGGCACTGAAATTTTGATCCCCGTTCACGATAATTTTATCAAAAAAGTGGATCGGGAAAATCAAAAAATATTTCTGGACTTGCCTGAGGGCTTGTTGGACATCTTCAAATAATTAAAAATCCACCACGAAACCAAAAGAGGGAATTGGAATGTTGTCATTTTCACCTGTATCCAGTTCGACCAACGATCTGGGTAGAATCAAAACCCCTTCATCATTTCTATTAAGACCGTATTCTTCAGGTCTTGGTACACTTTGTGCCAAGAAATTCTGAATTTCAAAATAGAAATTAAAAGAATAACGCTTGAAATTCCATTTTTTATCAAATCGAATATCAGCCAAATTAAAAGGATCTAACTTGACATTTCCAAGTTGTTGGTAATCCAATACCACCTCTGGATAGGCTTGAAGTGTAGCGTTTTGATTTACTGGTACATAGGGTGTCTTCCCCGAAAATCGCCATCGGGCGCTGATCTCCCAATTTCTTTTCAGTTTGTATCCTCCCGAAAAAGAGATCAAATGACGACTGTCCCAAACAGAGGGTAAATAGTCCCCCTGGGTGGTAGTGAATTGACTGTGAAAATAGGTGTATGCAAAAACACCGTAAAAGTTTTTGGTAAGTTTTTGTTGGTAGAGTGCCTCTAAGCCATAACTTTTACCCTTTCCATCGCTTCGGATGGCTTCGTTACCCAAAACCTCAAACCCACCCCCCTTATTGGCTAAGGAAACTCCATCTATCAACGAAATGGGATATTGGCTGTATTTTTTGTAAAATCCTTCAAGGGTTATTCTGGATGCATTTCCAGGGGCATATTCCAAACCTGCAACCCAGTGATCACTACGAGTGTATTTTGCATTTTGATTGACAAATCGCCTTTGGGTATTTTGAAAACCCAACATGGTATAGGTTGGAATTTTATAATATCTCCCCACCGATGCATTGATTTTCCATGTTTGATCTTCCGTCAGATTGTAGGTCAAGGACAACCTTGGAGAAAAATTATCCATCAAACCAGAGCCTTCAGAAAAGCTGTCTGCATCGACACGAAAACCGAGAGAAAGCCCTAAGTTATCCTGAAAAAACTTCCGCTCTGCTTTGGCAAAAAACCCGTATTTTATGAAGTCAATTCCAGTGCTATAATCCAAGTTGTATAAAACACTTTGGGTGTCATTACCATAATCAGAAAATTGAATGTTTGTCCCCGCTCCTACTTTCCATTGATCTAAGTAGTGAACGGTTTGAAAACGAAATTTAGTTTCTTGTTCGTGTGAGTCGTTTTCGAATATAACACCCGTTTTATTTGTATTGTCTTGGAATCTTGAAAAAATATTCTGTAAGCCGTTCGTACTGATAGCGGTAACCATAGATCCCTTTCCATTCTTGTATTTTCTTTTCCAAGAAAGCCCCATCGTTATGGTTTTTTGTTGGATGATGGGTACCTGTTCTATGGTGGCTTGTTGTTGTTCATCAAAGTTATCTGGGGCTTTTACCGAAAAGTCATCGATGGTTCCTAAGCCAAGAAAAACCAAAGTATTATAGGCATCGATCTCGTGATTGATTTTCCACTGATAATCCCAATAATCTGGACGAATGGGGAGGCCGATCAACTCAAATAAAAACTGCAAATAACTTCTTCGAACTGAGAACAGCAGGGTTGTTTTGGCAGCTTGTTCTTTTTCTTTTCTGAACAAAGGGCCCTCTAGGGTCAGTGCTGCTTCACTAGCACCCAGTCTAAAATTACCGCCAAAACGATTGGGATTTCCCTCTCTTTGATCAAAGGAAAGTACGCCCGACAGGGGATTGTCATATTCCGCACCAAAAGCAGAACTCGATAGGGTCACATCCCTAATAAAAGAAACATTGAGCATTCCCACAGGGCCTCCCGCACTCCCTTGGGTACTGAAATGGTTGATGTTGGGAATTTCGATTCCGTCGAGATAATAAACGGATTCGTTGGGGGCACCTCCACGGATGATGATGTCATTCCTAAACCCACCGATGGAAGGAGAGATCCCCGGCATGCTTTGGATCACTTTGGTAATGTCATTATTCCCCCCTGGATAGGTTTCGATCTCAACCGCCGAAAAAGTTTGGGTAGACAGCGGTGTTTCAACAGAAGTTCTGAAGGGGCTTTGCACCACCACAATCTCCTCCAATTCATTGGTAGATTCCTCTAATAAAACCTGTAGCGGAGGGGTTCCAAAAGTTTTGACAATGATATTGTATACAGTCTGT
>Ga0255753_1006755_pt1 | contig 10545 bp, 6 predicted proteins | sample 041ome_10_FD_179953 | JGI IMG/M metagenome (GOLD analysis project Ga0255753, IMG submission 179953) | Coastal salt marsh microbial communities from the Groves Creek Marsh, Skidaway Island, Georgia - 041412US metaG (version 2) | ecosystem: Environmental > Aquatic > Marine > Intertidal zone > Salt...
CTCCGCCGCGCAGTGAATCAAAACGTCCACCTCGTTCTCGGCGAAGTACTTCCTCGCTCGCTTTCGAGCGCCGGCGTCGATGGCCAACGTCGCGCAATCCAAATCAATCTTTGCCAAAACAATCCTGTTCTTCTTCTCCTTCTCGCCCGTTTCAATTAAACCTCTCGATTTTGCCTCGCTTCGCAGCCTTTTTCCCGCATCGTTTGCTTCTTCGTCTCCGCCTTCTCTCAAACGCCCTTTATTACCCACTCCTCCTGGGGGAAAAGCGCGAGTTGGCAAATGCAACTCCACCACCATTTCTTCTTCTTTATGTCCTTGCAAAAGCGACAAACACGTCTCAAACCCGATGCCAGAGGACCACCCAGTCACGAAGTACGCGACTCTTTTGCCTCTTGGTTTTCGTTTCGGTGGTACTCCTTTTTCCCGCCCGTTCTTCTTCTTCTCGCGCGCGTATTCGCGACGACGAGAAAGATTCCAACGACGCAGAACGTGTCGACGCTTCGAAACGAACATCTGTTCCGCGTACGCGAGGAACCACGCGAATAAGTGCACCATATTTCGCACGCTCCACATTGACGAGGGAGAGAACTTTGTCATCGTTCGCTTCTTTTTCCCATCTGTTTATGTGTGCGTGTATTCATACGCGTGTGCATACATTTTGTGAGTGAATTCGGGGAAACTCCCCTCACTAAATGAGCAGCACTTTCGCTGCGCTCAGACGAAGAATGTCTTCATCTTTTTCTCTCGCACCTGCACCACCACCACTCCTGCGTTCGAAAACGACGATGGCTTCGACTTCTTCGAGTTGTTCTTCCTCTCGGTGCGTCTTCGTGCCGTCGTCCTCTTCAAAGAAGGGATTAGATTCATTTTATCCAAAGTCTCATCCGTCTGCGTCGATGGGTGTGTTGCGTTCTTCTTCTTCTTCTCCTTTCCGTCCTCGAAAGCTCTCCGTTATCTCCTCCGCGTCGCAGACGTCGTCCTCGGAAGGAGCATCGGGTGAAGAGAAAAAAGAAAGGATGAAACGGGTCTTATCCGGCGTCCAACCGACCGGTTCCATCCACCTGGGGAACTATTTCGGAGCGATTCAAAACTACGTGAAATTGCAGGACGAACACGAAGCGTTTTACTGCGTGGTGGATTTACACGCGATTACGGCTGGCGGACACTCGCCGAAAGAGCTGGAAGAGAGCACGAGGAAATCGGCGGCGATATACTTAGCCGCTGGGGTGAGTCCGGAGAAAGCGTCGGTTTTCGTGCAATCGCACGTCGCCGCGCACAGCGAACTGTGTTGGCTGTTGAACTGCGTGTCGCCAATCGGATGGTTGGAGAAGATGATTCAGTTCAAAGAAAAAGCGAGGAAACAAGGCGAGGACGTGTCTGTTGGACTTTTAGATTATCCGGTGTTGATGGCGGCGGATATTTTGTTGTATAACGCGGATTTAGTTCCAGTTGGGGAGGATCAAAGGCAGCATTTAGAGTTGACGAGAGACATCGCCGGGAGATTTAACAATTTATACGGCGGGAATAAATGGAAAAAACGAGGGAAGAACGAGAAGTCGCCGAGTGGGAGATTTCGGGGGAAAGACGTATTGATTGTACCAGAGGCGTTTACGCCGAAGAGTGGCGGGCGGGTGATGAGTTTGACCGATGGAAGCGCGAAGATGAGTAAGAGCAACCCGGCGGAAGGGAGTCGGATTAACGTTTTGGATTCGCCGGACGTGATCGCGCAGAAGATTAAAAGGTGCAAAACAGATGCCATAGAAGGGATGAATTACGACGACGAACGACCAGAAGCGAAGAATTTGTTGACCATGTACGAGTTATGTACCGGTATGAGTAGAGAGGAGGTGTTGAATGAGTGCGCGAGCATGCGATGGGGGGAATTCAAACCGGCGTTGACTGAAGTCGTGGTGGATCATTTGAAACCGATTCAAGAAAAGTACGAGGAAATTATGAACGAGGAAGGGTATTTAGACTCGGTGTTAGAACAAGGGGCGGTGCGAGCGAACGAGGTGGCGGAAAAGACGTGCGCGGACGTGAGAGATGCCATGGGATTTGTTCATAGAAAGAGCAGATATATGTGATTTTTATTGTCTATATTTATAACTCCGCGTGCACTTTCGTCTTCTCCTTCTTCTCCTCCTCTTCCTCGAGGTTCTCTTTCTTCAAAGGCACGTACTCCGCGCACTCGTCGTCTTCCGGGAACAGTTCGCAAAACGGTACCGAAGCGTCCGCGCTCGAGTTGATCGTGTTGTTATTCGCAGTCGCGTTTACCAACAAGCTCGAATTGTTATTCTTTAAATCTCCTTCTAAACCACCACTCGCCGCGGTCGCATTCGCGGACGTCTCGTTAGAACCTTCCAAAAACCCTTTCTTTAAGTGAAATTGTTCCAATATCGCATCGTGCGCTCTCCCGACAATCTTCAACGCCTGCGTCTTTTCCGGCGCGATTTTATACACCCCGACCAACGCGCCGCTTAAAATCCCTGTCCCTAAAATTCTCTGCACGATTCCAATCTTCCCGACCACGTTTCCGCTCGCGTCCAAATCGTCAAACATCCACATCGGCGAAAACACTTCGTTGATTGGAATCTCGTCGCTGGCAATGTTTGGTAAAATCCAAAAGTGTCTCCCCGAGACCAACCACACGCCGGCGAAAACCACCCCTCGCGCGACCAAAATAACCGTAAAGAACATCAAAATCGCCACACACAAGTACAAAATAATCTTCTTGAACCAAATCGGCGCCAACGGAAACAAGCACGCCAGCATGACCAAAATAGCCACCGCCCAAGAGGCGATCAAAAACGTCCAACTCATCGGCTGGTCGTACGTCCACGCGTAAAACGAATCGTCGTCGTTGGACGGATACGCGAACGATTGATTCTTCGTCTTCTCCAAATAGTGCGGATATTTCACTCGTTTCGTCCTCCCTTTCCTCGGCGCCTTATATATCCGTTCGCATCTTTGAATCAACCCGCAGTGTAACAACACGTTCCCGAGATATTCGATTTTATCATCCATCGTCTTCCCTCCGATCGTGCACTCTTTCTCCACGAAATCCGGATCTTCCCGTAAGCTCCGGTAGAAATCTTTCGCGCGAAAAAACGACACCCGGTCGTCTCGTAATCGCGCCGACCGTTGTTCCAACGTCGAGTGTTTCGACGCTCGCAGGTAATGCGCGATCGATCGCGCTTTTTCTTTCAACTGTTCCTGGTGGTTTAACGCTCGCTTTTGTGACGATGATGATGATGATGATGTTCCATCTTGTTGTTGTTTACTCTCGTTCGCGGCATTGCGCGACACCCCGGATTGACTCATCGGGGAAAGAACGCGCAATACCACGCACGAATGAATCTCTCTCTTTACACTCTTTCGTTCGATCGATAGTATACTGCGCTTTTCCGTGCAAAAGAATGAAGAATTTGGAGGCATTTCGATGAGATCTCGAGAGGAAAGTCGCCACAAAGAAACACGCGAGAGAGAGGTGATTCGACACACAAACAATGTCCTCAATTCCCTCTTCGATCGATAAAGACGCGAAAAACGAGGAGGAGGATTCGTACGCCTCCGAAATCCTCCAGCGTCTGGACGATTTGGGCGTCTCAATTCCTCCAAACACCTCGCCGAAAACGCTCCGAAATCACAAACATTCTCCGCTGGAATTTACAAAGATAGCGCAGCACTTAGCGTGCGCGATTGGACCTTTAATCAAAATGACCGGCGCGGATAACGTGAACTTAGCGTTGCAGTCGTGCGTGACGCTGAAGAATATCCGAGGGGCGAGCTACGAGGATTGCGCGAGCCGAGCGTTAGGCGCGCTGGCGGTGTTAGCGACCATGCTGGACGAACGATTCAGAGATAAAATCGGGACGTTTCGAGTGTTTGAAATACTCGTGGCGTATTTACAAGCGGCGAGATTGATGAAGGAAAGCATGGAGAAAAAGCAACGAGAGAAGGAGAAGACATCACAGCAAACGACGAAAGATGAAGATAAGATGACGATGAAAAGACCGCCGACACCGAACCCGTTATTTAACGAGGTGTTTCGAGAGTTGGAGCACGCGGCGGGGGAGAAGGCGTACGGATATCACGCGGCGCACACGGCGAAAGAGATTGCGATTGGCGCGAAGCGCGTCGCGGAGACGTTTGCGGCGAGCGCGAAGGATAAATCGGTGTTAGATAAGCATAAGGGTCAAGTCGTTGAACGGAGAGAGATCGAAGCAATGACGGAACAGGAAGTGGAGATTACGAGAGAGGCGAACGACGCGATCAAGGCGGAGTTCAAGAAGAGGAAAGAAATGATTGCGAAGAGAGCCGGCGTGAGCGTCCAGTCGTTGACAAAGAGTAGTAATAATAACAACACCAACAATGGTAGCAATCAAGGAACGAAACGGACGAGAAAGATGGAAGATTTGGATAGCGAAAAGTACGAAAACGATGCGTTTTCGTTGGCTTCGTACGATGGAGGTAACGGCGGCGATAACCTTGACATCGCCTTTCCGGATTCGTTGTTCGATATGAGAGGCGCAGATGTCGCAAAATCTGGTCTGAAAGCTGGAAGTGGTAGGAGTAGACAAAAAACGAGGTTAGTTGGCGACGATGGGTTCGATGCAAAGACAGTAACGATTGGCGCGGTGCCAGACAGAGGAGGTCGAGTGGACGAGAGCGGAAGGTTCGTCGCTAAATTCAAAGGCGGAAAGCCGGGAGGAAGCAAAGGCGAAACCAGCGAGGCCACGACGAATAACAACAAGCGTCAATGGAGAAAGCGAAAGTAAACTAAAATAAGCAGTAGCAGTAGTAAAAGCACGCGGTGTGTTGGCCATTCTTTTTCATCACGCTATTGTATATAAAAACCGAAAATAATGTTCATATGGTTCTTTCAAAAGAGTTCTAAATTTTAGTAATAGTATATTATTAGTTCGACGACGACACCATCTTTTCCGCTTCCATCGTCGCTTGTAACGTCTCTCCGATCGTCCGCAAGCGCTTCCCAGCGCACGTTTGCACGACCATACCCGCCACTCTACTCGGCACGTTTTCTACGTTGACGACGCGAATCTCCGCCGACTTCACCTTTGGCCACTCCAAAGGCACTTCCAAAACTGCCACTGGTCTTGGCTCCGTGGACGAAGACATTGCCGCTCTCACGTTTGCATCAAACGCGGACCATTTCAGGGGCGTTCGACTCGCGGCTGCCGCCAACGCTTCGCATCTTTGCGCCGTGGCGGCGATTCGATCGCGAATGTTGCACAAGGCGCTCGCGCAATCCGTCGTGCCTAAGAACATCCTCGCCACGTCTTCAATCGGCGCATCCGCAGGATCTAAAGTGATTGAGTTCAACCGAGCCGTTTTCTCGATGAAGCCTAAAGTTACCACGTGCGTTACTCTCCCCACTCCTCTCGCTCGTGACGACTCCATCGCTTCAGTATCCGTCTCCGGCAAATGGCTCGCCAATCGCAGCGAAATCGAGTCTTCGCCAATCTCCAACAACTCCGTTCCTTGCAACGCACTGACCAAGTTCATTTGCTCTTGGATTCTCATAGACATTTCCGCTAACGTCTTGGATGCCTCCGACTCTCTCGCCGCCGCTTTACTCGCGCCAATGAGATACTTCGATTGCGCTCTCAACTCTACGAACTGCGCGTCCAACGGCGCAATCTCCTCGTCAATCTTTCGACAACTCGCCTCTTTCTGCGCAATCCCTCGGTTCATTCTCTTCAGCGCGTTATCCAACTCCTTCAATTCGTTTTGTAACTCCTCCTTCGTCTTTTTCTCGTCCAGCAACTCCGACGCTCGATTGCTCGTTTGCAACCCTTGACTCCTCGCCAACTCTCGCATCTCCGCCGCTTTCGACTCGTCCTCCAACTGCGCCACCTCGTCGATAATCTTCTGCAGCTCTTCTTTTTCCTTCACGTATAAACCGTACTCCTCGTGCACACGCGCAATCGTTTCCTCGGTCTCCTTTTCTCTCTTCTTATTCTCCTCTTGTAACTGTTTCACTTCCGCGTGCAATTTTTTATACTCCTCCGTCTCCTCGAGCGCCGACTTCGCGTGTTTCCCAAACATAACCTCATCCTCCTTTCCAGATAACAACGCTTTCAAAAAACCTTGCTCCGTGCTCAGTTCAATCGTGCCAAACTTTAAGCGTTTCAACGCCGCGCGTATGCGATCCAGGTCTTGTTGATTGTTCCCGACTGCTTTTTCCTTGGCCACTTCGAGTATTTTTTGAATCGATTCCTCCGTGTGGTTTAATTCTTTCAAAGCGCTGTTTTGTATTTAATTTAGACAAAAGAGATGTAAAAAGAGGTCAGCGGCGTGCTTTTAAAGAACGGAAACAAAGAGAGACTTATATGTACTAAACACGCGCAAAGTCACTCTCGTCCGAAGACGACGAAAACGACCCCTCCTTTAAGAGTCTTGAGAGAAGTCACTCCGTAACGAAAAGAATTCCAACAAGGGGAAAAATTCAAATTTTCAAATTTACCTTCGTAAACTGTGCGCGTTGGGATCTTTCTTTGCTTTTTTAATCAACGTCACGTCTTCTTCTTTTTCTTTGTTATCGTTACTCTTAGTACGACCGGGAAAGAAGTAACGCTCGTACTCGGTGACGCTCTGCGTCAACTCGTGGGTCGCGTCCACGAACGTGAGCTTTTTCGCCGGGAGTAAGTCTTGCGTTAACGTCGTGTCTTGCATCATTTCTTTGTCTACTTCTGAGGAATGATTTGCTTTGTAAAGGGGGAAACAAAAAGCAGGTCTATTTAGGGTTTTTGAATTTTAGGCAAGACAGAGCTTTAATATATTAAGAACGCACTATACTCAAATCAAATCAAATTGAACGTGACGACGGCGCCATGACCAGTGGCTATATTCCTCATCAAGTTATCTTTCCAATTGTAGTTGATCCATTTTTTTGTGGTGAGATCTACAGGTTTGCCACCTAAAGGTAAAAAAATTCGACACACGTCGACGTCTTCGCGTTTCATTCCGGAAAGCACGGACGCGGTCGCGACGTAGGACCAACATTTTAAGCTCGTCTTGTTTTTCGCTTTTTTAAAGTGCTTCAGCTCGAGAATAAAGGCTGAATTTTCCGGGATGTGTCCAACTGTCGTTTGAAAGCAGCACTCCGCGCCGGAGGTGTAATAAATATTCGAAGTGCCGCTCAACTTGCGCTGAACTCCTTCTCGCACCTCTTCACTCACGGCGTCGTTTCGAACGTCGAGACAATTCCATCTCTCAATAACATCACCTTCTTTACTCGCGAGCGACAGCGTCACACTCACTCCTTCCATGAGTTCCGCATCTTTCAAATTCGTAAACGCGTCGACGCGCATGAATATCGTTCTCGTCGACTCGGCGTTTACCACGTCGGCGAGCGTCTCGATGTCCGCGCTACTCTCCACCTTGGCTATTTCGAGCTCCAGTCTTTCTTTTTCTCTGTCCAAAATCCGTTTCCCTTCCTCCGTGTTGTTTACAATCTCCAACAGTTCTTTATTCGTAAACTCTCTCTGTTCTCTTCTCGAGAAAAATTTCTCCTTCTCTTCCAACTTCCTCGCGATTAACCTCGCGCGTTCTCTCTCTAACTTCTCTTCCTCTTCCTCTTTTCGTCTTAACTCTTCTTCCTCTTCGATTCGTTTTTTTTCTTCCTCGATTCGTTTCTCCTTTGCCATTTGTGCCATCGATTCTCGTTCTTCCGTGTTTTCGCGTTCGCGTATTATTTTCGCCACCTCGTCCGTGTACTTTAAAAGCCTCTCTTCTCCGCTGCATAACACAACCGTCCGGAACTCTCTCTGTTCGTATTCGTTCAAGTAAGTGCAAAAGAGATTTTCGTAGCATTTGGAGCACACGACCGGGTTCATTTCATCTGTTGTTGTTATTCTTTTCCCGCACTTCGAGTATCCCAGGTAGACTTTGTCGTCTTCGTTTTCGTTCGAATGAATATTCTCATCGTCATCATCGTCTTCGTTTATTATCTTCTTCTTTGTCTTCTTCTTCTTCCCTTTATCCGTTTTTAATTTGTTGATAAACAGTCGGCATGAAAACGATTTTACCGAAACCTTGTCCACGAGTCTCACGAAACGAGCGCACTCCTCGGGTGAATCCCGGAAAGGAGTAATTACTCCTACGCGCGTCTCCTTTTCGTCGTCGTCGCATTCAATCTCGCTTTTGTCGGTGGTGGTCGAAGCGCTCATATTGGTATTACGTTTACGTTATATTGTGTTGTTATCTTCAATTAAAAAAAAGGCCCCCTCTTCAATTAAAATAAAGAAAAGGCGAACAACAGAGGAGCAAAAAACGTAACCATGCCTGAACCCGCTAAAGATACGGCGATAGAAATCACGCCGAAAGCGCCCCCAGTACTTAGTCGCGTTCAGAGCATTGTTTCAGAATTCAACCGCGCTACCACTTCGCGCGTAGGTGGTAGAAATAAAAAAGAAGAAAAGAATGATGCTCGAGTTTTGGAAAACGACGAACCAACGCCGTCGCGAAATATCCCTGAAGTCACGCGGATTATACGAGAGAATACCGTTCCCCGCGTCGGTGTAAGCGTATCTCTACGGGTGGTTTTGTGCCTTCTTTTAATCGTGAATTGCGTTTTTCTCGTACGCATAGACGATGGTATTCGCACGGGTGGCGCCAATACTGGTTTGGGTATTTGGACGAACGAGTCCCCTCCTCCTCCTCCTCCTCCTCCTCCTCCGCCGCCGCCGCCACAACCTTCTCCACCACCACCTCCGCCACATCCTTCTCCACCACCTCCGCCACCGCATCCTTCTCCGCCACCGCCACCGCATCCTTCGCCTCCTCCTCATCCTAAACCACCACCACTCGTTGTTGCAAGAGAAAGCTTGGAATATAAGTCAGTTGTTTGGGACAGCGCAAGTCAAGGAAACCTTGAAGATAGTTTTACGGAAGTTCTCAAAGATGAAGAAATTACAGAGGACGAGATATCTACATGCTCCTATGGTTCAAGCAGTGGTGTATTATTGAGTTGGGGTAGTGCTTCCACCAAAACCAGAACGTGTGTCTTGATGCTATTGATAAATAAGTTGGGACAGGAGAGTTGGAAGATGGTCAGCGTGCCTGAATATTGGGATGATAATTACAGAGGTGTGACTTTCACAAGGTCTAGTTCTGGAGGTTCTTCTTCACGCACACCAAGCCCCGTGGTATCTGGTACAGTCTCGTTACACGACGACACGTTCTATACCGCAGTCAGAATGTGTCTCGGTGAAGAGCCTTATTTTGGTTTGTGTGAAAATGAAGGTTCAAGTACTGGTTTTGGAACCATGCCCGCTTGGAATACGAGTTTAATCACAACAATGAAGGGACTGTTTCAGAATAATTATAATTTTAACGGTGATTTGAGCGCTTGGGACACGTCCTCCGTGACCGATATGAGCGAGATGTTCCAAGGTGCATTAGCTTTGGTCAATCCTGAGATTGGTACTTGGGACACTTCTCAAGTCACGACCATGGCTTCCATGTTTTATTTTGCCTCTTCGTTTAATTCGGATATTAATGATTGGGACACGTCTCGTGTTGAGGACATGTCGCTCATGTTTAACTCTGCGTCGTCGTTTAATCAGGATATAAGTTTGTGGGACACTTCGCAGGTCACGGATATGGGACACATGTTTAAGTATGCTTCTGCGTTCAGTAGGAACACTGAAAGTTGGAATAAAGTGAAAGTGAGAAATGCAAACTCTATGTATGGTATTTATATCACCGACGACAACTTTTTACACGCCATTCAGTCGTGTTTGAATACGAACCCCTCCGACGGTTTGTGTGCATACAGTGAGTACGGACAAATGCCGAACTGGGACGTGAGTCGTGTTACGAACATGAGGAGTGCATTTTTGAGTAAAAGTGGGTTCCGTGCAAATATTGGAAGCTGGAACACATCTCAGGTTACGGACATGACTTCTATGTTTCAATCTGCAGGTAGTTTTAACCAAGATATAGGGGATTGGGACACGTCTCAAGTGACGGATATGACTTCTATGTTTCAAAGTGCAGGTAGCTTTAACCAAGACATTGGGAATTGGGATACGTCGAAGGTGGTGGGTATGGGCTCTATGTTTTATAGTTCGACTGCTTTCAACCAGTACATTGGCGGTTGGGATACGTCAAATGTGGAGAGTATGGCTTCAATGTTTCGAAGTGCCGGTAACTTTAATCAATATATTGGTGGGTGGGATACGTCAAAAGTGACGACTATGACTTTTATGTTTTACAGTGCGTATAACTTCAACCAATACATCGGCGATTGGAACACAGGACAAGTGACGGATATGTCTTTTATGTTTCGCCAAGTTACTTTCTTCAATCAAGACATTGGGAGTTGGAATACAGGACAGGTAACGAGTTTATATCAGATGTTTTACCAAGCCACTTTCTTCAACCAGGATATTAGCTCTTGGGACGATTCAAATTTGAGAAAGGACACAAACCAGTACTACGACAGCAATTATTATGGTACTATTTATGACGATGGTAAAGCCAATATGTTCTACCAAGCGACTGCTTTTCAACAAGCCT
>Ga0255753_1006756_pt1 | contig 10544 bp, 10 predicted proteins | sample 041ome_10_FD_179953 | JGI IMG/M metagenome (GOLD analysis project Ga0255753, IMG submission 179953) | Coastal salt marsh microbial communities from the Groves Creek Marsh, Skidaway Island, Georgia - 041412US metaG (version 2) | ecosystem: Environmental > Aquatic > Marine > Intertidal zone > Salt...
CTCGCGTCGAATTCTGACGTTGGCACGGATCCCCCCACTGCGTGCGATGACGACCGCACGGGCACCCATGTACCCTAGGCGCGCGCGAATACGCGCGAACCAGCGCTCGTTTGAAGCTTCATGCGACGCCGACGACGCTATCGATGGATGTGAGACATGAAGACATGTCTAAAACTATTTTTGTACACATTCTACGAGCTATTTGAAATCGTGTTCTAAAATAAATACGCATTCTGTTGACTAAGTTCGCGCGCGAAGCGTTCGGCGAAATGAGCGTTTTTCAACGCAACCTTCTCAATAAAATCGTCCTTGTGATGCTCATTCGCCGTGAATGCAGCCGCTTTCTTGTCGCGAATCTGTTCTTCTAATGCCAATTTATGCTTTAAAGTTGCAATCTTTGCGGCTTTGAGGTTTTCTTCGAGATCTTTGTTTGCCCGTTCAAAGTCGCCCTCTTGAGCGATTCGCCATTCGCGCTCTTCCTCCTCTTTGCGCGCTCTTTTCTCCTCAATTTCTTTGATTTGTCGAGCTCGCACATTGACGCATTCTTGCATTAATTCTATTCTTGCCAGCTCTGCAAGGTTACGGGTATTTTCTTGGCGTCTTTCGTGCGCCACGCGCTCATTTTCTATGCGCTCGTCATCAACTCTGCATTGCGCGTTTCTCTCCCTCAAAAAGTCCTGTAGATACTGCGCGTACAATGCCTCCTCTTCACGGCGACGCTGCGCTAACTCGGCGTGTTCGGCGTCTACAATGCGTTCGTTTTCAAGCGCGTCGGCTAAAATTTGCGCATCATACGCTCGCTCGCGTTCAAGCGCCGCAAAGAGCTCCACCTGTCGCTCGGCGTTTGATTTCAGCATCTCGAGGTGAATTTCACGCCTACGAAGTGCTTCCTCGCTTTGTGCGGCATTGATTTCGGCGGCTTGTATCGCCCATTGGCGCTTTAACTGTGCACGTTCTTCTTGCTCTGCATGCAAGCGCTTGCGTCGCTCGTTTTCGCGCTCATTCAATTGCGCCTCCAACTCTTTCGCCAATGATTTTCTTCCCGCGAGCGCCTCTGCATCGAGTCGCCGCGCCCGTTCAGCATCTTGCGCCCAATGCTTTGCCATGGTGATATTCAAACGACATATACGTTCTTCTTCTTCAACCGCTCTGCGTGCATGTTCTTGTATTTGCGCTCGACGTCCTAATTCAACCTGCTGCGCCAAGCTCATCGACGCCGCTTCGCGCGCCTGGGCGTCGTTCTCCAACCAGCGCTTGTATTCCATGTCCTCAACATACTTCAACCGTTCCTCTTCTCGTTTCTCCAACAACGCACGCGCACGCGCTTCTAAATCTGCTCGTCTCGCACCCGCGCTCGTACGTTTACCCGCGAGCTCGAGCGCATAGATGTGCTCTTCTCTTTGCAGTTTCTCCCGCAACTCTTCGCGTCTCTCCGTCAACGCTCGCGTCGCGCGCTCCCGCCTCTCCAGCGCCTCCCGCGCAGCCGCGCTCTTCATCGCCGCGAGCGGTGTCTTTGCACAGAATTGCACCACTCCATCTCTCGCGTGTAGTTCCTACCCGCACGTGCACATACACCATCGTCAGTCCTATAGTTCCATCCACATTGAGTTTCGTCTAAATTTAAACTCTGACTGTGACTCGCGAACGCGTGAACACTGAAACGGTGGTGTTACACCGCGCGCGACGAACGGCGCGCTCACCTTGACGTGCGTCGCGTGGTTGTGATATTTTTCCTCCTCTTTTCGTCGTCTCAGCGCGTCTTCTTCCGCGTGTCTCATGTCGTTCTCTCTCCCGTGCGCACCTCTGTCGTGGACCGAGTGCACGACTTTTTTGGACGACTGGACGACGCCTCTGGAAGAGGCGCAGGGCGGCATTGGTGGACGCCATGGCGACGACGTTGGCGGATTCATTCCTAGCGGATTTAGATGATTTAAGCGACGAGGACAACGATGAACGAGGGGTGATCGATGCGAGTGGCGCACAGACGACGACGACGACGACGACGACGACGACGACGACGAGGGTTGATGACGACGACGACGCCAAGACAAAGTTGCTTCGGGCGGACAATGTCGACGAATTGGCGACGTTGATGCACACGGAAAGGTATAAACGAATCACACGAGATGTTGATGAGGCATTAGCGAAGATGGCGAGTAAGGCTGCGAAGGGTGCGGAGGATGCACGCGTAGGCGTGGTGGATGAAAATGCATACAAGCTCGTCGTAGAATGCAACGCGTTGACGGTGGAAGTGGACAGCGACATAGCCGTCGTGCACCAGTTTATTCGCGATAAATACCGTGCAAAGTTTCCAGAACTCGAATCATTGGTGTTACATCCTATTGATTACGCGCGAGTTGTCAAGGCAATAGGAAATGAGATGGATATGACGAACGTTGAGCTCGACGGGGTGCTGCCGTCGGCGACGATTATGGTGGTGAGCGTCACCGGGTCAACGACGAATGGCGAACCTTTGAGTGAAAACGACTTAAATAAGACCCTCGCCGCGTGTGAAAGAGCTTTCGAATTAGATGCAGCTAAGCAAAAGATGTTCAACTATGTGGCGTCTCGTATGGCACACACTGCACCCAACCTCAGTGCAGTTTTAGGTTCGGACATCGCCGCAAAGCTCATTGGCATAGCTGGCGGCTTGCACGCTTTGTCGAAAATGCCCGCGTGTAACGTGCAAGTTTTGGGTTCAAAGAAGAAAAATACGGGTGGGATGTCGAGTGCGTCCGCAGTTCGAGCTGGTGATTTACATGCCGGTTATATTTACGACTGTGACATTATTCAAAAGAAGACGCCGCCGGCATGGCGAAGCAAGGCGGCGCGTCTCATCGGTGCGAAATGCTCCCTTATGGCACGCGTAGACGCGTTCGGTGAGTCAGCAGACGGCTCGACGGGTAGGAAATTTGCTGAAGAAATCACGAAGAAGATCGAAAAGTGGCAAGAGCCTCCTCCGGCGAGAACTGCCAAACCTTTACCAGCGCCTGGGGTGGAACAAAAGAAACGCCGCGGTGGTCGTCGGGCTCGAGCTTTGAAGGAGCGATACGGTATTTCTGACATGCGCAAGGCGGCAAATCGTGTAAATTTCAATGAAGCTGAAGAAGAAGTTGGATACGAAGGCGAGGGGTTGGGGACGTTGGGCACAGCAGCAGGCTCAGCTGCCGTCGGCGGACGGCTTCGATTGGCGCAAAAAGCAGCCAAGCTCATCAAGACAGATTCAAAGGGCGGTAAGTCTACATTTGCGGGATCGGCTGGGACGTCTGGTATGGCGTCGAGTTTGGCGTTCACGCCAATTCAAGGCATCGAGCTTGTGAATCCAAATCGGCCCAAACCAGATGGTCCAGTGTCTGGTACGGATTCTGTCTTTAGCGAACGCAGAGGCTTTTCAAATGTCGCGCGTCAACTTAAACAGTGAAGTAGCTCGTTACAATAGAATTCTATCAATGTACATAATCTCCATTATCTCGCGTTAAAGACTGTATTTCAATCGGCGTCGCCACAGAGCTCTTTTCGGACTCTTTTCACGGCGAGGCGTCACGCAAATATCTAATCTTCGCGCATTTGGCGTTTGGAGAGATCCCTCATCCACAGCTTTCACGACCACTCACTCGCGTGCGTTAAAGCTCTTTCACATCAGCCGTTTTAGCGTATAACCCGTGCGCGTTTAATTTTTCCACCACCTCTTCGACGGTAAGTTCGGACAAAATAAACTGTTCCTCCACCTCTCCCGCGTCATTCTTCAAGTACAGCGTCGGTTTGTGCCCCGCCGTCCACCGCACGCGCACGTTCTCATACTCCCCTCGTTCGATGACATCTTTCAAGAATGCCTTGTGTTCGGGAAGTCGGTTTAATTTTCACCCAGGGCACGTCTCAAATAACGCATTTGTCACCGCCCCGAACGCGACGTTGGCGAGCGCCATCATCGTCGTCGCAGCGAGCGCCATCACTCGCATCGTCGTCGTCGTCGTCGTCGTCGTCGCCCGTTGTCGTCGTCGTCGTCGTGCCGCCGATGACGTCGTGGTGGTATATTGACCTCGTTCACCCCACTGCGACGGGCACGTCATCGTGCGTCGTGCGTCGTCGCGCTCCGTCGTCGCAGTGTAACCACCACGAACGACCAGGCTCGTGCGGTTTTGCGTGTCGGTCGATCGACGTCGATCGCCCCAGTGTGAAGCACGAAAGATGATGACGATGACGACGACGATGACGATGACGATGACGACGACGACGACGACCGCGATGATGAGTCACAAGATAAACAAGGCACACGCTCGATCAACCGTCGTGCGTCGCGCCGGGGACGACCAAGCGAGCTCGACGACCGCGTGCACGGGGTCGTGCGACTCGTGTGGGTTGGCTAAGGATAAAATGCAATGCGATGGGTCGGGGCGAATTCAAGGAGGATTAGCCGCGATTCCGTTATTTTCATGGTGGCCAATCAAAGCGTACAGACCGTGCCCGGGGTTGATCAGTAGCGGTGGCGTATACACCAGAGCTGGGCAAGATGTCAATAGCATCTTGTGGGGAGAGAATGGAGGGGACTCGCCGCCGTCTCGCAAGTAAAAGTGGTCATTTTAGCGCGCAATAATGATTATTTATGATATAAATGAAGCAGCAATACTACGTACACGTGTGTTTTATTACAGTTTTATTACAATCGCTCGCTTTCGTGGGAAAATATCGACGCGTCATCGTCGACTTCTTCGATGAGTCGCGTGAAACCAATGTCGCGCACAGATGCCCCGACGCCACGTTGTCCCATATTTTGTCGCGCTGCGCCCGCTAAAGACTCTTCAATCACCACACCTTGCGTTTCTGGCAATGTCAACGTCACCATACACGCCGAAGCCGCGGCAGCACCGAGAAATATCGGAGGCAAAGCCGGGCTAATGGCTTGGGCAAGAATGATACCGGGAGCGATGATTCCACCTAAACGCGCCGCCAGAGAACACGTTCCCAGGCATGCCGAGCGCACAATGGTTGGAAATAGCTCAGTGGTGTACAAATAAATCATGTTGAATGAGCCCGCGATTCCGAATCTTCCTATCATCGAAACCGTAACTTGCATCGAGCCCGAAAACAACGCGCTCGATATCACGCCCACCGCCGCGATGCTCATCAACAGCACCAATGTCATCTTTCGCCCCAATTTATCCACCGCAATCTGCGCAAAGGCGTGCGATGGGAATTCAACTATACCGCTAATAAAGGTATTCATGTAAATTGATCCGCTCAGTGACCCCACGTTCAAGGATAAACCGTAATACACCAAAGAAGTGATACAAAATATGTACGCCATCGCGATGAGACGATGCCGAAGCGCTGGAAAAGGAAATACGGCAGTGACGTTGAGTCCCTTTGCTATGCGCTGTTGCTTAAGCGGCGGTAATTTCACAGTGTTTGATCGGGAGCTTGCTTTGGCGAGCTGCACCATCACATCCTGTGCCTTGTCCGTTTGACCCGTCGCCAAGTACCAACGCGGCGATTCCATCAAGTACTTGAACGAGAGCGCAATATAAGCTACACCAGAAAACCCGGCGAATGCTGCAAACTGTCGCCATTCTGGCAACGTGTACGCTATACCCGCCATCAAAGCTATTCCTGCAGACCAAAAATATTGCGTTGAAATCCCCAACACAGCGCGCCATTTCACGCCGAGAACTTCGGTGCACAACACATAGCTCGCCACGCCGAGACCGCCGCATCCGAAACCTCGCAAGGACATGCAGAAGAAATACATCCAATACCCATTTGATGCGGCGGCTAAAATTGACCCTATGCTTGCGAGCGCGGTGGACAAATACAGGCCATAGACACGTCCTTTAGCGTCGGCAAGTTGCCCAAGCAAACCGGCGCCAAAGAAAAAGCCGACGAAAAAGATGGAATCCGCGAGCTGAACTTTATACTCGTGTGCGCACACTAAATCCCACTCGGACACAATAGACGCCTTGGGATCGATCCATTTCCATAGTTCACGATCCATGTCGCACAACTCCATGAGTTCTCCGGTGTTTACATCCGCGCACGCGCCTTCGCTCGCACACGTCCACTCGGGTACGCGCGCGGTGAATACTGAAGTCAGCGTCAAGAACGCGGCTGGGAACCACGCAGATGAGCTCAGGGCGAATTGCGTGAGTTGCGCTTTATTTGCTTGTCCTATGCGTTCATCAAATAACTCATCAATCGTCTTCGCGCCTTGGCTATCATGGTCTTCGTCGTCTCGTTTCGGTCCAGTCACGGCGTGGAGTTCGACATCGGTAAAGCCACCACCACCACCACCATCCGTCGTCGTCGTCGTCGTCGTCGCGTCGTGTAGACTCATGCGTGGAAGACGCGCGTATAATAGAGTGATTTTACTTTACGTCCTCCTCCTCGTGCTCGAGTTGTCGTCTCGCACGCACGCGTCCGTTTCTGTGCCTGTCGCGCGCGTTCGTTTGAACCCGCGTCCCTTGACCGACCCATCGAACGACTGGACTGGCGACTGGCGGGACCGCAGGAGGAGTAACGACCTGGCGAGTTGCGATGACACTCGACGACACGACGACACGCGACGACGACGACGTTACGCACGATGTTACGCACGATCACACGAAACATCGCTCGCACGCACGTCACGAACGCCCGCGCGTTCACGGCGGCGTCGTTACCAGACCTTCCGTACGACTTTGGGGCGCTCGAGCCCGTGCTCGATGGGGCGATCATGGAGTTGCACCACCAAAAGCACCACAAGACGTATGTCACGAATTTCAACGCCGCACAAGAAAAATACGCCGAAGCAGAGTTGAAAGGAGATTATGAAGGCATGATCGCGTTGCAACCAGCGCTGAAATTCAACGGTGGCGGCCACGTGAACCACTCGTTGTTCTGGAAGTGTCTGACGGCGCCGAAAGATTACGCGCTCCCAGAAGGGGAACTCTTAGCCATGATCGATCGCGACTTTGGTTCGTTATCAGCCATGCAAGATAAATTCACGGCGTCTACTGTCGCCGTGCAAGGGTCTGGATGGGGATGGTTGGGATACAATAAAGCCACTGGCAAGCTTGCGGTGACAACGACGGCCAACCAAGACCCCTGCATCACCACCGGCTTGACTCCTGTGTTAGGCGTCGATGTTTGGGAGCACGCGTATTACTTACAGTACAAGAACCTTCGACCTGACTATGTCAAGAATATCTGGAAGATTATCAACTGGAAGGTACGACAATCGCGACGACGAGGCCTAAACGACGAGACTGCGCGCAAACTCGGGACACTTTTCCTGACCAAGAACTGCATACTAACCATCATTCGCTCTGCGGTTTTCATGCGCACAGGAAGTCAGCAGCAACCTACGCAAAGCGATGTAAAAGTAACGTTCAAACTTTTCGATTTTTACGAAAGTACGCGTGCGGTTGTAATTTGGTTAAAGTGCACGGTATTACACATTACATATCTAAGAACTATGGCTCGCGAACATTTTTCGCGTAGCTTGTTACTCCTCTTCATCACTATCAACGTCTCCCGCATCATCACCGTCGACCTCTTCGAACTCAAATTCTTCATCTTCGCCTCCTGCATCTGATTCCATGATTACCTTCACGCACTCTTCTCTGTTGTTATGCATCGCTTCATCGAGCGGCGTTCGGCCAGCTTGGTTGCAAACCGACGCGTTCCCACCCTTATCGATCAATAACTGCACGATGCTCACGTGACCGTTCAAGCACGCCCAGTGCAACGCTGTACTTCCTTGTACGTTCGCTTTATTCACATCAGCGCCGAATTCAAGCAACACCTGTACGATTTCCTCGTGCCCATTCGCCGCGGCGTAGAGCAACCCATCGCCCGCGTCGGCGCGCGCACCTCGAGTGAGAAAGTCGCGCACTTCGTCCATCTCGCCGTATCGCGCGGCGTCTACGAGCGCTTCGTTTAATTCTTGATCATCTTCCATGATGCGTCCAGTAGTCGCGCAAGTCTTTGTCGCGTGGGAGAGTGTGTCGCCCTCGCGCACGAGGCTGCTCGACTGGCGGCGGCCAACACTGCACGCGTGGGACAGCCAGCCACAGAGCCATTCGGACGAGACGGCCTCCGTTGGGGAGGAGTGGACTGGAGAACGTCACAGTGACGATGGGCACGCGCGCGATGAATGCACGCGCGAAGAAAGCGGCGACGACGACGATGAAACCAAACTTTGTCGTGGGTTTCGTTTATCTCCTCGGTACGGCGACGACGACGACGCACGCGATGGTTTGGGCAACTAACTGTTGCACCCAACGCGCACGCGAGTGAGCGATGTGTTTTGACCGCGTGCACTGACGGCAAGGTGATTCATCTCACGCATGCATGCGCACAGCGACGCAATTGACATCCAAGCTTTTGCCGTTTTTCATCAACACCTTGGTCGCGAGACAACTCACCCCGGAAGAGTTTGGTGTTCCAACCGTTCACTTCTACTTGCTCTCGACGGTCATTCTCACCACACGCGAAGGCTTTCGTCGAGCGCTGATGCGAGACTCCGTCAGCGATACTTCTTTACGCTACGCTTGGTTTGTGTTACCTATCGGAGGATTCTTATCCATTGCCGTGCCAACGGCTGTGCTGTGGTCGCAAAACATCTCCACAGCCGAACCATACGGTCTGGCTCTCGCGTACTACGGCGTCGCTGCGTTCATCGAACTGTGCGCTGAACCATACTACATCAGAGCCATGCGACTTTCGGCGTTCAAGTTGAGACTAGTTGCAGAATCAATTTCAACTGTTCTTAGGAGTGTGTTGACGTACGTGCTCGTGTCCAAGACTCAAAACAACGTCGTCATGGCCTTCGCATACTCCCAGGTAAATTATTTATTTCATACGTTCCAATTAATTCATTGGGGACGATTCACACAATACTAACGTGAATTAATCCTCGTAGTTGCTGTATGCGACGTCTATGGCAATAATTTACATAGCCTCGACGCCGAAAGCGCTTGCAAAGTCGTCTACGAAAGATACTGCGACCGTAAAATTAATTGGAATATTTTCTGTGCAGGTATGTCAAATACACGCAAGTAAGTGCAATTTACTCACGTTTCTCAACGTTTAGGCGGTTTGGAAGTTAGTTCTAGCTGAAGGAGAAAAGGCCGCACTAATCGCCGTCGCTGCAGCCGACGAAGTCGGCGTGTACGGACTCGTAGCATCGCTTGGGTACGTTTACCGCAATTGCATTATTTAATTAATTCTGAATTAATTTTCGAAATTCAGGGCCGCATTTGCGAGATTAGTGCTGCAACCCTTTGAAGAAGCAGCATTTGTGATTTTCACGCGCAGTGTGTCTTCTAAGACGAGTTCAAGCAAAGAAAAGGATGTCTTCGATGCGTTGTTACGTGTCGCAATTATTTTCGGTAGTATGGCGGTAAGTTATGCAATTAATTCGACACCGTGAGCTTGGTTGTCGATTATTTCAGCTGTATTTATCTTTTTACATCCTAAGGCAACTATGGGACCTCACTATTCATGGCTGGCGCTGAGGTGCGTCGACTTTGGACTCGTGTTATTTGTTATTTATTTCGAGACGCAGAGTTTTGTACGGCGAGAAATGGGCGAGCGCGCATTACGCGGCTGAAACTCTCGGTTGTTACGCGATTCTAATTCTACCACTGGCGGTACGTTTAAATTAATTCCCAGTGATTCGAAACGACCCAGATATTTGATACTGGGTTGAAATTAATTATTTATACTTTCTCATGAGAGTTAATTAATTCAATCAAAAAACTAACAAAAATTCTTCATAGGTGAATGGAATCACCGAGGCTTACGCCCATGCGGTCATGGTAATCTTGCATGAATATTTCATCGCGTGAAGCGTACTCACTTTCGCTTTTCATAGTCATCATCGGAGCTCAGCTCTTCCAACGTTTGGCTTTTGGTATGCTCGCTCGTCAACGTGGTACGTTTCGTCTGTCGTATCAATATATCCGAGTGTGTCATCTTTTCAACCTCTTAGGGCGGTACTCTAATTCTCCAACGCTCACTCGGACCTGTTTCGCTGATCGTGGCAAATGCTATGAGTATGCTGGTGCGAATTGCGTTTACCAGCGCATACATACGCCGCCGCTTCCTCAGACTGAAGACGAATACGAGGGTGAATTTGCCCTCGAAAACATACTTCGTGGTAAGCTCAAAGTATAGTTTCAAGGATATCAACATATATTTGATCATTTTTCACGCAGACTTTGGCTGTTTTTTCCGCTGTTTCGCGAATGTCATCTGAGAAGCTACGTCGTAATCCCAGCACCATGAACTTGCTCTCGCACACCGGATGCGGCGGCGGCATACTTTTCATACTCCTCGTCGCGCTCTACATTTTAGAGCGCGATGCGTTTAAGGTGTTAGCCAAGCATGATAAATCAGAATAGTATCAGTTTTAGCGCATGTTATCTTAGACTTCCTAGTTTTTCGTTTCCAGTTATTTTATACGCGATAGCACACCAATTCCTCGGAATTCCCGCGGTATTATCACGCGTTGCCCAACGGCCGGTAAAACTGCGCCTCCGCCAGCGCGCCTGCGCAGCGGCAAATCA
>Ga0255753_1006763_pt1 | contig 10538 bp, 8 predicted proteins | sample 041ome_10_FD_179953 | JGI IMG/M metagenome (GOLD analysis project Ga0255753, IMG submission 179953) | Coastal salt marsh microbial communities from the Groves Creek Marsh, Skidaway Island, Georgia - 041412US metaG (version 2) | ecosystem: Environmental > Aquatic > Marine > Intertidal zone > Salt...
AGGCATCATGAATACTCAGTTCGAATACCACGATTTCTCGCCCAGACAAGTCCAACGCTTTGGCCGTATGCGGATGTAATACCCCTATACATCCTAATAATTTTTTCTGATAAAAAATTTCCGCACTACGCCCCGGATGTAATCCTTGGATTTGTGCTGGCTTGAACTCAATATCTTGCGTCATGCTGAGGCTGGTAAATAACTGTTCCAAATGCCCTTTAGCATCATAAAAATCACTTTGCTGGGAGCTGACACCCCATTGACGAGGTTGATTGTCACCCATTACCACACCAGCCAGCACTTCTGTTTGCTCCAATGTGTCGCGCACCAAATACTTGCGTCCAATCTCATAGAACTTCACACTTGTTTGCTGTCTTTTCAGGTTATAGGCAGCGGCTACACATAAACCCGGCCACAGACTGGTGCGCATATGAGAGAGTGCACTTGAAATTGGATTAGCCAAAGCCTTTGCAGGTTCTGCAGCGAACAACTCACAATAGGATTGTTCAGTAAAACTAAATGTCACTGCCTCAGTATAACCCATGCTGACAAAGCGCTGATGAAGATTATACAGCGCATCAGAACGGTCTGATTTTAACGTTACACCTGAGGCGGCTTGTAAAACTTGAGTGGGAAATAGATCATATCCACACATCCGTGCAACTTCTTCAATCAAGTCTTCTTCGATATTAAGATCAAAGCGATAGCTTGGAGGAATAATCACTAAACCCTCGCCACAACGCGATACCTCGCAGCCCAGATTAATCATCATGGATTGAATTTCATCCAGCTTAATATCTATCCCCAAAATGCGTTTAACTGCCGATTGCGTCAGCGTGATGTTTGGTGAAAGTGGTAGATGTTGCGTACTGACTTTTTCAATCACAGGACCTGCTTCGCCCTGTGCATATTTAATAATTAACGCCGTGGCACGCTCAATTGCCTGCATAGATAATTCGGGATCCACTCCGCGTTCAAAGCGATGCGACGACTCAGTATGTAGCCCAAATTGTCGAGCCTTACCCGCAACAGCCAACAAATCAAAATAAGCACTTTCAAGAAAAATATTTTTGGTTTGTGCCGTGACGGAAGAATCCAGTCCTCCCATGATGCCTGCAAGAGCGAGAACATTGTTCTCATCGGCAATGACCAAATGCTCAGCCGATAGCGTAATTTCTTTACCATCGAGCAATACACACTGCTCACCCTCATATGCCATACGCACATCAATCTTACCCTGCAGGCGGTCGAGATCAAACGCATGCATGGGTTGACCTAATTCCATCATTACGAAATTACAAATATCCACGACGATACTAATAGTGCCAATCCCGCTTCGCCTAAGCGCTTCTTGCATCCACACTGGCGTTTTTGCTTGAGTATTAACATGATTAATCACTCGACCACAGTACCGTGGGCAGTGTTGAGGCACACTGACCTCAATAGGAAACTGACTATTATTCTTTGCCGGCTGCTTGGCTATACTCGGCGGGGTCATAGGCACCTGATATAGAGCACTCACTTCACGTGCAACTCCAGCCACACTTAAACAATCTGAACGATTAGGCGTTAAATCAATATCAAAAATAACATCATCCAGATTCATGGCAGTCATGATTGATTCACCCAATGGCAAGCTATCATCTAGCTCCCATAAACCATCAATTTCGTCTTCTAAACCCAGCTCGCTAGCACCGCAGAGCATGCCATGAGACTCCACTCCACGCAGCTTAGCCGCCTTGATGGTCATGCCTCCTGGTAATGTCGTGCCTTCCGTAGCGAGTGCGACAGTCAATCCCACACGAGCATTTTTTGCACCGCACACTATTTGACGCAGATCATTTTCACCCACACGCACCTGACAGACTTGTAACTTATCGGCATCGGGATGAGGTTCTGTGGTTTCTATGCGCGCCACCAGCACTCCAGTCAAATCGGCAGCTACCGGCTCAATACCATCTAATTCTAACCCTGCCATGGTAAGGCGCTCTCCTAATGCTTGCGCATCGACATTGGGTTGCACCCATTCCATTAACCAATGTTGACTTAATTTCATATACTCACCCTAGGCTTTGAATTGACGCAGAAAACGCTGATCATTTTCATAAAACATACGCAAATCACGCACCCCGTAATACAACATGGCCAAACGTTCTACGCCCAGACCGAAAGCAAAACCATTGTATTCTTGAGTATCAATGCCCACCTGTGAGAACACATTTGGATGCACCATGCCGCAGCCCATCACTTCTAGCCAATGCGATTTTCCATCGTCATCAGTCCACTCAATATCGACCTCTGCAGAGGGTTCTGTGAATGGAAAATATGAAGGTCTAAAACGTATACCTAATTGATCATTTTCAAAAAAGGCATGTAAAAATTCAATCACTAACCCTTTTAGTTGTGCAAAGCTTACTTCCTTATCTACCAGTAATCCCTCTACCTGATGAAACATCGGGCTATGTGTGATATCAGAATCACATCGATAAACTCGACCCGGTGCAATAATGCGTATAGGTGGCTGATTATTCTGCATGGTACGAATTTGTACGGAAGAAGTATGAGTACGCAATAGCAAGCCATCATCAAAATAAAATGTGTCATGCATAGCGCGAGCAGGATGATGTGGAGGAATATTTAACGCTTCAAAATTATGAAAGTCATCCTCAATTTCAGGCCCATCCACTACAGAAAAGCCATGACGCTGAAATAAGCTCTCAATACGACGCAAAGTGATTGTGACGGGATGCAAAGTCCCCACGTTATTACTGCGCCCTGGCAAAGTCACATCAATCGTCTCTGACTTTAATTTTTCATCAATCGCGGCACTTTGTAAGGCCTCAGTTTTTGACTCCAGCTGCGCCTGAATAGCCTGTTTGACCTCATTGATTCGCTGACCAGCCGCCGGACGATCTTCAGCAGGTAATTGACCCAATGACTTGAGTTGCTGGGTAACCAATCCTTTTTTACCTAGATACTGAACGCGCAGAGTCTCAATATCCTTTAGACCGTGACAGTCTGCGATGGCTTGATGTGCCTCATCTAAAAGTTGCTCGAGTTCACTCACTTATATCTTCCCACTGAAACAATGCGTTAATTTATCGTGTACTGCATAAATAAAAAAGGGAAAGATAGCTATCTTTCCCTTTTATGGTAAAACTTTTTGCTGTGCTATCTATAACTGGGCTTTGGCACGCTCAGCAAGTTGACCAAAAGCTTCAATATCATGTACCGCGAGATCAGCTAAAATTTTGCGATCGACTTCGATTGAGGCTTTGTTTAAACCATCAATCATGCGGCTATAAGAAATACCAAATTGTCTGGCACCGGCATTAATACGTGCGATCCAAAGCGAGCGAAACTGTCTCTTTCTCTGACGACGATCTCGGTATGCATATTGACCAGCTTTAGTGACCGCTTGGGTAGCAACACGAAATACATTCTTACGCGCGCCATAATAACCCTTAGCTTTGGCAAGCACCTTCTTGTGACGTGCGCGTGCAGTTACACCACGTTTAACTCTAGACATGACTTTTTCCTTTTACTTCAATTCTGTTATGTGTCGATTATGCGTAAGGCATCATGCGACGGATCATCGGTGTATCCACCTTGTCCACGATGTCGACACTGCGTAGATGACGCTTACGCTTAGTGCTCTTTTTCGTCAATATGTGACGAAGATGTGATTGCGAACATTTGAAACGGCCGGTAGCCGTCTTATTGAAGCGTTTCGCAGCACCTCGATTGGTTTTCATTTTAGGCATTACTGTTCCTAGTAAGTTACTTTTTCTTCTTGGATGGCCCTAACACCATGACTAGCTGGCGACCTTCCATCTTAGGACGTTGCTCAACATCCCCGTATTCTTCAAGATCAGCCTCTAGGCGTTGCAATAATTGTGCACCTAATTGCTGATGTTGCATCTCACGACCACGATAACGTATCGTAATCTTAGTTTTATCTCCAGACTCAAGAAATTCAATCAGCTTCTTAAGCTTTACCTTATAGTCACCTTCTTCGGTGCCCGGTCGAAACTTGATTTCTTTAACTTGAATCTGTTTTTGTTTCTTCTTAGCTAAGTGAGCCCGTTTACTCTGCTCAAACTTAAACTTCCCGTAATCCATCACACGGCAGACGGGTGGCTGCGCATTAGGTGATATTTCAACTAAATCAAGATCAGCTTCACCAGCCATTCGTAAAGCGTCTTCAATTTTTACTACCCCAACATTGTCGCCGGTGGCATCGATCAGTCTTACTTCTGGATCAAATATTTCTTCGTTCAGGCGAACGTCTTTACTCGCGCTAATGTTTAGCTCCTATTTTAGTCTTAACTATTTAATTCTTCAGTCAATAACGCCTGCAAAGCTTCAATACTCATTGAGCCTCGATCTTCGCCATGGCGGGTTCGTACAGCGACTGTTTGCGCTTCCACTTCTCGATCACCTGCCACGAGGAGGTATGGAATGCGTTGAATTGTGTGCTCGCGAATCTTATAGCCTATCTTCTCATTTCTCAAGTCGATATTGACCCTAAAGCCTGCATTTTGCAGCATTTTTTGAACATTTTGGGCATATTCCGCTTGCGCATCGGTGATATTCAACATAATTACCTGTATAGGTGCCAACCATAATGGCAAATTACCCGCATGATGCTCAATAAGAATACCAATAAAACGTTCTAATGAACCGAGAATTGCACGGTGAATCATGACTGGCGTTTTCTTTGAACCATCCTCACTGATATAACTTGCATCCAGTCGTCCTGGCATAGAGAAATCCAACTGAATGGTGCCACATTGCCAACGTCTACCCAAGCTATCCTTTAGAGTAAATTCTATCTTAGGCCCGTAAAAAGCCCCCTCTCCTGGCTGCAGGACATAATCCAATCCTTTACTTTCGAGCGACTCTTTTAGGCTTTGCTCTGCTTGATCCCACAGTGAATCTTCACCCACTCGTTGTTCCGGACGAGTTGAAAGCGCTAGTTCAATCGTGTTGAAACCAAAATCTGCATACACTTCAAAGGTCATATCAATCAGCTTAGCCACTTCATCTTGCATCTGGTTTTCAGTGCAAAAAATATGCGCATCATCCTGCACAAACCGACGTGCTCGCATCAAACCATGCAAGGTGCCTGATGGCTCGTTGCGGTGTACCGTGCCAAACTCCGCAATCTTATATGGTAAGTCACGATAGCTTCTGAGTCCTTGATTGAATATCTGCACGTGGCCCGGACAGTTCATCGGCTTAACCGCAAACTCACGGTTTTCAGATTGTGTAGTAAAAATCATGTCACCAAACTTATCCCAGTGGCCTGACTTTTCCCATAAAGTGCGATCTAATACTTGCGGCGTGTGTACCTCATGATAACCATTGGTAGCACATTGCTTGCGGATGTAACTCTCTACTATGCGATATAACTCCCAACCACGCGCATGCCAGAACACCATGCCAGGCGCTTCTTCTTGAAAGTGAAATAGATCCATTTGTTTGCCTAGACGACGATGATCACGTTTTTCAGCTTCTTCAATGGCGGTGAGGTACTGTTTAAGTTGTTTCTTATCTGGCCATGCCGTGCCATAAATACGCTGCAACATGGCATTATCGGAATTGCCGCGCCAATAGGCACCTGCTAGTTTAGTTAACTTAAAGGCTTTCAGATGGCGAGTATTCGGCACATGAGGCCCGCGACACATATCGGTATATTCCTCATGGTGATACAAAGCGATCTCCTCACCCTCTGGAATCTCGCTGGCGATCTCGACTTTATAATCTTCATTACGTGCTTTGAATGTATCAATGGCTTGTTGTTTGGACACAACCTCACGAATCACGTCATAGTTTTTCTCAATCAGCTCTTGAATTCTTTTTTCTATTGCTGCTAAATCTTCAGGCGTAAAACTGCGCTCATAATCTATATCGTAATAAAAACCATTTTCTATCACCGGCCCAATCGCCATCTTGGCGCTGGGAAATAGTTGCTTCACTGCATGTCCGATCAAATGAGCGAAAGAATGACGTACTATTTCTAATCCTTCGGCGTCTTTAATAGTGATAATGGAAACATCCGCATCTTCCTCAATAGCAACACAAGCATCCACTAGTTGGCCGTTAACACTACCCGCTATTGTGGCTTTGGCAAGACCTGGGCCAATATCTGCAGCGAGTTGCGCGACCGTAACAGCTTGTTCGAAGGATTTAATATTGCCATCTGGCAAAGTAATTTGAGGCATGCTTTTCTCCAGTGGTGGCCCATACGAAAGGTCACTTGTTAATAATTTTCTCTGAATCGCCAATCCAATACTATACCTAACCAAACCCTATATAGGTGTCCGTCATTGCAACTAAAATCAACAATTAAATGCTCAATAGATGACGCTAATAGCTCAGCTTCAAGTCCTCATTTAAGACAATGCTCATCTGACTGTAATTGAGTTAAAGTTAAACAAGCTAGCATTATCTGGATTGACACAATGCTAAACCGTATTGGTAGGCGCGATTGGATTCGAACCAACGACCCCCACCATGTCAAGGTGGTGCTCTAACCAACTGAGCTACGCGCCTGCGATTACAGGACTGCGGAAAATAACATAGTCATGCGATGATTTATAGTGCTTTAACCCGCCTCACTAGTGGGCATCTGAAATGCAATACTCTTTAATTGCTGAATTTCATCACGCAATCTTGCTGCATCCTCAAACTCCAAATTACGAGCATGTTCATACATTTGCTGTTCAAGCTGATGTATCTTCTTCACCGCAATCTCGGGCGTAAGATGATCAACAGACATATCGTTAGATTGTGAAGAAGTTTTTTGACCCGCACGCTTTTGATCATACTTAGACTGTGCCCCCTCCATAATATTACCCACCGCTTTTTCAACACTGCGCGGTGTAATGCCATATTTTTTATTATGCTCAACTTGCTTTTGACGACGACGATCAGTTTCATCGATAGCGCGCTGCATGGAACCTGTCACCTTGTCTGCATACAAAATCGCTTTGCCATGAAGGTTGCGTGCTGCTCGCCCAATAGTCTGTATTAATGATCGATCTGATCTTAGGAATCCTTCCTTATCTGCATCCAAGATAGCCACCAACGACACTTCGGGGATATCCAAGCCTTCACGCAGCAAATTAATTCCAACCAACACATCGAATAAACCTTTACGCAGATCTTGAATAATCTCAACACGCTCGACCGTATCGATATCAGAATGCAGATAACGCACGCGCACACCATGTTCATCCAAATAATCAGTCAGATCTTCAGACATACGTTTAGTCAGCGTTGTAATTAGCACACGTTCTTGTTTGGCGACGCGCTCATTGATTTCTGACAACACATCATCTACCTGCGTACTGACTGGACGCACTTCAACTTCTGGATCAATCAGTCCGGTGGGTCTAACCACCTGTTCAACTACCGATCCTGATTTTTCTCCCTCATAATTACCGGGGGTCGCGGATACGTATATCATTTGTGGTGCTAAACTCTCAAACTCTTCAAACTTGAGTGGGCGATTGTCTAATGCTGAGGGTAAACGAAAACCATATTCTACTAACGTCTCTTTGCGCGAACGGTCCCCTTTATACATGCCGCCAAACTGCGGCACGGATACGTGACTTTCATCCATTACCATGAGTGCATTATCAGGCAGGTAATCTAATAGACAGGGAGGGGGCTCGCCGGGGCCGCGTCCACTCAAATAACGCGAGTAGTTTTCAATGCCTGAGCAATAACCCAACTCGTGCAACATTTCTAAATCAAACTGAGTGCGCTGCTCAAGACGCTGGGCCTCAACCAACTTATCAATACTGCGTAATTGTTCCAAACGCTCTTTTAACTCAGCTTTGATTGAATCAAAGGCATTCAATATGACTTCACGTGGCGTAACATAATGTGATTTTGGATAAATCGTTAGACGCGGTACTTTTCTTAACACCTCACCCGTGAGTGGATCAAAATAACTCAACTGCTCTATTTCTTCATCGAATAATTCGATTCGAATTGCCTCTCGATCTGACTCTGCGGGATGCACATCAATCACCTCACCACGCACTCGGAAAGTTCCTCGTTTAAGTTCAACATCATTACGAGTGTACTGAAGTTCAGCCAAGCGACGCAGTATTTTGCGCTGATCAATCAAATCACCGCGATCCAGATGCATGACCATGTTCAAATAAGACCGTGGATCACCCAATCCATAAATTGCCGATACGGTGGCCACAATAATTGTATCGTTGCGCTCAAATAAAGCCTTGGTAGCAGACAGGCGCATTTGTTCTATATGATCATTGACCGAAGCATCTTTCTCGATAAATGTATCACTGGAGGGCACATAAGCCTCGGGCTGATAATAATCATAATACGAGACAAAATATTCCACGGAATTATGAGGAAAGAAAGATTTCATTTCGCCATATAATTGTGCAGCCAGGGTCTTATTCGGTGCGATCACAATAGTTGGACGCTGGACTTGTTGAATCACATTAGCAATAGTAAAAGTCTTACCAGAACCTGTTACTCCTAAAAGCGTTTGGTGCGCCAAACCATCTTGCAAGCCTTCAACCAGGCGTTTGATCGCCTGCGGCTGATCACCGGCGGCTTCAAATTGTGATTGCAATGAAAATTCTTTAATCATTTTCTTTATCGATATCTATAAAATACAGTATCATTCCCCCCTAGGGATTCATATCAATGCTCATGCACACAGGATGAGCAAAACACCATTTAGGGAAAAACATTCAATTGGACATCAAACTATCCTCTCGCGTGCGAAGAATCAAACCTTCACCAACACTTGCCGTGACCGCTAAAGCCAACCAACTCCGCGCCGAAGGCGTGGATGTGATTAATCTTGCGGCAGGTGAACCTGACTTTGACACCCCAAGCCATATTAAACAAGCGGCTAATGAAGCCATTGCTAATGGACAAACCAAGTATACCCCAGTCGATGGCACTGCATCCCTTAAGCAAGCCATCATTCATAAGTTTGAACGTGATAGCGGATTAACATATCAAGCGAATGAAATTCTCGTCTCCAGTGGTGGCAAGCAGAGCTTTTATAACCTATGCCAAGCGGTTATCGATCAGGGTGATGAAGTCATTATTCCTGCCCCTTATTGGGTGTCTTATCCAGATATAGTGCTACTCGCTAATGGCACGCCGATATTTATCGAAGCCGACTATACTCAAAATTTCAAGATAACTGCCGATCAATTGTCAGCAGCTATCACCGATAATACCAAAATGGTGGTCATCAATAGCCCGTCCAATCCTACCGGCGCATGTTACTCAGCCGCTGAGCTGAGTGCGTTGGCTGAAGTGCTGACTCAATACCCTGAGATTCTGATTGCAACCGATGACATGTATGAGCACATCCTATTTCAGCAACAGACGTTCTCAAACATTTTGATGGTCTGCCCACAATTAAAGCCACGCACTATCATATTGAATGGTGTTTCAAAAGCCTACTCAATGACTGGCTGGCGCATTGGGTATGCTGCAGGCCCCGCTGAAATCATAAAGCCGATGAAAAATATTCAGTCTCAAAGCACCTCTAATCCTTGTTCAATCTCACAGGCCGCGGCTGAACAAGCTTTGAGTGGTGATCAAGCTTGCGTGAGTGAAATGAAAGAAGCTTTTGAGAAACGCCATGACTTTATCGTTGCTGAGCTAAATAAAATCAAAGGCATCAGCTGCTCTCAATCTGAAGGAACGTTTTATTGCTACGCTAATGTTCAAGAAGCAATCGATACACTCAGTGAAATAAATAATGACGTGGAATTTGCCAGTTATTTGCTAGAAAAATGTGGTGTAGCTGTGGTGCCGGGCACTGCATTTGGCTTGCCAGGTTATATGCGTATTTCTTTTGCCACTTCGAAAGAGAAACTCAGTACTGCAGCACAACGGTTGGCTGAGTTATTAAATTAACACGACTTCTATTTGCGATAATTACTGCCGTCACGGTTATTTAATAACTTGCGATTTAAATAACTCGACTTGCTCTAAGTCGAGTTCTTCCAGCATCACCGCCATGCCATTTGGGGAAACGATCATCATGTCTATCCAAGGGTTTTTGGGATTTTCCGGCGTCTCAATGCGATATTTCTTTTTAGCCTGATCATTAATCTGACGAGTTGCCACCGTCACATTGGGTTTGCCTGTGCGAGTATTAATTGCAATCCCCAAACAGCGGCACACGTCTGCTGCAACATACCAAACGGATTGATCATCCATTTCAACACACCTGATCTGATGACCCTCATAGTGTTCCACACTCACAGTTGCCAACTCTCCACTCCTAGCCCATTAAGATAATTATTATTTTCTAACACCCAACTAACATGACTGTTATAGGAGGTTAAATTATCACAACTCAACGCAATATATTCAACATTATGGCTTTTTTCTAAACCAGTATGACGTGAATCGGTTGACCGCCCCGTTGGATATCAGTAACATCCACTGCTTCTTAGTTCCCTGGTAGCTCAGTTGGTAGAGCGGGTGACTGTTAATCACTAGGTCGGCGGTTCGAGCCC
>Ga0255753_1006782_pt1 | contig 10510 bp, 5 predicted proteins | sample 041ome_10_FD_179953 | JGI IMG/M metagenome (GOLD analysis project Ga0255753, IMG submission 179953) | Coastal salt marsh microbial communities from the Groves Creek Marsh, Skidaway Island, Georgia - 041412US metaG (version 2) | ecosystem: Environmental > Aquatic > Marine > Intertidal zone > Salt...
TGCGCGCGCGCGCGGCGCCGGCGTCGACGACGCGCGCGACGGGACGGACGACGACCGCGACGCGCGCCGGCGGGCGCGGCGCGCGCGCGACGCGATGGACGACGCGCGCGCGCGGCGACGGCGCGGCGAATGATTCGACGACGACGACGACGACGACGGGCGCGCGCACGCGACGCGCGCTCGCGCGCGACGCGGCGTCGAGCGCGATCGCGGCGATGGCGTGGCGCGCGCGCGCGGCGGGCGCGACGACGGCGGTGACGCACGAGGGGAGGACGCGGCCGGCGTACGCGTTCGACGCGGCGCTGCGGGTGGCGACGCTGCGGCGGAGCGCGCCGCCGAACGCGGCGAACGAGTTCTCGAGGACGCAGACGAACAGGGTGAAATTTAAGATGACGGCGGTGGCGAGCGTGGGGGAGATTTACGGGAGCCTGGCGAGGGGAGGGAAGAAGACGAGGGGGGCGGACGCGACGACGCTGGGCGACGAGTGGTTGGCGCCGGCGATCGCGAATGGGTTGATACGGCCGATTCCGGGGGCGGAGTCCTCGGCGTGGTTCGCGAGGTTGTCGCCGGTGTGGCGAACGCTGGTGCGGCGAGACGCGCGCACGGGGAGGGTGAGCGCGGGGGGGGAGATTTACGGCGCGCCGTACAGGTTTGGATGCGCGGTGATCGCGTACAGAAAGGATAAGCTGCCGAAGGGGGTGAAGCCACCGCGAGATTGGGAGGATTTGTTCGATCCGAGGTTGAAGGGTTTGATCGGGATGCCCAACGCGCCGCGGTTGGTTTTGAGCGCGGCGCTGAAGGCGGAGGGGATGTCCGCGAACGCGAGCGACATCGGCGGCGCGGACGGGCGAGTGAGCGCGCGCGTGCGCGCGCTGCGCGAAAACGTCAAGGTATTCGATGACTTGCAATACACGCAAGCGATCGCGTGTGGCGATTGCGCCGTCGTCATCGGGCCTTCGGAGGATGTATTTTCCGTCGCCCGTCGATCGACTCTGATCGGTCTCGCGGTGCCGAGCTCGGGAACGACGCTGTGGAGCGATTGTTGGGTCGTGCCCACCGCGACGGTGGCGAACAAAGGCGGTGGTCCATCGCCAGTCTTAGAGCAGTGGATCGATTACACGCTTCAGCCGGCGCGCGTGAACATGCGGGTTGGCTTGAAGGGGGGGATTTCGCCTCTCATGTTTGACGGCCGCGGCGTCGACGGCGGTTACGCTAGGTACCCCAACGTCGCTCGTCCCGTGCTCGGGAGTGATGACGGCGATATGCTAAAAGGTTGGATACCAGACGACTCCGTGTGGTCGGCGAGCGAGTTTCAGCTTCCGCTCAGCGACCGCGCGCGCGCACAATACGTCGCGATGTCACAGGCCATCGTGCGTCGATGAAATTAGGAATGAATTTGTCAATAAATGGAATAGCGTTCTAGCACTTCGCTGCGGTGGTGGATAAAACCAGGGTCGATAACTCCTCCTCTTGCCTGAGGAGCGTGCGAAATTTATCGACGCGCGCGCGCAAACGTTCGACATCTGCGGCGCGTTCCGCGAGCACCGCGTCTAGTTCGTCGACGTACGCGTCCACCGCCGATCCTGGCTTGTCCACACGAGCGAGGAACTCCATCTCGTGCTTGACCATCTCCATTGATCTCTCGATGTGCCCTCGATGGGCGGCGATTATGGAGTCTTCTTCACCGAGAATGACATTGATGAGCGCGTCGTGCGCTTGCTCGGCTTCTTCTCGCGACATGCTCGCCGTCGAGTCGACGAAAGTCGGAAGCGTTGTCGCGCTCACGCTCGCGCGCCGACTCGCACTCGTCGTGGATTTTCGACCATTCACGCGCGAAGGCGCGCTCGAACCATCTTGTGGAGGCGTGGATCGAATCAGCGACTGTCGCGTTGCGCCGGGCGTCGACGCTCGCGGCGCAAACGCCATCGTGCGCGGATCCCGAGTCGGTGTCGATGCCGTGGTCAACGATGGTGGCGCCACGATCGGTTCCCCACTGCTAGTACCACGCGTGAGCTCTTTTACACGATCGGCATATCGCAGCGTGTTGAGCGTGTGCTCGCACGAACCCTCCGCCGGGGAGATGTTCGCGATCATCACCGTTCGCGAATCCCCCAAGAACGAATCCCGAAGCACTTCCGTGAGTTTGGACCCGCGAAACGGCACGTGCGACGCCCCTGAATCAAGCGCACGTATGCACTCTTTCAGTGCGAGCAGAGATTTGTTGATTTCCGCGCCCTCGATGCGGGTTTGTCGATCGTTATCCGTCGTGTCCGCGCCGCGCTCGCTCCCAGCCAAATCTATAAAGGAAAGTTTGCCAAAGATTTCCGTTGCAGGCGCGTCGTTCGACGCTAGCGCCGCCGCCACTGCGTTTCGATGCTTTAATTCGATCGGTTTCTTCAGCACGAGCTGTAATATTGCGTGCGATCGAGATGATTCTGCGTTAGCACCCGTGCTACCGACGCATCGAGCCTTTGTGCTGTGCTCGACGAGTCGATCGAACGTGTCGTCGGCGTCAACGCGGTACTCTTGCAATCCAACGACGCAAATCTGTGATTTGGAATCTTCGAGCACGCGGAGTTTTCGTCGTCCGTTAAGCAAGTCGAAAACGCGTCCGCCGTAGATTTCAAACGCGCTGACCCAGAGTTGCAGATCTGCGCGACTGTCGGCGGATTCGGCTCGATTGACGGCGGCGAGAATATCCCTCGCCGCGCGTCCCGGCAACGGCTGCATCGTGTACGTCTTCCCGCTTCCCGTTTGTCCGTACGCAAAGCACGTCGCATTAGCGCGGCTGAGCGCAAACTCCACCAAAGGCGCGACCTCGCTCACATACACGTCGTCGTTGGACGCCGACTCGTCGAAGACGGCGTCAAACGAGAAGGCGTGCTTCTCTACGAATCGCGTCAAGTCAACCTTCACTTTAGGTTCCCAAACCGTGAGCTCGCGCGAAATATCATCGCTCGTACAAATATCGCGCTCTTTTCTCGACTGTTCTTTCGCGTTCAGCGGTCGCTTACGCACGGAAACTCGGATTTTTGACTTTCGCTGCGGCGACTTGGGCCTCGGCGTTGACTTTCGAGGTGACGGCGCCGTCGATTCGTCTTCGTCTACGTCACCACCGTCCTCGACGTTTCGTCGTTCGTCTGCATCCATCTCCGAGTTAGTTTTCGCATCGTCATCCTCGTCACCACCTGCGTCGCCGCCCTCATCGCCATCCTTCGGCTCGGCCTCCGCCGTCGCGCTCGCGTTCGCGAAATCCCGACACATTTCCTTCACCATCCGCATCGCCTTCGCTCGATCCGCCACGTCCCGTATCCCGAGCTCGCTCAAATCGTCTCCGCGTAGCTTACAAACCTCGCCGAACTCCAAATGCTTCAGATTATCGCGATACCGCGCCAATCCGTGCGCTCGAATGTACCTGCGCGCGCCTCGCGAGCGTCGTCAGTGATGAATACGAACGGACACCGCGCGATCATCGCGCGCGCGTCGACGCCCTTGCCGTTCGCGAGCGCGCGCGCGACGCAAACACTTCGCTCGCGCACCATCGCGCGTCGCGCCGCGCCATCCTCGCCCTCGCGCGTCCGCGCCGTCGCGCGCCGTCGCGCTCGATAGATTCGATAGATTCGATTCGTGTTCACCGCGCGCGCACGTCGTCTCCAGCGCCTCGCTCGCCGCGCGCGCGCGCGAGCGTGCGGCGCGATCGATGTCACGCCCGTCGACCGCGCGCGCTCGCACCGCGGGCGCTCGCGCGCGACGCGCGGCGCGTCTGAATGTGCCGCGCGCGCGTCCCCGTTGACTCGACTCGTCATTCGTCGTCGCGCGCGCGCGCGCCGACGCGCGCGCGTCGCGTCGCGCGCGCGCGCGAGCGTGCATCATGACGCGTGACCTCCCTCGCGCGCGCGAGGGCCGGGCGCGCGACGACGACGTCGCGAGCGACCGAGAAGTTTTGCTCGCGTCGTCCGTCGATGGCGACGCGAGAGACGCCGCGACGACGACGTACGAGCGCGCGATGGACGTCGTGAGCGAAATCGCGTCGTCGAGCGCGCTCGCGGGCGCGCTCGCGGGGCCGCTGGGCATCGCTCGAGGGACGGAGGCGACGGCGGCGACGGAGACGACGGCGGCGAGCGCGCGCGCGAACGAGGGCGCCGACGACGACGACGCCGACGACGCCGACGACGCCGACGACGCCGGAACGCGAGCGCTGGAGAGTCAAGGGCGCATAGTCTCGCTGCTGGCGAGTTTTGAGCGCGGGACGCCGATGATGGCGCTGTTCTTGATGATTTTCTTTTATAAACACTTCGCGCAGCTCGCGTTCGTGGGGTGGTTGACGTACGCGCTGCTGCGGGCGAACGGACGGACGGTGACGGAGGTGGCGAAAAGAGAGGCGAGGAAGGTGGCGGACGTGGGAGCGGTGATGGTGGCGCTGCTCGCGCACTTGCTCGTCGTGTGGACGATGACACCGACCGGGCGACGGGCGCGAGGGATGTTTCAGGAACCGGCGGGATTTTGGACGTGCGCGTTTGACGTCGCGGCGCTCGATTTGTGCGCGAGGTACGCGTTCATCGTCGCGAAGTTGTTGATCGTGGCGTTGCCTATGCACGTGTTGCAGCGCGTGCTGAGAATTTCTAGCAAGGCGGCGGCGAAGATGCCGACTGCGCGCGTGTACAGACGGCGCGCGTCGTTGTTGAGCACGATCGAGTACGCGAACGCGGCGTGTCGAACGATGATTCCCGCGCCCGTGTGGTTAGCTTACTTCAAGAGAGAGCTTCCAAGCTTGTTTGCTTCCTTCGTCACGGGGCTTTACGTGATTTTCAAGCTCAGAGGCGTCGTTCAGCGCGGATTCGACTTCATCAACGCGGCGTCGATGTGGTTGACGGCGAGCAAAAGAGCGGGCGACATCGCGACGAGTGAAGACTTGATGGAAGCGGGCGATGTGTGCGCGATTTGCCGAGAACCGTGCGTGGACGCCACGAAACTGCGCTGTTCGCACATATTTTGCGAAGACTGTATAGGAGAGTGGTTCGACCGACAGCCAAGTCGCGGAGCGAGTAGGGAGAAGACGTGCCCGGTGTGTCGAGCCGTCGTTCACTCTGGAACGCTCAAAAGTTTTGGCGATGGCTCGACGCAGCTGTCGCCATTGTTCTTCTAGTACGTAGAGTTGTTGAAGGAGAGATGAATGAATATAAAAGTGCGATAGTTCACTATAGACTAGCGACTCTATGAGAAAGGTTTGGTGACGCTCAACACAACAATACACTTACAGCTTTTCGTCGCCGTCCGCAGCGCGCAACTGACCGAGTTCGGTCGGCGCTTGCGTGCCACAGATGGTGGACTTACCGAAAGCGGCGGCGGTGTCAACACCCTTGGCCTTCTCTTCGGCAATCTTGCCCGAGATCCACTCAAACGTAACCTTCAAGCCGTCCGCGAGCTTGACAGACGGCGCCCAACCGAGCTTTTCCTTGATGAGTTCGTTGTTGGAGTTGCGACCGCGCACACCTTCCGGACCCGGAATATGCTTGATTGGCAAGTCCTTGCCCGCGAACTTCAACGTCATGGCTTGCATATCGTTCATGGAGATCATTTCGTCGGAACCGATGTTCACCGGCTCGGCGAAGTCGCTCTTGGTGAGACGCAAGATGCCCTCGACGCAATCGTCGATGTAGGTGAAAGAGCGCGTTTGCTTACCGTCACCCCACATTTCGACTTCGCTTTCAGCCGTCGCAGCCTTACGGCAGAACGCCGCCGGCGCCTTTTCGCGACCGCCCTTCCACGTGCCGTACGGACCGTAAATGTTGTGGAATCGACCGATGCGCGTCTGAATACCAAAATCTTGCTGGTAGTGCTTGTACACTTCCTCGCTCGCGAGCTTTTCGAGACCATACGCGTCTTGCGGCTGCGCCGGCCACGCGCTCGCTTCCTTCAACCCGTCTTGCATCTCCGTGCTCAACTGCGTGCCCTCCGGGTAGATGCACGCGCTCGACGCGTAAAAGCATCGCGTCACGCCCTGCACCCGCATCGCTTCCATCATATTGAAGGAAATCATCACGTTGTTGTAGAAGATGACGGAGTGGTTGGACTGAATGAATCCCATCCCTCCCATGTCCGCCGCGAGGTTGAAGCAGTGGTCGCACCCCTCGAGAACCTTTTTACAGTTTTCGTACAGCCTCAAATCAGCCAAGATGAACTCATCGCAGAACATCGCCTCTTCCATGTGTTCATTGCGCTTCCAATCGCACGCCACGACGTGATGTCCCTCCTCTTTCAATCGTTTCGCGAGATGCGACCCGATGAAACCTCCCGCGCCCGTCACGCAAATCTTCAGCTTCTTCTCCGGCCAGTACTCCTCCGTGCCGTAAATCCCGCGCAATTCGTACCCTGCGCGCGGCGAAACATCGTCAGTATTATTTTCCCTCCAAATCATCGCCTCCCGCCCCGCGCGCGTCGTCGCGCGCGCCGCACCGCGCCGCCACGCGCGCCGTTTCCGGGTTCCGCACTCGCCCACGTCATCGGATAACTCGCGCGCATCGCGCGTCGCGCGACGCCGCGCGCGACGCCGCGCGATCCGCGGGCGGCGCGAAAAATTCCCACGCCTCGTTCTCGAGGTCGTCACGCACCGGCGGCCGCCATGTCGAGCGACGTTCGTCTCGTCTCGTTGTGCGGACGCGCGACGCTTTTCGCGCGTCGCGGCGGCGGCTCGCCGCAAACGACGCCGCGCGCGCAAACAGTGACGCGCTAAAAAAGTGCGCGCGACGCGCGCACTTTTTCGTCTCATAGGCCTTTAAGACATCGCGATGCGATATCGCGCGCGCGTTCGTCCATTATGACTCATTCGACGGTTCGCGACTCGTCGATGGGTTCGCCGCTAAAATCCGTCCCCGTGGCGGCGGCGCCCGGTCGCGGCGCCGCATTCCTCGACCGACGCGCGCGACGCGCGGGCGTGGACGCGCGCGCGGACGCGAACGAACGCGAGCGAACGATCGAGACGCCTCGCGATCGCGACGACCGCGCTCGAGCGGGCGAGCGGGCGCGAGGGGACGACGGGAACGGGCGACGCGTGACGATGGCGCCGCCGCCGGCGAGCGCGGTGGATGACGCGCGACTCGGGCCGTTGCTGGCGCCCGTGGAGGAGTATCTGCGCGCGTGTGGACTGAATAAGACGGTGCAAGCGATGCGGAGCGAACGGAAGCTGAAGGCGCACCGGACGCTGGTGGAGGCGAGCGAGGCGGCGGGGGCGGACGCGAGCGAGGGCGGCGCCGAGGCGCTCGTGGAGGCGTGGGAGGAGAGTCGAGGGGCGAAGCGCAAGGCGAATGATTCTAGCGGAGGGTCGGCGGCGAAGAAGGCGAAACCGGCGGATTCGAGCTCGTCGAGCGAGTCGGGGAAGAAAAGCGCGAGTGGGTCGGGTTCGAAGTCGTCGTCTTCGTCGAGCAGCAGCAGCAGCAGCAGCAGCAGCGAGGAGGAAGCGAAGAAGGAAAAGTCCAGCTCCTCGTCGTCGAGCAGCAGCAGCAGTAGTAGCTCGGAGAAAAAGGAGAAGTCGAGCGCATCTTCGAGCGATAGCGAATCGGACAAGAGCAAGAGCAAGAGCAAGAGCAAGAGTAGCTCTTCGTCTTCGTCTTCGTCTTCGTCTTCGTCTTCGTCTTCGTCTTCGTCTGAAAAACAGGAGGAAGCCAAGAAGGATGACTCGTCTTCGTCTTCGTCGTCTTCGTCGTCTTCGTCGTCTTCGTCAGAGAAGAAGAAAGAAAGCTCTTCCTCCTCATCGTCGTCCTCCTCCTCCTCCTCCTCTTCCTCGTCGGAAAAGAAGGAAGAAGCCAAGAAGGATTCCTCCTCTTCCTCCTCTTCCTCCTCTTCCTCCTCTTCCTCCTCTTCTTCTTCCTCGGAACAAAAGAAGGAAGAGACCAAGGATGACGCCTCCTCGTCATCTTCTTCTTCATCATCTTCTTCTTCTTCTTCTTCCTCGGAAGAAAAGAAGGAAGAGGAGAAGGATGACTCTTCGTCTTCCAGCAGCTCTTCGAGCTCTTCCTCAAAGTCCAAGTCCAAGTCCAAGTCGTCCTCATCTTCATCTTCATCTTCTTCGGAAAAGGCGGAAGAAGAGGCGAAGAAGGATGATTCTTCCTCGTCATCAAGCTCTTCAAGCTCCTCCTCCGACGCGAAATCTGAGTCCAAGTCGTCTTCGTCGTCCTCGTCTTCGTCTTCCAGCAGCTCGTCGAGCTCGAGCGACAAGGTACGCAAGGATAGCGCGAAGGGAAGCAAGAGCGCGCCTCCGGGCGAGAAGCAACCGGGTGTGCCTTTTCAAAGGTGAGAGCCTTCTTGTCCTCGGTGGCGCGTTTGACACCCTCATCGATGCATCGACACTCGTCTCGTTTGAAAAACTCGCGACTATTAACTCGTTTCTGAGACTGACGGCGACGCGTTATTCGTTTTCTTCACCGCACAGAGTTAATAGCGCGGAATGGTTGGGCAAGAAAGGCTCGTGGGATATGTCTTATGAAGGTACATTCGGTGATGCGGGATACGGCGCCAAGGCGCAGCAAGTCCTCGGACAAGTGCGTGGCGCGCGTTTTCAACACGAGAAGAACAAACGTAAACGAAGCTACTTTGGCGGAGCCATTGACGACAGCGCCGTGAATTCTATTAAATTTCAATCGGATAGCGAATAAGTTGTTAAAAACGACACTTCATAAAAGCAAAGAGTGAATGAATGAATGAATGAATGCATTAAAACGCTACGTCTTCCTCTAATTCGAGCTCCAAACCGTCCAGGCCCGCCAAAAGATCGGCTTCGTCCAACGCCTTTCGGAGCTTTCTATTCTCCGTCCTCAGCGCTGCGATGGAGATCTCCTGAGATTTGATCTTCTTTCTCGCATCTCTCAACTCTTCGCGCTCTCGAAGGCGCAACCACTGCGAATCTTCGTCCATGGTCCCGCTCCAAAAATCGTTACCGAAGTCAGACGCCATCGTCGACATCGCCTCTTCCTCTTGCGGCGACCTCCTCTTCGGCGCGATCGGCGGCCCCGCGAGTCCAATTTTTGCCATCGACGGCGGAGGCGCACTCGATGTCGCGCCTCCCTCTCCTATTCGTGCCTGCGCTTCGGTTTGCGCGGACACTAAAACCGCGAGCTGCAACGGGACGACGACGACGGCGGTTAAAATCGAAACCACCGTCGCCACGCGCCCTTGCGCCGTCGTCGCCTCGAAAGGTTGTCCGATGCCCGTCAGGGTCAAAAAACTCCAATAAATCGCGTCGCCTACGTCCGAAATGTTCGGATTCGTGTCGACTTCTAAATCATAAAACAACTCCCCGCTGATTAAAAACACGCACAAAAACTCCACGGCGACGGCGACGACTTTTTCGTTTTGCGTCTTCTCCCGCTTCGTCGTCTCGCGCGTCTTCTCTCCGTCGAGATCTAACACCCGGAGCAAGCGCAGCGCTCGAAACAAACGCAACGGGCGGAACTGCTCCGTCGCGCCCTGCCCCGCCCCCCCGATCCCGACTAAACTCAAGATGAACCCAAACGTCGGCAGCAGCGACAAAAAATCGATGAGCGCCACCGGCGAGCGCAAATACTTCAACTGAAACTCCTCGCTCCACGCCCGCACGACGTACTCAAACAAGAATATCGCCTGCAAGCACGATTCCGCGCGTTCGATCCCCCCGTCCGCCAGCGCCGGCGCGAACGCCTTCGGCACGAATTGCGGCAGCACGTACTCCAGCGCCACGCCTCGCGTCGCCGCCTCCGCCTCCAACGACTCGAATCCCGCGATCACGAACACCAGCGCCGTCGTCCCGACCGTCCATATCCCGCTCGAATCCGCCAATTTCAAGCAATCCCTCGTGCGCTTCGCCAGCGACTGCGACGTCCACTCCGCGAGCTCGAACGCCGCGCGCTCCGGGTCGTCGTCGTCGTTCTCCCGCCCCGTCCCTCGCGCGCCGCCGTCGACGTCGTCGAACGAGTCGTACGTCCCCGACCCGAAAAACATGCGTCTGACGTCTCTCGCGCGCCGTCGCGCGTTCGCGCGCGTCCCGCGCGCGTCCCGCGCGTCCCGCGCGCGTCTCGCCGTCGCCGTCGCCGTCGCCGTCGTCGCGTCGTCGCGCCGTCGCGTCGCCGTCGCGCGCGCCCGCGCGCGCGCGCGCCGCGCGCCGTCGCGCGCGACGCCGCGCGCGCCGATCTCGACGCGCGCGCGCGCGCGCGCCGCCATCGCCGCCGTCTGCCGCGCCGTCTGCCGCGCCGCGCGCGATGGGTCGCGAACCCGCCCGATCGCCCGTCGCCCAACCTCGCGCCGTCGATCGACGCCGCGCGCGCGAACCTCGCCTCGAGAGGTCGCGCGCGCGCGTCGTGACGTCACGGCGCGCGCGCGAGGCCCCCTCCGTCGGCGCCGTCGCGTGATTTTCGCATCGTTTCATAGCGTCATTCACAGCGTTATACGCGCGCAATCCGTTATCCAAAACGCCGTGTGCCACGACTCGATGCGTGTAACTGTGATTACACTGTATGCGCACGCACGCGTGTCCGAACGG
>Ga0255753_1006797_pt1 | contig 10502 bp, 8 predicted proteins | sample 041ome_10_FD_179953 | JGI IMG/M metagenome (GOLD analysis project Ga0255753, IMG submission 179953) | Coastal salt marsh microbial communities from the Groves Creek Marsh, Skidaway Island, Georgia - 041412US metaG (version 2) | ecosystem: Environmental > Aquatic > Marine > Intertidal zone > Salt...
ATAATAATAATAATAACAATAAGGATGATGATGATGAAAATGCGAGCGAACTGGAAGAACGTCTTCTCGATGTTACAATTCAATGGAAGAGAAGACGGTTGGTCGTGCACGAGTGGAGGACGGTGAGAGATAGAAGCGGAGCTCGATTAGAAGAAGAAGAAGAAGATAAACTCGTGGGTGTCGGTGGCGGAAAAGAGGGCAAGCTGTATTTTGATATCCTTTTGTCGTTTTTAGGGACGTCTGGGGACGAGTCTCTTCTGTTGAGAAAGATGTGGACGCGAGTCGTTCGTCACGAGAAAAGGCTCGACGTATTTTTGAAAGACGACTTTGGAGGCGACGACGGGAGGAAAAGGAGGAGCAGGAACGCGATGATGATTACGGCGAAGGACGCGGACGTGTTGATGTCGGCACCGTGCCGGTTTCCGTTTTTGAAAGACGAGAGCGAGAGTTGCGACGGTAAATACAGTTACGATAAAAGACACGAGAGAGAGAAAAAGGACGACTTGAGAGAAAACTTCCGAGCGAACGGGTATTTGATTGCTGACGGTGGTACCGCTGCGAAAGGAACGAGCAGTTGTCGAGTGTCAAAAACGCTCGTTGATTCGTTTCGAATGAAAACGCACGAGAGAATCGAGGTAATTTTAAGCGCCCTGCGAGAGAATCATTCGCACGTTTCTGTTGGAACCGACGCGTTTGCTTATAAAGAAATCGGGAGTCGAGGGAAGTATCGATTCGACGCGTTATTCGATAAAGAAAAGGAGGAGGAAGATGCACTTTTTAAGTTCGCTAAATCAGACGCGCCGTGGGTGGAACCGGTGAAGGATATTTTACGGAACGCAGAAGATATAGACATTAACATATCCATCGTTTGGACGGAACCGAACTGTTCAGACCAAGAGTGGCATTGCGACGGCGCGCACAGAGGCGACCAGGAAACGTACGACGAACAAACGGGCGCTTTAGTCAAAACGCACGGTCCACCGTACGCCGTGTGTGTATTCATGACCCTCCTCGATTTGGACGATACGGTTGGATACACAGAATTTTGGCCAACTTCGCATAAAAATGCCGGTTTACTCGGGTTCGGAGCAGCCGCGCACGCTTTAGGTGGCGTGCAATCGAACAAAAACGCTAAAGCGGGAGATTGGGTCGTGTACGATTATCGATTGATGCACAGAGGCATCGGAAACGAAAGTAAAGACACGCGGCGACCGATATTGCAGTTTATGTATGCCGTGGACGGGTATAAAGAACGGAAAAATTACGGCCAGAAGAGTGTGTTTAGTCCCTGTTGAAGGTGTCGTCGTTTGCGACGACACGTGTATTTTTATTAGTGCTGCTACTGCATCTGTGCGCTACGTGCTACTACTACCACCACTCCCACTTGTGCGACTCCTACTTTCCTCTAAGCTCTCCGACATCCGTCTCCTCTTCTCCCTCGCTTTTCTCCTCGCCTCCTCCGCCGTGACATTTTTAGGTAAACCAACGCTCTCAAAGTTCCCAACTTCCTCTCGTAACCCCTCGTGTACAATCTTCACGTCCCCACCTCCTGAGCTCGTCACGTTCGCCATCCTCTCGTACGCGATGCCGTAGTTTTCGCACATGTAAATTCTCGTGCGAGCGTAATCAATCGCTTTTTGCACGTGCGCGTGGTCTTTCAAGAATCGGTTTTCTCTGAATCGATTCTTGCACTCCGAGGTGATGTATTCCGCCTCTTTAAGGCTATCGCGTTTCATTTTTCTCGCCAAGCGAAACATGTGCCGGAAAAGCGAGAACACTTCCGCCCTTTGAAGAAGCGAAGAAGACGGAGAAGACATGAGTGTTACGAACGAGTTTTTGTGCGCGCGCGTAATGATGTGTGACGAATTCGTGGAAGTACTTCTCTTCGGGGATTTTCAAATCTATTTTACTCTTCGTCTTCGCTCTCGTCCTCTAAGTTCGCCGCGGCGTACATCTGTTTCGTAAACACCGGCCTCGTCGATCGACTGGCTCGTCCACCGGCGATGATGTTTGACTGGTCGACTTCGTCGCCGGATAAATCGTCGATGACGTCTGAGTTTTCCGAATCCGAATCATCTTGTTTCTTCTTCTTCTTCTGCTTCTTCTTCTTCGTGTCTGTCTTTTGCTTCTTTTGCTTCGGTTCACCTTCGTCGTCCGTGCTCTCGGCTTCCTCCTGATAAATTTTATGCGCACAGAGAGAGAGAGAGAGAGAGAGAGAGAAAAGGAACTCGTCAGCACTTCTGCGCGAGAGTACCGCGGAGGCGCAGCGCGTTTCGCGCCGCGAAAGACACGAATTGAATTCAAAAATCATCATCCCCCAACACACACAAAGCGCTCTTCTAAGAACAACAACAACGACGACGACGACAACGCGACAAAGAAGAAGAAGAACGAGAACAATAAATAAACATAATAAATACCTCGGAATCGGAGGATTCCTCCTTCTCCTTCTTCTGTGGGAGGAGGACTTTCTCCTCGTCCTCGGAATCGCTCTCTAACACCACGCCCATGATATGGTTGCTCTTTCGTTGCCTCTGTCGTGTGTTTCAAATTTAAGTGAAGATTTCCCCATTGCAACGAAGAAAGAAACACTACTCGAAAAGCTTCGCCGAAAAAAGGACGATGACGAGCAACGACACCACCATCCAAACGACCATGACGAAGATTTTCTGTTCCATATTCCTGGTCTGTTTTACCCTCGGTCGATTCTTGACGACGAAAAAGGAGAAGAAGAAGAACGCGACGTCGTCGAGGAGGACGGCAGCGAGAGCATCGTCCTCGTCGCATTCGTCGTTCTCGTCGTTTCAGTGCCAAACAAACCCTTCAAAGAAAGCGGCGGAGAAGTTTACATTCACCGTTTCCTTGTGCTGGATAACCTCCATCGCGATAATAATTTTGCTTAAACTGTACGAAGGGTTCACGCGATGGCATTATTTACTCTATTGCGGTGCGTGTGCGTTGCCGTATGTTGTGTATCCTCTGTGGAAACCGTTCGAGGAGGATAAAGGCGTACCGGTGTGGGAAAGATACGTGGTGAAAGCAAACGCGTGGATTGGCATTTTGTCCTTCGTCGGCAATTACATTTGGACGCACTATTTTTATTCCGTTTTAAACGCCAAGTACACGTTTGACGCGCACAGGTTGAACGACGTGCCGATTTCGATGTATCTCATGACGCACGCGTATTTTATGTTTTACCACGCGATGACGAATTCGATTTTACGGAAGATTAAGACGAGTTACGAGAAAGATGTATTCAGAGACGTGTTTTATGCGACAGTTGTGGCGGCGTTAGCGTACACGACGGCGTTTATGGAAACGTTGACTATATGTGCGTTTCCGTACTGGGAGTTTACCAATAGGAACATGGCGTATACGCTCGGGAGCGCGTTTTACGGGATTTATTTCATAGTCAGTTTTCCAATGTTTTTGATGGTGGATGAAGACGTGACGACCGCGAAAGGGAAGAAGAACACATATTCCATGTGGCGAGTGGTATGGGAGAGTTTAGGGAGTTGCATGCTGGTGACGCTGTTGTTGGATTTCGTGAGAATTGGTTTGACTGATGTCAGTTTTACGATGAAATAGATGAAATAGAGAATTGAAATCAAGCCGCGTTTCGCGTCATCATTACAGAGTGTGTATTTTTATCAATATGTGTAAACAAACTGCTATGCTATATGGTGCGCATTATTTACGCCATCTTCTTTTTCTCTTTGAGCTCTAACAAGCGCGGTGAATGGCGCACCGGAGGTGAAGCGATGGAAACTATTTTTTTCTTCGACGTTGGTGATTTCATCACGTGGCCAATACTAATAGGTTTCTTTTGCGGCGAGGCTTTTTGCGGCGACGACGTTTGCGGAAGGGTAGCTTGCTGTTGATGCTGATGCGAGTCCCAGACGCTTCTTCTCTTCTTCTTTGGCGTTTGCGCATACTTCCAAATCGACGGTTGCGCGTCTCTTAAACACTCCAACACTCCGTTCAATCTTTCCGCGTGTTTCTTGCACTGCTCGGCGGACGCTCGCAACTCGTTCAAGATCATCGCGTCTTCGTCGTTGACTTCGTCTTCATCGTTTCCAACAACTACATTCTTCTTCTTAATAGCCGAAGTTAACACGTTCGCGCGATTTTCGTTCGTCAAGGAAAGATACATGGTCGTATCTTTAATTTTACGACATCTGGCGACGTCTCGAGCGTATTGATGCGAGCGCATAATCGACTCGCAAAATTTGGCGTTTTCGTACGAACAAATGGTGTGGAGGATATCGCACGCCAACAAGAACGGATTTTCGAGATCTGACTCGCTCTCGTAATCTCTGCACATTTGTAGAGTTTCTACGAGGATAGTCACCGAATCCGGACACCGTAAATAACAGGCTTCGATGGCAAGGTAACCAAAGAGTTTGGACTGGCACACTTCCGCAATCTTCGCATAGTTCCCGGCTAACGTTTTGACATCTTTACGACCGCAAGAGCGGGAAGATTTGAACAAAGTGTTCATCGTCCGTTCGATGTGCTTTCGTAAGTGATGCTGCCGGTACAAGAAACCGCGGATGTGTCTTTGCATCCTGATGGCCGCGAGGTGGCATTTTCGGTTATTCTCTTTCGACGCCTCTTTGAAAGCTTTGCGCGCTAAAACACCTCGAACGCGCGCCTGGAACTTGACCAGTTTAATCGCCGCGTTTTTATCTCGACGGTATTTGCGGAACTTCAACAACTCTTTCGCGAAATACATTCTGTAATAGCACTGTATCGTGATTGCAGCTTTGACTCGCTCCTCTTCCACTCGATTCTTCTCTTCAATTTCTCGCAACATTCGTCGCTCGCGATTCGCCTTTCGAAGCGCTCTTCTCTCTCGATGGATCCTGTAAATGTGTTGCATGTTCTCGGTGTAAGCACGTTTGAGGACGAATTCCTTTCGTAACTGGAATGCCCGAAACCTACTTTGAATTAAAGTAGCAGATGTATCCAAAACTAGCGCTTCTAGTTGCCTCTCTTCTTCAATCAACCGTTCCCGCTTTTCCTCTTCCTCGCGCCTCTCCATCTCGACGCGTTCTACTTCCTTCCTCTTCGCCTCTTTCATCTCCTCTACGCTTTTGCGGCCTAAATACCCCCGGTAACATTTCTGAATATCAAGTATCGCTTTTTTCTGCACGCGCACCGCGCGTCTCACTTGCCATCCTCTCGCCGAAGCTTGAATTACCATTGCAAAGTTATACTTGACATTTGCTTCCAACGCCGCTCTTTTCGCGCGGTAAAAGGATTGCATTCGAATGACATTCTCGCGCAATCTTTTGTATCCTTTCTTCGCAACGAAGCCTCGCGCGTGTTTTTCTATAACAATCGCCGCATTATGTCTCTTCTGGAGCATTTTTCGATCGGCTCGTCCTCTGCACATTTTTTGAAACGTCACCACGGCGTCCAACGAACGCTCGTACTCTTTCCTCGCGAAATAACCTCTTAAATGTTTACTAATCACCGTTTGCGCGCGAGACCACATGCGAGCGACATCCGCTACTTTCGGTCTATTTGGACGTTTTAATCGCCACCAACGCTGAATCTTCTTCGCTGAATCCACGCGTTCCACGTGCTGAATCACTCGCGAACACAAACACAAGAGGTACGTCGCCACGTCGCCGGTTTGCGGAACTGGGATATCTTTCTCTAAATTGAAACTGCCACTGCTGTTACCGGAGGACGGTAACGCCGAAGCTGACGTGTGGAAGCGAACATCGAATCCAGGAATCGGGACACCACCGATAGCTTTTAAACACTCGGCAACTTGCAAAAAATTCCTAGCGGCGATTTCTCTCGCGCGTTTGCGCTCGTCCATATCGATCGGGTGGTTCAATTCGAGATTTTCTCGCGAAAGACGTCTCGAACCGGTAAGACCCGGCGCGTATTTGCGAAGGATGGCGAGTAATACTCGTCCGTCGGCAAAATCGCTTCCTAAATTGGAACATTTGATCGAGTAGGAAGAAGAGAGAGATAATTCGGAACAACACGCTTTCGCCCACGTCAAGAGAAGCGCCTCGAGGCTGCACCTCGGCATGCCGTTCGGACGAGACGCGAGAGCGCCTTTGTTGTTTCGCATCTCGCGTTCTAAAGCTTGAATCGTACTGGTAGGAATCTTCGCGTTCGGGAACTTGCAAATTTCTTTCGTCAACATGTTCTTCGGGGCCGCGAGCGAGTTGCGGCTCATATTTTTCGTGTGCTCGTGCGTCATCATCGCCCATAGAATGCCACAAGTCGCCTCGCGATGACCATCGACGATATCCGACGGCGTGATTTTCGACCATGCGCCAGGTAACGCGACGCCTAAAACATCCTTTGCAGCATTCAAAGCCACTCGAACGTTGTTCAATTTATCCTCTCTCGTCTTCACTGGAAACGCGCACTCCGAAAGCAACGAGTGATGTTCGACCACTTTTTGTGTCTTCTTATCGATGGAGGCGAAAGTAACGTCCGGCGCTAACATTTCGATGAGTTTACACAGTCGAATACCATCTCTGAGATCGCTGGCTAAGTTTGTGACCGTGAAGTCGTACTCACTCGCGGCTGTTTGTTCGTAAGGCACGATGAAACCAGCTTTCTTCAAGTTGCGCAAAATGTCGCCTTCGCCGTAACACGACGCCGTGAGCAACTTTTGCGCTAATTCTCTCGTCGACTTGATGGAGGCATTCAAGTTGAACAGTTTCGGTGCTTTCGGGTGAGCTTTGTGGTTTTGCGCGCGGTCGAGTAACAAGACGAGCATCAAGATTCTTTCCAACACGACGTCGTTCAACGCGTTCTCGTAGCCTTCCGCAAACGGCGGTTGGCCGGGAAACTCGTCGCCTAATCCGTATTTGATCTCCATCTCGTGCGAACGAAACAACTTTTCGGAGCATTCTTTCGCGCATTCTCTCGGATTCTGCGGTTGCCATCTCATGGTGTCTCCCAAGACGGCATCGACGCCGAGTTTAAGCCAAAATGTATTCACCGAGCTGAGCGTTTTAATGAAATCTTGCTTCATGCGCAAGTCGCGAAGGAAAATACCGCCGTCGCTTTTTAAACGGATAAGTTTACTCTCAATTCTATATTCCACCTCACGCATGATGACGCCAACTTCTGCATCTTGCGTGTATAGATGCGCCATGACTCGTCGCGATGCAGCTCGAGCGTCTCGAAACTCGCGCGCTCGCATCTGTTCGGATTTCATTTTCACAGAGTGAGACGTCGACGCCGCTACTTCGGAGGTATCCCGAGGCGAAATCGTTCGGTTCAGCCAGGACACGAACTCGGCTTCTTGTTGACTCGCAAACTCTCTCGCACTTTCAAACCCATCAGATGTGACGGACGAGGATGTTGCTTTTACTTCTCCTTTTATTTCTTTTGTCGGTTTTGTTGATGATGCATTCTTGGAGTTGAGCAAACGCAAGGACGCCATCGTTAGCGGCTCTTCTTGCTCTTCGCGTTCCAACTCCTTCGCGTGTTGTTCAACAGCTTTCGAAGCGGCCACGTGCTTCGCCAAATTCTCCTGGTTCGACTGTCTTCGCCACGAAGCTGACGCCGCGTACGCGCTCGGCAATCCTTTAAAGCCTTCGTACGCTTCATCAAACGCATCATCCTCGATGACATTCTCCTTGTTCGCGCCAAACGCGTCCTCCTCTTCACTATCTCCTTCATCGATCATCGCTTCCATTTTATCTCGTTCTTGTTTTCGCGGCTTCTCCGTCGTTCCTTCTTCCTTCTTCACCACGGTCACCCCTCTCAATCTCACCGTAAATGTCTTTGCCTCTCCTTCGTCAAACACCTCCGTCGCGCACGTCTTACACACGAGCTTCAACGCCCCCACCGCCGTCGCTTTCTTCGAGACAACTTTCGGCGTCCATTTAATCGACACCGTCATTTCTTCGTCTCTCTTTACAATCTTCGGGAGTACCCCTCCTGCGAATCCGAACAGTTCGTATTCGCTTTTGTCTTCTTCTCCTTCAAACCGATACTCGCAAATCTTCCAATTCCGGTTCGTATCGTTGACTATTTTCACGCGCTCTTCCGCAGACGTCGTAATCTCAACCACACCAAACCTCACCACGGGTACCACTGCCATCGAGCGCAGCGATAAACCGTCTTTCTTCGCCTCTCTCTCCTTCGTTTTCTTCTTTGTCTTCTTCTCGTCGAAACTCTTTTTGTTGTTGTTGTTGTTGTTTGCAAAATTCTTCGGTGGCAGTTGGATGCGTCGTCCCATCACATTCTCGTTCTCGTTTCGCTCGGTCAGCGCGTTCCACAGCGCATTCGTCGTCGTATCATCACTACCACCATCAAAACCACCCTCCGCGTGCGCTTTAATGCGACTCACAGGAGAAGACCGCACCACCATTTAATACTAGTAACTTGTGCGTTTACTCAATGTAAAGAAAAAAAGCTGTCGTGTTCTTTTTTTTGTTCCCCTCTTTGATTTGATGCATTTTTTATTTAGGGTTTCACAAATCCCCTAAAAACACCCCTTTGAAAACTCTCTTCTTTTCCCTCATTTTAGTACACTTACCTAAAATCAGATATATCTACCTGTTGTGCGCAAACAAACGAACGAGAAGAAGAAGACGAAGATAAATGCCACCTCCACCATCATCTCGAAGAAGAGGAAACAGACGACAACAGGCGACGACAGGAGGAGGAGGAGGAGTTTCTACGAGGAGGAGAAAAAACTTGAGGGAAAAAGATCCGATGCAATATTACTCGCGAAAAATCGACCGGTATTTGGACGCACACCCGTGGTTCACGATGGTGTTGACGCAGTGTTTACTCTTTCTCACCGTCGCGATCGTTTGGATGATTTTCGGGGAGAAAATACAGAAAGTACACTTTGAACGGGTGAAACCATATCTGAGAGAACACGTGTGGCCGAAAGTTTTGAAGTTTTCGAGGGAGAATTTGCCGGAGAAGTGGCAGTTGAGCGAACGCGTGGTCGAGAAAGTGACGCAGAACTTAGGAAACGGGGCGGAGAGCGCGTCGTCATAAAGGAGTAGTAAATATATATAGTCATCAGTTCTTCCATTATTATTAGCATAACTTCATCCTCCCTCTCTTCATCTCTCTCTTTGCACTTTGTTTTTGTTCAAGTTGATAAAAAACCTCCTCTCTTTTCCCTTCTCTTTGATTCGCTTACGCCGCCGTGCGCGTCGGCGAAAAGAGTATCGCGCGAATCGATACGAGACGCTCGTCACGCCGAGATGCCGTTGAATTGCATCTCTCGCAACGACATGTTCCCGATCGCCATATCCAACTCTCTCTGTTCTTTTTCCGCCACTTGCACTTCCAAACTCTCTCGCCACTTCAAATCGTTCAGTCGTCTCGTTTCTTTCTCTCTCCTCTCTCGCTCCTCGAGCGCTTCGATCTTCTTCCTCGCCTCCAAACGAAACCTTTTCTCTTCCATCTCGAGAAACTCCACTCGTCTCTTTTCGATGCCTTCGCCGTCGCCTTGCGCCATTTTCGCTTCCACCAATAGCAATCGCTTCCTCTTTTCCTCCGCGCGCTTCGTGTCCAACATCTCCTGCGCCTCCTCCGCTTTCCTCACAAACTCCGCGGCGCGTTCCACGTCTTGTTTTTTACGCAACGCTTTCTCCTCTCTCGCTTTGCGCATCTCAAACTCCGCCTCTCTCGCTCTCTCCTGATCCAACTGTCTCTTCTCCGTTTCTTTCCTCTTCCGTTCCTCGTCCAACTTTTCCGCCGTGCGTCTCTGTTGCGTGTCCAACATCCTCTCGACCATTTTTTCCTTCTCCTTCGCGAGTCGTTTTTGCTCCTGTTGCGAATCGAGCGTTTTGCGTATGTTGGCTTGCGTCTCGCGTTTTTTACGCAGCGCTTCGTCCGCGTCCCTTTTCGCTTTTTCGTCCGCCTCTTTCGCGAGCGCGTGGAATAACGACGCGCGTTTGAGCTGCAACGTCATCGCGCGCTTGTTGTTGACACCATCACCGTCACCACCATCGTTATTCTTCAAAGACAAAAACGAAGAGAGGCTGGGGGGGTCAACACCTAAAAAGTTAAAGCTTTCGTCGTCGTCGTCGTCGTCCTCGAGTCGTCGTTCCTCTTCTTCCTCTTCAACCCCGCGTTGTTGTTGTTCGGCAGAGAAGAAAAGCTCGGAGTGTGATGCGGGCGTGGAAGGCGGCGTATTCGTCGTCGTCTGAATCGTCGTCGTCGCCATTATTCGCGTGTTCTGATATGTATCTGCAAACAGCGTTTCTCTCTGTTGTTGTTGTTGTGTGTATTTTTAGAAAAAATGATGGAAGAAGAAAAAAAATACAGAAAAAACAAGCAGACAGAGAGAGACAAAAACAAACAAAAAGAAAGCAAGCACAAGAACACAAGAACAACGATACTACTACTACTACACGCGACACCAACAAAAAAAAAGACACGCACACATAAAAGACGCCGGTGAGGTTGAATCGAACAACTGGGCCGTCAAGCCCCCACAGGTTTGAAGCCTGCGCTCCGAGCCATCGAAGGTCACTCCGGCTTTAGTA
>Ga0255753_1006805_pt1 | contig 10494 bp, 11 predicted proteins | sample 041ome_10_FD_179953 | JGI IMG/M metagenome (GOLD analysis project Ga0255753, IMG submission 179953) | Coastal salt marsh microbial communities from the Groves Creek Marsh, Skidaway Island, Georgia - 041412US metaG (version 2) | ecosystem: Environmental > Aquatic > Marine > Intertidal zone > Salt...
CGTTTGTCAGAAAGACAGTGGTGATTATCAGAGCGGGTGACAATGCAGATCACAGTAAGGAGAACTCTTACGCGTGAAATTATCAGCAAGCGTAAATCGCAATTTAAATAGGCGTGAGTATAGTAAGACCAGTGGGCTGCATTGATTGTCACGAGAAAGGCGCGCAAAGCGTGCACCACAAAAAAGTAATGAGACATAGAGGGAGAACGACGATGAAAAATCTGACACGAGTTTTAACCGCCGCGGGGTTGCTGATGTTGTCGCAGTTGAGCACTGCCGCTAACCCAGTAGAGTTTTGGGGTTGTAAGTTCAACGACGGAAAGAGCATGAGCGACCTCATGTCTTGGACTGAGCAGTGGAACCGGGTTGTCGATGAATTACCAGATGACGGCTACAACGCATGGGTGATGACTCCGATGTTTAAAAGCAATATGACCGCTCTGGATTTTCTCTGGGTTGGTGCTTGGCCCGATTACAGCCAAATGGGTTCAGGAATGGATAGCTTTTTTAACGGGGAAGAAGGCAGTGCACTGTTCGCGAAGTTTTTGGAAATTACGACCTGCGAAATCCATGATCTCTATTCATCCACATCGGTGCGAGAAAATTCGGGAGACTGAAGCCTGAACGTTGCAGGTTGGTTGCCGCGGCCGCTGGGCTTAGTATGAGATCCATTGCGGTCTGATAAAAAAGGACAGAGCCTTGAGTGTCATCGGTTTTGATCACTTTAACATCCGCGCGCCGCGCCCACTTTTGGATGCGGTGCGAGACTTTTACGTACAAACTCTGGGTCTGAAAGTCGGGGCGCGCCCCGCGGTGGCATCCTACGGCTATTGGCTTTATTTGGCTGAACAGCCGGTCGTGCATTTGATGGAGTGGATGGATGCGCCCGACGTGGATATGTTGCCCCGTGGGTGCCTCGACCACATTGCGTTCTCATGTGACGATTTCCAGGGCACGATGGAACACCTTGACGCCCTGGGGGTCGCATACCGACGACGAAATTTGGAATATCGGGGCCAAGCCATTACTCAGCTGAACATAACAGACCCTACCGGTAATGTTGTGGAGCTGAATTTTAAGGGCGATAAAGGGAGATGAAGTTGTTGCTGGCCCGCGGGCTCCTGCTGTCAGTTTGCATGGCTGGTTGCGCCGTGACGCAAGACCCGAGCGATGCGGCGTTGGTAACAGAGCTGGCCCTGGATGAACCGCCTTATTTCCCCAAATGTGTGGCGTCAGAGAGCGGCACCTACGAGCAAAGGAAGATCGATCGACACATGTGGTGGCCCTTGGAGTATGGGGTAGATGAATTAGCGCCTATTACTGACGAATGTGTGCTGACAGAACCGTGATTCGGCGACACGCCGAGGTACGTTATTGTTATCACTGAGATAAGGGCTCGTCGAAGCAGAGAGGCTTGCGCGCGGCGTTGCGGTGAGGCGAGGGCATCCTACCCGTAGCGCGTATTTTATTTTCGGACAAAGAGTAAACGAGGAGAGCAATATGTTGCTAAGAATGTTAGCGATCATGGCGTTAGTGTATGGAGTGACGGCGTGCCAGGGAGAGTCTAATCAGGACGCGGCGAATATTGCTGCGGCGAAGGCAGGGTACGACGCTTTTGCGGTGGGTGATATGGAAGCGTGGGCAAAAACGCAGTCGCCCGAAGTTAAGTGGGCGATGCCTAAGGGCTTTCCCTACGGTGGCAATTACGTGGGGGCCGATGAGGTCATCGAAAAGGTTTTTGCGCCGATCGGTGAATTGTGGCCGGACTTCAAGGTAGAGCCCGTTGCCTTTCATGCTGCCGGTAACGTCGTGTTCATTGAAACGAAAATGACGACGGGCGGTCAGGTGAGCGACTCGATCCACAAAGCAGTGATCGAAAATGGCCAGTATGTTGAATTTCAAGTATTCGATGATGCGGGTTTTATGATGTCACACGCGGTGGGCGGTGGCAGTGGAGCACAGATTGGCACGCAGTTTTTTGAGGATGGCTCGTCGAAGCCGCTGTTTGCCGGTAATAGTGCGAATGCTCAGATCTGGGTCGATTATATTCAGGCGCATAATGATCGTGATTTCGAGCAAATCGCAGCAATGAATGCTGAGGGTTTTAGTGGTATTACGGCTCAAGGTGAGGTGGTAGAGGGTTCTGCCGCTCAAACGGCTTTCTTGCAAAACTGGGTGGCGGCAGAAAAACCGCAGTGGCAAGTTTGGTGGGTAATTGCAAACGATGGGGAAAACGCCGAGGGAGACATGGAGGAGTGGCTGGCTACGGGTACGGTGGTCACGAACACGAGTGCCGACGGAACCCAGACCAAGTCCTACGAAACCATCGACGTGCTGCTTGAGGATGGCAAAATCAAAATGTTGAACGTGGCGTCCCAGCGCATGCCTCAATAGGTGATAAAGCTTTGCGCGCGCACAGATACGTTGGTTGATTTAGGTCATTCAGCCCCGGCGGGGCTGAATGACCAGTGACCCAGAGATTATGGGGAGCGAATGACTTCCGAGTGATACACGCGGCTGGAATCACAGCTAACAATATCCCCGTACAAGTTACCCCACACTGACCCGAGACCTTCGTTCCACAGTGCATGGGTAAAAGCGGTGTAGGCTGCGAAGTTGGGGTAGCCTCGTACCCACTTGAAGCTCACTGCGTTTTGCACGCCCGTTGCGGCACCTGCTCGTGGCCATAGCTGCACGGAGCCCATTTCTGCGCCGTTCATGCCGCGCTTGGCAAGCTCTTCTGCGTAGGCGATGTTGGCAACAAGCAAGTCTGAATCGTCCTTGCCCTCTTTGTAGAAGCAGTCGCTAAATTCTGTAATGTGATTGCCGTTTGTCCAGTCGCCGCCGGCCAATATTTCCCAGGCTCCCCACTCGCTGTGAGCACACTGTTCCAGAAATTTATCGGCTTCAGCGTACATACTGCTGCCATTACTGGCTCGAATGTCCATGTCTTTGCCGGCGTCCGCATAGGTGCCCCAGTAGCCAAGCCAGGTGAAGTCACTCGGGTATTCTCCGTCGGAGAATTCCGGCCACATGAGTTGCGCTACGTGAGATCCAAAGGCGCTTTGCTCATCAGCCCATTGATTCCAGCTGGCAGCGAACTTTTGGGATTGTTTGTAACCGTTTACGCCATCTTTGAAGCTGCATCCGTAGATTTCTACCGGGTTGCCCGTTGCCCATGTAGGCGTCTCCTCGGCGTGACTCGCGGTCACTGCAAGCGTGGCAGTGATCGCGATAGAAGTACTGATCAACGATTTAAAGTTCATTCTCTCTGATTCCCCTTCGTCAGTGTTTGGCCTGGATCTGGTGTTTCCGGGCACGTTTGACTCTACTTGTCAGTTTTTGATCTTAGGGCCGGTGTAACACCGTCTCCGTGTTGAGCATTTCTCCGGTGCAATCGGCGTATAGGTTGAAATAGTCGCGGGTCATCATCCAGCCACCGTTCGCCAGCATTGACCGCCTCGACATGAAGGCCTCCATATCCGGATACACCGCTACGTGAGCAAATTCACCCGCTGCGTCGGCCCCTCCGGTATGAGGCAACATAACCAGCCAGCCAATAATGCCCCCGGCATCTTGCTGCATATTTTGAGCGTACTCTCGGTGCTTGGCAGACAGCTCCTCGAATGTGACGCCATCTTTCCGCGTACACCAGTTCCAGGTGACATATCGCTCATCGTCCTCCGCCATCGCTTTCGGATCGGCATACAGCATAAAGGCATGCGCTTGCTTGACATGACAGACGGCGAGGGATTGCCAGCGGTCGTTGAGTGCCATGCCGTCCTTTGAGGTGAGCCATAAATCCCAGGCGGCACCCCAGCGCTGGTAGTCGCTAACCAGAAATTCGACAAAATCATAGGGCCAGGGTCGCGCCAGATTCTGATGTGAGAACAGCGGGAACTGTCTGACAAATACGGGGTCGACATTGTTCTTTTTTGCCCACACAAAATAGTCTTCGATCATGGCTTGGTAGTCGTCGATACCCACGCCCGGATTGAGTTTGCACAGGTTGGCCTGAACGTTAAAAGGTTGTTGCACGTTAATGTTGTCGATCATGTGATCATCGGCACGGGTGACCGAAGTCGTCAAAAGTGCTGCGCCGAGCATGCTACAAAGGGTGATAATTAATCTTTGCATGATACTTCCCCAATTGGTGATAGCGTTGTGCGTGATATTTGTTTCTGCAAACAGATCGATAGTTGCTCCGCGGTAGATAGACAACAGAGCAAGAGAAAGTTATCAGCTCAAGCTTTGCTTTTTCGTGACACTTATATGAAGTTTGATGTTGCAGATATGCAACACAAACCCTTGAAGGTTCAGGCGGTCACCCTCGGCTTGGAGATAAAGTACAAAAGTCCTCCGCTGAGAAGGATCCCGGCAGTAATTAACGCTTCAATCGGCCGTTGCATGACGATGTAGATCAGCGTCCAACTCGTTATTCCCAGAAAAACAAGTGGAGTGAACGGATAGAGTGTTACCCGGAAGGGTCGCGGCAGGTTCGGTTCTCGCCAGCGCAGTATAAAAAGTCCCAGTACCGTAGCAAAAGTATTCAGTGCCATCGTGGCACCGGAAAAAATGAGGATTTGCTCGAAAGAAGCGGACCACAAAAAAAGAAGCGCGGTACCCGATTGCACGATAATAGCCACAACGGGAATGGCGTCTTTATTCTCTCTGGCGAGCCATGCAAAGCTGGGATAATCCTGCCCAATACGGTGTAGCACCCGCGGTCCGGCAAGAATCATGGCGCTGATAGTGGAGATCAACAGCAGTGCCAGCAGCGCACCCATCAGGGCGCCTGTGGTAGATCCGAAGGCATATTCCGCCGCGATGACGCCTACCTCGACTTTGCCCGCCATGGCCTCTATTGGTGCGACCGATAAGAAAACAAAATTGAGCAGGCAATATAGGGCGGCTACCAAGGTTGTGCTGATGCCCAGTACCCACGGCAGGCTTCGCTGCGGGGATGACAGCTCACCGCTGATGTAGGTGGCGGCATTCCAACCTGAGTAAGCGTAATTTACATAGATCAACGATACTGCGAAGGCGCCGCTACCTAGCGCGACGGTCGCGTCGTCGGTCCACACAATTTCAACCTGGCTCACACCGTGACCGAGCGTAAGCGCCGCCACCGAGAAGCCCAGGATGAGGAGTATTTTAAGTGCCGTAAAGCCCGTTTGTGTCGTGCCACTGCGAGCACGTGTAGTGCAATGGGCGGCCGTTAGCGTAATGATCGCTGCAGTGGCCAGCCAGATTGGGTCAATACTGAGACCGCTCGAGTTGAGATAGCTCCCAAACGTCAGGGCAGCAAGGGCGGTGGGTGCAGCAAAGCCCACCGTGGCTGAGACCCAGCCAGAGATAAACCCCGCGCACGGGTGATAGATTTCCGTCAAAAAATGGTACTCGCCCCCCGAGCGGGGGAGTGCGGCACCAAGTTCCGCATAGCTCAACGCACCACATAGAGCCGAGAAGCCTCCCACCACCCATAGCATCATGAGCACTGGCGTTGACTGGATGTCGAGCAATTGAAAGCCGAGACTGGTAAAGACACCAGTCCCGATCATGTTGGCTATGACTACAGCAGCTGCGACTTTTGGAGGGTAGTGAGACAGTGTTTTAGTCCGCTAGGGCAGAACGGCTTACCGTTATCGTATTATGGGTTGATTCGGGCCTGATGGCAGACCCGCCTCAATGCGACGTTGCCCTTGTCACGGGCACGGACGACGTTTACTTATAAGTGACTTTGTGCACGATCTGGTGATCGATCATCGTGCGGATTTCTTCGTAACCCTTGGCAATGGCATCGAGTTCCTCTTCGTCATCCGAGTAGCGCTCTGCGAGGATCTCGTTCACCTTGTTCCATTTCTCCTCATTCGGCTGATAGGCCGCCATGTTGGGGTACTCGACATTGAGCCATACATTAGGTGAGTCCGCGGCCGTGGATACCAGAATGCTGTAGTCCGTCACGTAGCCCAGCTCTTTTTGCACCTCCATACTGCGAACCCAGGTTCGCTCCAGACGAACAAGATAGTCATCAAGATAGTTGCCCTGCACCGCAATCACGGTATGTTCGATAACTTCCTCACTCAGAGCATAATCTTCCCAGATCTCTGCCTGAGTAGAGATGCTCAGAGACAACAGCAATCCGCCTAAAATTGAGTTCTTAAACATTACGATCCTTCTCCCTTATTAGTGATTCTGTGACCAGTGGGATAAACCCCCAGAGCCTTGTTGTAGCATCATTGAGGGAGCAGGGATACCGGTTTTTTGCGGTTGTAGAATGGCGGGAAGCTGGCTTGTGCTGGCCTAAATGGGGGAGCGTTAGTTAAACCAGGTGACGCCCCAGAACACCGCCATGCCGGCTATCAGAGCAAGGATATGGTTGCCTGAGTATCGCGCGGCGAGGGCTGCGCAAATGAGCCCTGCGCACTCAGCCGAGCCTGCGACCAGCTCTCCCTCGGGCGTTGTCATCATCGATATCACCAGTGCCGCCATGACACTGGGTGCCACATACTCCAAGGCGCGAAGCAACACCGGTGGAAAAGTGTATCGCGCAAGGGCAAAGATAAAAAAAGCCCTCATAGCATAGGAGCCGATGCCTGTGAGAATAATCGCGATGGCGATCAAGGGTTCACCTTGCGGGGCAACAGCAACATGATGACAACGGTTATAACCACAGCAATCAACATGCCTGATCGGTTCGGTAGCGGGGCCAGGAGGTAAGTCAGGGCCATCGCCATTGCAGCGGCGCCCAGTTTGTCGGGTCGATTACTGGCAGCCATCATCAGACTTACAAACAGCACAGGCGCGGCAAAGTCGAGCCGCCAATGTGCTGGAATCTGAGGACCCAATGCAACACCAAGCGCGGTGCACGTCATCCACAAAGTCCAAAAAGTAAATCCGGCTGCAAGAAAATAGCGACGAAAAGCGGCGGGCTCGTCGACGGGTTTGATCTGGCTCAATACGAATACCTGATCAATCAGCACGTAAGATCCCACCCAGCGAAACCACGAGGGCTGATTCTGAAATCTTGGCGCCAGCGTGACCGAGTAGAGCATGTGGCGCGCGCCCACGATGAGCGCGGCGCTTACCGCGGCGGCTACGGAGGCACCCTCGCCGATCAGTGTAAAGAGGGTCACTTGGATTGCCCCCCCAAAAATAATGGGTGAGGACGACCAGCCCAGCCACGTGGGAATGCCGGCTTCTGCCACTACCACGCCGAATACAAAGGCAAACGGCAGTGCCGGAATAAACAGCGGTAAGGCGTCGAGGCAACCGCGCAACGCGGGGCGAGTAGGGGTGGTGTTCATGGCGCCAGTAATATAGCGGACAAGTCAAAGATTAGCGCCAAAAAAAATCGGCCCGGTAGGGAGCCGCTACGGCAGCGTCTTCAGCACCGCCGTGGCCATGGGGCTACGCCAGCCCTTCGGTGACAAAGGTATGGGGCAAGCTTTTTGGCGGGGATTAAGCCCTGAAACTTTGTCACCTTTTGCGCTCTGTGCGCTTTGATATCTTGTCCAAGCCAGCCTAGCATCTCGGCTGAGTAAACTGTCGTTAGGCCCGGTATGGCTGGTTTCAATTCCTCTGTTCTTGAGGCAATTGGCAACACACCCATTGTGGAGCTCAACCGCTACGGCGCTGGGGTAGAACCCCTTTTGCTCGCGAAACTGGAGTTCACCAATCCGGGTGGCAGCATGAAGGATCGCGCTGCGCTGGGTATGATTGAGTGGGCCGAGCGTGAGCACGACCTGCAGCCCGGTGCAGAAATCATAATTTCTACCTCAGGTAACCTCGGCATCGGTATGGCGATGACCTGTGCGGTAAAAGGCTATCGACTGATTTGTCTGGTGGATCCCAAGCTCAACCCGTCTACTGAGCGCAGCTTGGAACTGCTGGGAGCGGAGTTGGTTAAGGTCGATGAACGGGATCACACCGGCGGCTACCACCTGACTCGCCTAAACAGGCTGAAAACATTGCAGGCTGAGCGACCAAACGCCATTTACCTTGATCAATACGACTCTCCCGCCGCTATTGAGGCGCATCGCACCTGTACCGGACGGGAAATCCTTGAACAGATGGATGGCCGTCTTGATGCCATGATCATGGTGGCGGGCACCGGCGGCAGTTCCATGGGCGTTGCGCGTTGGTTGCGAGAGCATTCTCCTGATGCCCGAATTTGGCTGGTGGATGAAGTGGGCTCTCTGGCCTTGCCTTGCAGTCAGACGCCCGAGCCGCGGTTCCTTAATGGCATGGGTACCAGTCTGGAGCCCGCCAATTATGCCGGTGAGTCGTTCTATGAGTTTATCGATGAGGTGGTCTACATCGAAGCAGGCACCGCGATCAACACGGCCACGGAAATTGCGCGTACAGAGGGTATTTTGATGGGGGGTTCCGGCGGCGCCGCGTGTCACGTGATGCGCGAGATGGTCGCACCGCGGTTTGACAGTAATGCGCGTCTGCTGGCGCTCATTCCGGATCACGGCAGCCGTTATACTCAGACTCAGTTTGATGTGGAGTGGCTCGAATCGATGGGCATCAACGTACCGACTTTGACGTCACCGATGCATTCGTGACCGACATCGGCACACTCTTTCTCAGTCAGCAGGATGTGATCGACGCGGGGGCCACAGACGTCGACTGGGTGGGCGGCGTGCTGGAGCAGGTCTTTAAACTTCATGAGCAGCAGGCGTTTACCGCGCCCCCAAGTAGCTTCCTCAAGCGGCCCGAGTGCCCCCATGTGGCGGACCGCATCATTGGTCTGTCAGCGCACGTAGGCGCGCCCTTCGACCGGGAGGGGATGAAATGGATCGCCAGCTCCCACATCAACCCTGAGCATGGCCTGCCGCGAGCCAACGCGGTGATCATCCTCAACGACCCAATCCATCGGTTGCCCATTGCCATTATGGAGGGCGCATTGATCAGTGCCATGCGCACCGCCGTGGTTCAGGCGTTGGCGGCGCGCTACCTTGCGCGAGCAGATAGCGAGTCAGTCGGCCTGGTCGGCGCCGGGCGGATTGGCGCACTGACGCTGTGGGCAATATCCCAGTGGTTCCCAGATATCCAGCACTATCGGGCTTACGACCAAAGCGCTGAACGTTTGGACGCCTTTGTCGAGCACATGGCCACGTTGGGCATAAAAGTTGAGGCCGTGTCGTGTTTTCGGGAGGCACTGGCAGAGGCGGACATGGGCATCGTTGCGACCACTGAATCGGAGCCCTACGTCACGGCGGCTGAGTTCAAGGTTGGCTCACTGTTTATGAATGTCTCGCTCATGGATCCCACCTTTGAATTGGTCAGCGCCGCGGACAAAATTTTTGTGGATGATTGGCATCAGAGCGTGCACTCCGACCGGGTATTGGCGCGCATGCACCGCGAGGGGCTCGTCACGCGAGAGAGCATTCACGGTGAGTTCGGCGCCGTCGTGTCAGGGCACATACCGGGTCGAGAAGACCCCGACGAGCGCATTTTCTGGAATCCTTTTGGCTTGGCTATCGAGGACATCGCGGTGGCCTCCGCGGTTTACGATCGGGCTCTGTCAGAAGGCTTGGGCAAAACGCTGCAGCTTGTCGATCAGGAGTGGGATGTCCTCTTTTGACCACTGAGGTGGGAGACGCAAACCGCATCGCGTTTCTCGATGTGCTACGCGGCGTGGCTCTGCTCGGGATCCTGTTGGTCAACGTGTTCAATTTTGGTGCTGATTATCCTGCTTGGTCGGGGGTGGTGGATCAGTTGACGTGGCAGGTCAAGCACGTCTTTTTTGAAACCAAGTTCTGGATGCTCTACAGCCTGCTGTTCGGCATGGGTTTCTTCCTGCAAACCCAATCCCCCGACTACACCATGGCGCGCTCGCTGCGTCGTCTCGGTGTCCTGATGCTCCTCGGGTGTCTGCATGGCCTGCTGTTTGAGGGCGATATTCTGATGCTCTATGCCGAGCTCGGTGTCTTGCTGTTATTGCTTTATCGGCTTCCGACAAAATGGCTCCTGTCTCTTGCATTGCTGCTGGCGCTCAGCTTTCCGCTGGGTCATCTCGTCGGCGGTGATCGGGGAGATGATTGGCCGGCAGAGAGCGTGGTGGAAGCGGGCGTATGGCTTGAGGAGGACCGGAGGGATTCGCCGCTCGTCACGGGGAGTTTCACGGAAGTATTGGCGTACCACGCCGCATTTTTGCCCGAGCGTTTCTGGGTCGACTGGCAATATCCTGACTCGGGTCTACTAGTGCTCGCCTGTTTTCTTATTGGGTTCTGCCTGATGCGCGGTGGGTGGGGTGCTCTGCAGCAACTGATGCGCGGGCAATCCATGTCGCTCGCGCTGGGCATGTGGTTGGTGGGGCTCTCTCTTATGGGTGTAGAGAGATATTTGTCAGCCACCTTGGGTTATGCGCCTTTTGAGCGCTCGGACGCCACGACAATGCAGGTGCTGGGCGGCGATCTGGTGTATCTGGTCGCGACCCTTAGTTTGACAGGTGCTTGGTTTTTTACTGTCTGGTGCTGGGCGCAG
>Ga0255753_1006818_pt1 | contig 10476 bp, 11 predicted proteins | sample 041ome_10_FD_179953 | JGI IMG/M metagenome (GOLD analysis project Ga0255753, IMG submission 179953) | Coastal salt marsh microbial communities from the Groves Creek Marsh, Skidaway Island, Georgia - 041412US metaG (version 2) | ecosystem: Environmental > Aquatic > Marine > Intertidal zone > Salt...
AGGCAAGGTGATAAACATCGACGTGATGGACTTGTTTCAGATTCGTGAAGGCGTGTTAATCGAACACTGGGCGTTGTTAGATAACAAGCGTATGGATCAACAACTGTCGATGGATTAAGCAGACACTTTGCCTCATGGGCCAAGCAGATAATTTTTGGCCGCTCTGGTGGACCGATGTCCGGGTGGCTCCCCGAGCAGGGCTCGAACCTGCGACCTGCGGATTAACAGATGAGCTGCCCGTCGATTTGTTCATTTATTTCAACGGGTTAGCCAACAAAAATGGGCGCTGTGTAACAAACTGTGCAATTGCTCTGGCGTTCTGGCAATTCCCAACCTTAAACAGTAAGGGTGGGAGTTTTTAGCTAATTGGGTCAGCCTGTGGCACCCACCGAGCCCGAACGATCCTGACTCCACTGACACTGAAGTCTTGAAGGAGACAAGCTGATTTGCGTCATTAAGCTCAATCGCGTATAAGCCATGGCGTTAATCAAAACCATTCAGGAGATGTCCCATGCGACTTTTGTGCAGTGCCTTTATTTCCGTTATCAGTCTGGCAACAACGACCTCAGCGATGGCGGAGGTCTCTCTACAGGCGGCAAGCTGCTTTCCACAGGGTTCCTTCTTTTCAAAACGATTCGAGACACTGGTTGAGAATGTCAACAAGAAGGGGGCTGGCCAGGTCAAAATCAACTATGTGGGCGGCGCCCCCGCTATCGGCAGCCAACTGACCGTTGTACAGAAAGTTGCACAGGGGGTATACGATCTAAATTCTTGCACCGGCGCCTATTATCAAAATGTCTTACCTGAGGCGGATGCATGGAAGTTACTTGAAAAAACGCCCGCCGAAATACGAAAAAACGGTGGTTGGGATTACATGAACAAACTCCACAACCAAAAGAATCTGCAGGTGCTTGGTCGGCATCATTTTGGCACGCAGTTTCACCTATTTTTAGGCAAGGGTGCGGCTATAAGCAAGCCAGATCTAAAGGGCTTACATCTGCGCACAGCGCCAATTTATGTGAATTTTTTTAAATCACTTGGAGCCACGACACAAGATTCGAATCTACAGCAGATTTATTCGTTGATGGAGAATGGCACGGTCAAGGGCTATGGCTGGCCCGTACTGGGACACCGACCTGGTTGGGAGAAAGTCACCAAATATCGCGTTGACCCAGGCTTCTACGACGTCGATCTGATGATCCTAGCCAACAAGAAGGTCTGGGACAAACTTCCATCGAATGTAAAAAATCTGATAGCTGCTGAAGCCCTTGCACTAGAGAATGCTGCGACGGCCGGCGATTCAAAGCTGGCAAAGTCGGTCGCGGCAAAACAACAAAATGCGGGCATGGAGATAATTACGTTCGAGGGGGCTGAGCGTGCCACTTGGCTGAAAGCAGCACGAGATGCAGGATGGGCTGGGCTTATCGCAAACCGTCCAGAAACGGGAGCTAAGCTTCGGGAATATTTCGCTAAATAGTAATAGCGAAGTGTCAACTAGAGGTGGCTCTGTAGCAGCCACCTCGCTCTCTTACCATCGCCCCCTCTCATGAAGTGGCTACTTTTCTTTAACGATCGGCTTGCCAAGTTTTATGAAAACATTGGCAGCCTCGTTGGTATCGTCATTGGGTTGTTCGCTGTGGCGATCTCTGTTGACCTACTCTTAAGACTCATCGGTGTCGGCAACCTACCCGGCTTACAGGAAATCGTCGAATATCTTTTGTACGCTTGCGTATTCATTGGTGCGCCCTGGGTACTTCGAGTGGGCGGTCACACCTTTGTAGACGTGCTCCTCACCAACCTACCGCCGCTGCGACAAGTTCAGTTACAGCGTGCGTTACTGGCAGCAGGGGCTTTGATATCAGGCATATTGACTTACTTTGGAGTCATCAATTGCATCGATGCCTTTTACGCAGACGCCATGCAAATGAAGTACTTCAACGTCCCGGAATGGTGGCTTTTGGCAATCTTCATCGTCAGCTTTAGTCTGCTGACACTGGAATTTCTGCTAAAACTTTTTATTCCGCTCGCTTCACCTGATCCGGGCTCATCGGAACTGAGCTAATTGTGGAGTGGTATACCGCGCTCACGCTGCTGCTAGGAGGTACCGTTTGCCTTCTGCTACTCGGGCTACCAGTGGCGTTTGCATTTTTTTCCGCAAACATCTTAGGTGCCTACCTGTTTATGCGTGGCGGTGTTGGTCTCAGCCTACAGCCCATCGAATATGCTTTGTCGGTTACCAAATTTTCTCTTGTACCGGTTGCCCTATTTATTCTTATGGGTGAAATACTGTTTCAAACCGGTGTAGCCCAAAACTCAATCAAAGCGATCGATAAGCTTATTACACGTGTGCCAGGCAGACTCGCGATGGTATCGATTGCCGGCGGCACAGTTTTCTCATCGCTGTCAGGTTCAACGCTAGCTAACACCGCTTTGCTTGGTCAATTGATGCTCCCCGATATGCTAAAGCGGGGTTATCACCCCACCCTCGCAATGGGTCCGATCATGGCCGTGGGTGGTATCGCAATGTTGATTCCGCCTTCGGCCCTTGCTGTGCTACTGGCGAGTTTGGCCGAACGGTCTATCTCGAATCTGCTTCTGGCCGGAATCGTACCCGGGATCATAATGGCCGCGCTTTTCGTGGTTTATGTGTGGCTTCGAGTTTTGCTGAGGCCTGATGACGCGCCACCTAGTGAATCACCGACACTTAGTGGTTGGGCGCGATGGCAGCCATTTTTTATTGATGTGTTGCCGCTATTCACCATATTCGTTATTGTCGTGGGTTCAATATTTTTTCGTATTGCTGCCCCAGAGGAGGCGGCTGCCCTTGGCTGTATCGCGGCAGTATTGGTAAGTGCAATCTACAAAAAGCTCAATTGGAGCAACCTACACCGTGCGCTCAAAGAGACAGCGAAAATCACGATCATGCTCCTATTTATTATTGCCGGTTCGCTAACATTTGCGCAAATTTTACAAATTTCAGGCGCTACCAGCGGTGTGATGCAGGCACTCAGCGAATTCGACTACACGCTGGTCCAGGCAATGATCGTAATGGTTTTGATTTTATTGTTCTTGGGCTGCTTCATGGACCAGATCAGTATGATGCTGTTGACTCTGCCCTTTTTCCTACCAATATCGGACAGCCTCGGTGCGGACCCAATTTGGCTACTTGTTTTGATGCTTATCGCCATGGAGGTGAGCCTGCTCACACCTCCTTTTGGTTTGCTACTTTTTGTAATGAAGGGCGTATGCCCACCTCACTTAACGATCATACAAATATATCGCGCTGCACTGCCGTTTATTGGGCTAGAAATGGCAGTTGCTGGGTTGGTCATTGCGGTGCCAAGCGTGGCGTTATGGTTACCCCAAATGTTGAGCAAATAACTGCTCCCAATAAATATTTGGCGCCTTGAGGCATGGTCGCTCACCATAGACATCAGCAGGCCATAAGGACCAGCAGCTTGCACATGGAGCCCTCGGTAGGAATATACGGCTCGGTTCGCATTTCCAGTAAAACGGCCGTGCCGTTGACCTGTACTTGTCGCAGTATCTCTCCAAACGCCGCTTCGTCCCAAAAGGTATCTCGAACGGTCAAGGCCACCAGGCCGCCCGGCTTCGTGATTCGTAACAGTTCATGCAAGGCAGCAGGGCTGACGTGTGAGGATGTGAATGTACCCACGCAGGTCACCAGATCGTATTGGTTGTCTGGCGTTCGTAATGGCCGATTCAGGTCGGTCTGCTCCAGTGATTGGTATACACCCTTGGCACGCGCCTGATCGAGCATATCGGGGGAATGGTCGAGCCCGTGAATCAATCGGAACCCCTCACCATGCAACGCCAAACCTGCCAAACCCGTGCCACATCCGGCATCAAGAACATTGGCTTGGGCGCATGGCAGTGCATCGGACCAGTGGTATTTCACCCACTTGATGGTCACGGTAGGGCCTTGATAATTCCACTTGGTGACCAAATCGTCGTCGTAACTGGATGCCCATTCACCGTACACGCGGTTTAAGTCTTCTGCGGTCTGGGCCGAGAGTACTTGCTCGTGAATTGCGGTTCGCTGCCCCACGTCGCTCTCCTTTGGATCCTTACTTTGGATCACACATTGTTACAAAGGCTTTCGGACAGTCAAGCCAAGCAGTCCTGATCGCCCACTGTGCCCCGAACCCTCCGATAACTCCGCCTCGTATGTCCGTAAATCAATAAATTCCCACCCCGAAAATGCATCACGCATCATGGTCTCGTTGTACATGTGCTCGACTTTGCCCGGGCCACCCGTCTTGAATTCAAGCTGTCGCTCGGTGTACCCCTGGATAATGAGGGTACCGCCCGGCCGAAGACTGTCAGCCATCAAAGTAAAGAGACGGCTGCGTTGATCAGGCGTAGCAAACTGAAAAAATATACCCACCATGTTGTCGTAAATCTCTGGACCCCAATCAAACGATTCCCAGTTGGCACATACAAAATTTACCGATACCTTGCGCTTAAGAGCCAAGGCGTTTGCTTTTTGAATCGCGACCTCTGAAAAATCAAAGGCATCGACCACAAGGCCCTGCTCTGCCAACCACACGCCGTTGCGGCCCTCTCCATCCGCCACCGCCAGGGCGTTACCGGGCATCAAGTGTGCTTTTTGCTGACGAAGGTAAGCGTTGGGTAACTCGCCAAAGACATAGTCGGGGTTCTGAAAGCGCTGGTTCCACGTTTCTTGGGGCTGGGTAAATCCACTCATTGCCTGTACCTAGGGTTTTCGTGAGCCAAAGCGTACCATGCAACCCGCAGCCAAGGCGCCCACCCCCAAGCGGCCCCGTGTTGCCCAGCAACCTTAAAGTCGTGAAGACGCCCAGCTCATTAGGGCCGTGGCGTGACGGTGGCGGTGTAGCATCTGCAATCCAGATTTTTGGGCCGACTCATGAACATTGAACATATTGACCATGTTGGTATCCGCGTGACGGACCGCCAAGCAGCGATTGATTTTTATGCGTGCTTAGGGTTCTCAGTGGAGCACGAGGTGGACTTCGATGCGGTAGTGATACTGAAAAACGCAGCCGGCGTAGAGCTGAATCTCATCTGTAATGGCGTGAGCACTGAACACGGCGGCAACCGGCTCATGGATGAGCCCACCAAGTGGCCTGGTCTGACTCACCTGGCGCTTCGTGTGCCCGACATCAACGATACGCGGCGCTCGCTCATTCAAAATAATATAGCGATCACGCAAGGGCCGGTGACGTTTGGCGACGGCCACGTATCCGTTTTCGTGCGTGACCCTGACCGCAATGTGGTGGAGTTGCGCGCGCGAATGGCTGCCACTGACGCTGAACACATCGAAGGCTTAGAGTTTTACGACCCCAAGGCATAACGGCTCAGCGCCTAGGTGGCAGGAATATCTGGTCTAAACAGGCGTCAACCAGTCCCCTGCTCAATAAATACTGGCTCCCCGAGCACGGCTCGAACCTGCGACCTGCAGATTAACAGATGAGCCGCCCGTCGATTTGTTAGGCTATTTGAATGAGTTAGCCAACAAAATCAGCGCTGTGTAACAAACTGTGTAATTGCTCTGGCATTCTGGCAATTCCCAACCTTAAACAGTAAGGGTGGGAGTTTTTGGCTGATTGGGTCAGACTTTGACAACGATGGCCACACCTTTCAACCACAACAATTGTGATGTGTCGACGCAGGGGGTGTCACGCCACTGTGGTCGCAGCAACCACCACTCCAAAACTTGGCGCCCTCACCACTGCAGTACTTGCCATCGGCTTGCACCATTTTCATGAATAACGGGTGGTAGTCTCGACAAATGTCAAGCTCGCTCTTGACCCATTTAAGTGGGTCTGCGGCATAGTGATCACGGTAATCACCGGCCATGTTCAATCCGGGCACAGCGGGGTTCCAAGACTCGTCCAACCATAGATCCGGGTCACCATATTTCCGAGCAATCTTGCGAATATCCGGGTCATCCAACGCCAACAGCCTACCCTCTCGAATGACCCACTCGGTTCCCTGAGATGTTTCAGTCTTGTAGTCGGGGAAGTAAAGGTGTAAGTGCCAGTGCCCCACCGGCAAGTCACTTCTGGCAGCCTTTCTCTCGTCCATGGAGGAAATAATGGTGCCAAAGCCCATGTGAATCACGCCCGACCTCACTCGTTCGTAGAGACAATTGACAAAACCTGAGGGGAAATCTTTTCGGGGGCGATGGATGTGTGGGTTGGTGCCAATTGAGGCCTCCCACCAGTACATCAAACCCTTGCCAGGCATGCCTGGGTATTGCAAATGGTCGGTCTCTTCCTTCAACCGGCGTAACTTGTCACCAAACTCACCCCCAGCGTTGATTTCGATAATTTTTGAATTCTCTACTTTCAGTTGCGTCCAATCGCATGGCGCAATGTGGTTAGTCGTTCCAGCGATCACGCCACAACCGTCCTCCATGCCTTCCAAGAATACCCAAGGTCGCCCTGTGATATGCCCCGGTAGATAGGTGGCGCCAAACTTCGAATTACCCTGCCAGGTCTGGTCGACCAACTTAGAAGCGTACAGGTCACGTCCTTTTTCCCAATACCCATCATGGTTTGTAAATGAAATATCAGTGCCCTCGGGATCAGTGATGCGCACTTGTTTAGCCAATCTGACCCTGTCCCAAGTCCAGCGGTCGATCGCCGTTAGCAACTCCGCGGGCATCGCGTGCGCAGGCGAAGCAAGTATTTCTGGAGTGATGAACGGCATACGTTGAATCTTGACAAATCGATCTGTCAGTACGGGGCCACCGTAGCCCATCAGAATCTTGTCGTAGGCTTGTTGGCTGGCAATTTCTTCCCATTCATCCATCCATTGCGCCAGTTCTTTGGTTCGAAACAAGTAATACTCAACCTCGTCCGCCCCCACCCACTGCCGCACCTCCCCCCGATCGATGTACTTCACATCAAACTTGACTTTGTACTTGGTTAGGATTTTTTTGCAGGCCTCGATCACCATGTCGCTGTGCCAATTGTCAACGCGTAGTAAAACCCGCTCACCCTCCTTCAAATCCCAGCAGGCATTGAGTCCATGGTTGTATGGACGATTCGCCACGTGTTCTAGATAAGGTAACAGCTGGTCTGCGTGAGTAATGTCAACGAATGGAGGGCATCGTGGCGGGCGCGATTGGTGCAGCGGCCCATTACGCCAATTAGGTATATCCGGGTGCAACAATTCTTGACTCACAAACTTCTCCTGTTAATGGCAAAAAAGGCTCCGCTACATAGCCGAGGGAAGCCACAACGACAATTGCGGAAATAGCACGATCGCGCCCAATACAAAAACTTCGGCAATCAGAAAAAACGAGATACCACGAAAAATGGTTTCGAGCTGAACTGACTTGGGTGCAATCGACTTAATCACAAACACATTCAGCCCAATGGGAGGCGTGACCAACCCGATTTCAAGTAGCTTAATCACCACTACCCCAAACCAAATTAACGAAAGGTTATAAGCCTCAACCACGGGCAGCACAATGGGCAAAGTTAAAAGAATAATGCCAATTGAGTCTAAGAACATGCCAAGAACCAAATACAAAAGAATTATCAATAACATCACCAAAGCCAGCGAATAGCCACCGTGATTCAGCCAATCAACGAAATTGGCAGACATACCCGTAAGTGCAATAAAGCTGACATACAACTTACCGCCAACAGCGATCAAGAAAATCATGCTGGACTGAAAAACACTCTCCTTGAGTGCAGCGGCAATCGCAGAAAGGTTGAGTCGCTTGGTGGCAACTCCAAGTAAGAGTGTTAGGGACGCACCAATCCCAGCCGCCTCGGTTGGCGTAAACAGCCCACCGTAGATACCGCCGATGATGGCTATAAAAATAAACACAATGCCCCAGCAATCCTTGATTGCAGCGAACTTTTCGGCCCAAGAAAAACGTTCGTTCGGCGTTGGAGCGTCGTTCTTACGCAAAGTTGCCCAAATGTATATCACCACCAGATAAGCCAGAAGCGAAATAAGACCCGGAATAACCGCCGCAATAAACAAACGCCCAATGGACTGCTCTGCAAATACGCCATAGAGAATAAACAAAACCGAAGGCGGAATAAGGGAGCCCAAGGTTCCTCCGATTGCAACCGCCCCAGTGGCAAGAGTCGGTGCATAGCCAAATTTCAGCATCTCAGGCACCGCGATACGCCCCATTGCCGCTGCGCAGGCGACTGAAGATCCGGTGATGGCGGAAAATCCACCGCATCCGACCACAGAGGCCATGGCAACACCGCCACGCAAGCGCGCCAACCACAAGCGAGCGGCCTCATAAATATTTTTTGTGAACCCAGCTTCGTGCGCGAGGTGCCCCATCAATATAAACAAGGGGACGGTTGCCAATGAAAAGTTGGTTATAAAACTAAACGGCGCGTTTGCCAAAAGAGACATCGTCGGCCTAACCGCGGCAGAGAAAGAAAACTCCGCGCCCGGTCTCCAAGCAAACACGATAAAGGTACCGATGGTCGCGGACACCCCCAAGGCTGCGGCAATTGGTGTACGAATTAGCAGCAAAAAGACCGTTAAAGCAAGGGCACCTAGCCCGACATCAACCGGATTCATGTTGAGTAATTACTCCGCTGAGGCAGCCTGCGGCGTTTTCCATAACAGCCGGCCGATACTGAATATGAGCTCCAGCGAGAAGGCAATGAATCCTAAACAAAACACCGCTTTTGCCGGCCAGGTGGGTATTTCCAGCTCGCCGTCTAGGTATGCTCCTGAACTGAATTCGTAGGGCAAAGAAAGCGCAACCGCATAACTGATACTGCCAAAAAACAGCAACATCAAAACCTTACCCAAAATTTCGAAGCCGTTGCGCCACCTCGGCGTACACCACTGTGTGGTTACCGTTACTGCGATATGCCCATCGGCTCTTTCAACGATGGCTGCAGGCAATGCAATGACGCCAACCATCAAAAGGCTCACCAACAACAAATCGTCAGGGATAGGAAGCAAAAAAAACTCCCGACCAATCATCGAAAGCGTCACGATCCCCGCCATGGTAAGCAAGCACAGCCCTGCCATCGTTTGAAGTGATGACCTGAGCATGTGCTTAGCCGGAATACCTTAGAACAGGATCAAAACTTTTTAATCCCAAGGATGGCCCTTGGTGTCCTTAATTTTTTGATACTTGTTCACCAAAGCCCGGTAGTCGCTCAAAATCTTCTCTCCAGGCAAGCCTTTTCCATTTGCTTTAGTCACCCAATTCGAAGCATCGGCTTCCGCGATTTCGATGAGCGCATTGCGCATAGCTGGGGGTGCGTCGTGCATAGTAATTTTTTTGCCGTCAATGCCCGCAGCCAATTCAGCCTTGGTCTTGGTCCGCGATTCAAACATCACCTTGGCCACATGCTGGGTATAGTCTTTACCCAGTTGGTCAAGCATTTTTTGCTGCGCGGGAGACAAAGAATCATAAGTGCCCTTGTTCATTGCAATACCAAACGCCAGCGTTTGGCCCATGTTCACTTCGGTCATGTGATCAGAGACTTCGTACTGCTTGTAGGCTTTAACAACGTAGTAATAAGTCGTAGAACCGTCAACCGAGCCGTTGGAAAGCGCCTCATAAACCTTGGGCTGTGGCGTGGACACCGTGGCCGCACCATACTTCTTCATGGCTGGGACAAAAGCCCCCGTTGCCCTAATCTTCAGACCTTTGAGGTCATCAAGCGACTTGACGGCTTTCCCTTTGGTCAAAATCTGCGTTGGTCCCGTCGTGTAGTTCCCAAAGTACCGAAGGTTAAATTTGGCCATCTCTTCTTTGGCCTGCGGATGGCTGGTCATTAACTCGTAGGTCGCCATCATGCCAACCCACTCGTTGGGGAATTGCAGCGTATCGGTGACTTCATACACCACCATCCGCCCCGGCGCGTAAACGGGGACGATACTGGCCATGTCAGCCACTCCAGCGGACAGGCCCTTGGCGGCATCTTTGGCGCCCAAAAGTGCTCCACCCCACACAATATCAAGACCAAGCTTGCCGTCTGATCGCTTGCGCATTTCGGCGTCAAGCCATTTGATGGTGCCCGCTCGGTCCCCTCGATCGGGGCCGAATTCTGCAAACCGCAAAAGCTTCATGCTTTGGGCCGCAGCAAGGCTCATGGAACACAAACACAGAGTCGCTACAGAAGCCTTGATTAGGGCTCGCTTAGAAAATTTCATGGCAGTCTCCTTTGAGGGTAAGCAAATGTTTTTCTTGCCAGAAATTAGATACAGGCTTATGCTTAATGTCAACTGATAAAGTAAAGTTCACTTAGTGAAGTTTTTTAATGAGTGGTTACCCTAATCTAGAGCCGTCGACCTCCACACCTAGAACGCGAGCCATCGACCGCGCAGCGATCACACTGATGCAGTTCTCACAAGAGTCACCGCAGCACACCATTGGGTCATTAAGCAAGGCAACGGGTATCGACCTGGCAACACAAAGACGAATCATCATGACGCTATGCCACAACGGCTTCCTTCGCCGAAGCG
>Ga0255753_1006824_pt1 | contig 10470 bp, 14 predicted proteins | sample 041ome_10_FD_179953 | JGI IMG/M metagenome (GOLD analysis project Ga0255753, IMG submission 179953) | Coastal salt marsh microbial communities from the Groves Creek Marsh, Skidaway Island, Georgia - 041412US metaG (version 2) | ecosystem: Environmental > Aquatic > Marine > Intertidal zone > Salt...
TGGAGGACTTCGGTCCTCCATTTTTTTGTCTAAGAAAAATGAAAAGAAAGCTCAGGCCAGAACCGCCACGCTTTTGATCTGGGCATAGACTTGCATACCCGGTTTAATAGCCAGTTCCTCTACCGATTTACGCGTCAACCTGGCAAGCAGGGGGAAATCCCCCAATTGCAGCTTTACCATGATCTGGGCATGATTTTCAGTCTGCAGCTCAACTACTGTGGCCGGGAATATATTCTGTATGGATGTGCCTGTCTGCTTTTTCAGGGTAAGGCTGACATCTTGAGCAGCAATTCGTAAGCGCGCGTTTGTGCCTGAGGCCAGAGTATTACCAGCAACAGTAAACACGAGATCACCACAAGCCATACTGGTTAAGCCAAATTCCGGGTCTGTGGTAATTACGGTGCCATGAATTAGTGTCTCGGCATCATGGCGGTGAGACAAGGGTAAATCCAGACGCGTTAACATGTCCTGTATGGGGCCACTGCCCAGAATTTCACCTGCTTTAAGAATAACCAGCGTATCCGCCAGTCTGGCCACTTCATCAGTAGCATGGCTGACATAGATTACCGGGATGGTCAGTTCGCGGTGCAGGGATTCCAGATAGGGCAGGATCTCCTGTTTCAGTTTGTTGTCCAGGGAAGATAGTGGTTCGTCCATTAACAAAAGCAGTGGGCTCACTGCCAGGGCACGAGCTATGGCGACCCGTTGCTGTTCGCCACCGGAAAGGGTGTGCGGCTGTCGTCTTAATAAATGATCGATATCCAGCAACTCAATGGCATTAGCCAGTGACACGCGGCGATCCTTCTCGACAACGCGGGTTAAGCCATATTCAAGGTTCTGTTTGATACTAAGGTGAGGAAAAAGGCTGGGTTCCTGAAAAACATAGCCAATGGGCCGCAAATGGGTGGGCACGAAGCTGGATTTACTCTGCCAGCATTGACCTTTGAATATCACTTTACTGTCGAATATGTTTTCAAGTCCGGCGATGGCCCTGAGCAAGGTTGTCTTGCCACTTCCGGAAGGACCGAATATGGCAGTCACGCCGGTTTCAGGTAGAGTCAGCTCAACATGCATGGCAAAGTCTTCACGTTGAAGATTAAAGCTGATATCCAGGCTCATATTTTAAAAACCCTGAAGCGCCTGTTGCTGGCGTATACCATTACCAGCATGATGAAAGAAAGTACGATGAGGCCACCTGAAAGCCAGTGCGCACTGGCATAGTCCAGACTCTCCACATGATCATAGATGGCGATGGACAGTACCTGGGTTTGGCCAGGTATGTTTCCGCCAATCATCAGCACCACGCCAAATTCCCCGATGGTATGAGCAAAGCCAAGCACGCTGGCAGTAATAAAGCCGGGTCTTGCCAAAGGCAGGGCGATAGTAAGAAAGCGATCCCAGGGCGATGCTCTTAGTGTCGCGGCCACCTCCAGCGGTCGTTTTCCTATCGCCTGAAAAGCATCATGCAGAGGTTGGATAACAAAGGGCATGGAATAAATCACCGAGCCTATGACGAGACCGCTGAAAGTAAAAGCCAGTGGCGCAGCGCCAATGGCGCTAAGCGGGCCATTGGCGCCCAGCAGCAGTAACAGGTAAAAGCCAAGTACCGTAGGAGGAAGAACAAGGGGCAGGGCAATCATGGCTTCGATGAAAAATTTATAGCGCCAGCGGGTTCGGGCCAACCACCAGGCAAAGGGCGTACCAAGGGCGAGCAAGATGATTGTGGATGCCAAAGCCAGTTTAAGGGTAAGGTATAAGGCGGTTAAATCAGCGTCGCTCAAAATCACGGGACAGAGAATCCGTTACTTTGAATAATCGACTTTCCGCGCGGGCTTTTCATAAAGTCGATAAATTCCTTTGCGGCCTTATTATTGCTCAACCTGACTCCCTGAAGCTTTATCGGCGTGTAAAGGTTTTCCGGAATCAGCCAGTAACTTCCAGCCTGTAAAAACTTGCCGAAAATGATCTGGGAAAAGGCAATAAGGGCCATGTCTACTTCGCCACTGATGCCAAAATGGTAGGTCTGCCCGATATTTTCACCGATCACCAGTTTTTCCTGCAAATTATCCCAGCTGCCCATGGCCTCCAGTATTTCCCTTGCCGCATTGCCATAGGGAGACAGGCGCGGATTGGCTATCGCCAGAAATTCAAATTCGCCCAGAGATAATGTCTCTGCAGTCAGTTTCCGGTTATCAATACTCCAAAGTACCAGCCTGGCATGGGCATAGGTAAAACGTGAGTCGGGAATAATCCTGCCCTGTTTTTCCAGGGCTTCGGGGCGCATTTCATCTTCCGAGAGAAAGATGTCATAGGCCGCGCCTTCCAGAATTTCGCCATAATGTTGCGCACTGGGACCAGGGACTGCAATTACCTTATGCCCACTGAGGGCCTCAAACTCCTGCTTCAGTTCATCCAGTGTAAAGTCGAAATTACTGGTAACAGCAACGGAAACTTCTGCGGCAAACAGGGAGGTACTTCCCATTGCTGTAATAAGCAGGAAAGCATAAAAGAGGAAATTCAATTGCGGTTGTTGTGCGCCGTTCATAGCTGGGCATTATGCCAGAATGCATGGCTTTTTCGCTAACCTGTATCAAGCATGGACTTGTTGACCTGAGCCTGAATCATTTTCGCTAAAGCGCTTATCTGGGAATATTCACAATAACGGCAATAAACATCATGCCATTAACAAGTAAAGCCAGTACAGGCAGGGCTACAGGTTTCTCCCCGCGGATCAAACCGATTTGTCCTGTTACCAGTCCGCTCAACATGAGAGCAACAATGAAAGACAATAAAATACCCAGGCTACCGTAGCCATTCAGGGTTTCCCCCTGATTAATTCTTGATGACATTACATAGGTTAGAATCAAGCCGAGGCAAAGGCAGGCAAAGGCAATGAGTGAAAAAAGGGGCTTGCGCTTGTTAGGGGTTTGTTCTGTCATTGCCATTCAGGGTGCAGAGTGCCTGCGGTGTGGGTTTAATGCCGGAAGCCATATTCAAGAATGAAATAGGCAGGATTCATCTCTTTTAACGGTTCATGCAATTTCACCAGCTCATTTTTCGCACCATGTATTTCCAGTCTGGTAAGGTCGGCAATCTGTAATGCTTCTGCCAGTAATTGGCCGACATTTTCCAGATGCGCGAGCACGCCGTCAGCGCCTTCATAACCTTCACGGCAATGGGCTTCATCACCGTTAAAGCAAAAACCGTAATAAAGGCATTGTGCTTCCTCGCTGGTCTGGCTGACAAACTGTTCAGCCAGGGCTTTAAAGTCAGCCAGTCTGCCTTCATGGATTTTAAAGTAGGGCACTATGGAGACGCAGGAATCTTGAGTAGACATAAATTTTCCTTTTTAAATTTTCGGGTTAAGTCCTAAATGCAAAGATTCAGTATATTTATTTTTAACCGCATTTACATATTTGTTGTATTGACCAAGGGTGAGAAATATCCGGTGGATCCCAGGTGAGAACGATTGTCCTTTATCCAGATTTTCGCGCTGATCAAAACCCCAATGGCTTATTTTTATACTACTTAATTCAACGTTGTTGAAATAACGGGTTTCTTTATCCTGAATTTTTGCCATTCGTTACTCTCTCAGCTTTTGAAAAAAAAGAGGCCGAAGCCTCTTTCTTTTATCTATCGCTATACTTTCAAGCGTGGAAATACCTTCCTGATATTATGTTCAAAAATATTCGCTTTTGCCTCGTCAGAAATTGCCGCATTATCAATATAACGTTTGGTGTCATCAAAATATTGACCGCTCTCCGGGTCAATTCCCCGTACCGCGCCCACCATTTCAGAAGCGAAAAGAATATTTTTGTTATCAATCACATTCAGCAGCATGTCGATGCCTTTCTGGTGATAAACGCAGGTATCAAAAAATACATTGTTCATTAACAGCTCATCCAGTGGCGGCAGTTTAAGCATATCGGCCAGTCCACGGAATCGTCCCCAGTGGTAAGGCACAGCGCCACCGCCATGGGGGATAATGAATTTGATAGTCGGGAAATCCTGGCACACGCTACTTTGCATTAATTGCATGAATGCTGTGGTGTCCGCGCTCAGGTAATAGGAACCTGTGGAGTGAAAGGCCGGGTTGCAGGAACCACTGACATGAATCATGGCGGGAACGTCGAGCTCAACCATTTTTTCGTAAATGGGGTACCAGTAGCGGTCTCCCATTGGTGGAGAGTCGAATTTTCCACCGGATGGATCCGGATTCAGATTGCAGCCAACGAAATCAAACTCATTTACGCAGCGCTCCAGTTCAGCCACAGAGTTCTTCAAATCTGTACCGGGAGACTGGGGTAGGGCGCAGGCACCTATAAAATTCTCCGGATAAAGTTGTGTCACCCGGTAAATAAGCTCGTTAGTGTGCTCGGTCCAGAATTTGCTGGTCCATTCATTTCCCACATGTGGCCCCATCCAGGAAGCCCGTGGAGAAAAAATCGTGCAATCGGTGCCTCTTTCGCGCTGGAGTTTAAGCTGGCTGTTTTCCAGGCTTTCCCTGATCTGGTCATCAGAGATATCAATGTGCCCTTTTTCGCCTATATGGGCTGGGTCTGACTTAAGTGCATCTTTCTGGGCCTCACGATAGTCACCCAGTGCATCCGGTGCAGTGGTGTAATGGCCATGACAATCAATAATCATACTTCTGTGTCTCCGGTCATAGAAAAAATCAGGCCGCTAAGATAGCAAATTTGTAGGATCTATTCCTTAGCAAATTGCCTTGAATTATGAAAAATTCTGCTTCGCTGATCAGGCTGTCATGCCGGGGCCATCCCGGTGTAAACTGTCGTCTTAAAATTATAAAATCCGTATACTTATTGGCGACAAAAAATAAATAAAATAAAATAAAAACAATATAATAAGGCTTATACTTAAAGTAAATAATTGCCTAAGAGCGGATTGTTTAAACATGGTATGGGCTAAGCGGAGTAGATGTAATGGACAAACAGATAATTGATGACAAGAGAGAAATTCGCGAACTGATCGATAACTGGGCGATTTTCAGTGATTCCGGCAACTGGGAGCGCTTTGCGCAGTGCTGGCATGATGACGGCTTTATGTGTGCCACCTGGTTTCAGGCTCCTTCACAGGACTTTATCCGAGCGCGACGAGAGGGCTTTGAAAAAGGGGTCAGTATTATCCATTTCCATGGTGGCTTTACCTGTGATGTGGCAGGAAACAGAGCTGTCGCCCAGACCAAGATGACGATTAATCAGCGTGCTCCGGTACATGATGTTCTGGTGGATGTAGTGTGTACCGGCAGGTTTTATGATTTTTTTGAAAAGCGTGAGGGAAGTTGGGGAATGGTGCGCCGTCAGCCTATTTATGAAAAGGATCGACTGGATGTTGTAGATCCGAATGCCTCGCTGGCCCTTGATCCTGATATTCTTGCCAGCTTTCCAGAAGGCTACTGTCATCTTGCCTACCTGCAATCACAGATAGGCTATGCGGTGGCGAAAGCCGGGTTACCGGGATTGAAGGGCCCTGAAATCGAAAAACTCTACGCGGAAGGCAAGGCCTGGCTTGAGGGAGCAGATTCACCGGGACGTCCCGATATTATCAAGTAACAGGTTACGCTATGGCTCCATCCTGGATAATCTCGACGGCAAGCTTAGATTCCGTTAGGTTGCGGAATCCTGTATGATTCTACCTTGTACAATTTCTTTTTTCCTTACGAAAAACAAGGATATAGGCGAATAATTTAATGAGCACAGTGTCTGAACAGGAGTCTTTAAAAGGCGCCACCGAGCAAGCCTCAATGCTTGTGGACCAGCATGGTCGGCATATTGACTATGTGCGCCTGTCGGTCACTGACCGCTGTGATTTTCGCTGTGTTTACTGCATGTCGGAAGAAATGACCTTTTTGCCCAGAAAGCAGGTGCTTTCTCTTGAGGAAATTTACCAGGTGGCAAAATCATTTACCGAGCTGGGGGTAAACAAATTGCGCCTGACCGGTGGTGAACCACTGGTACGCAAAAATGTAATGAGCCTGATTGAAAAAATCGGCATGCTCCCGGGGCTGAAGGAATTATTGTTAACTACCAATGGTTCGCAGTTGGAAAAACTGGCAGTACCTCTCAAGGAGGCCGGTGTCACCCGTATTAATATCAGTCTCGATAGCCTCAACGCTGAAAGCTTTCATCGCATGACCAGAACCGGCAAGCTGGACAAGGTGCAAAGAGGAATTGAAGCGGCTGTTGCGGCAGGTTTTGACGCCATCAGATTAAACTCGGTTATCCTGAGGGGGCGCAATGAGCATGAAATTCTGGACCTTCTCGAATACGCCCTGGGACTGGGAATTAATATTGCCTATATCGAAGAGATGCCACTGGGTGAAGTCTCCGACCACGAGCGTGGAGATACCATGGTCAGTAATGATGAAGTGATGGCGGTTATCAGTGAGCGTTATCCGCTCACGCCGATAGACATGACTACGGCAGGGCCTTCCCGTTACTACCAGGTGGAGTCCCATGGCAGCAAAGTTGGCTTCATTTCCCCGGTCAGTCATAACTTTTGTGATGCCTGCAACAGGGTGCGTCTGACCGTAGAAGGAAGATTGTTGCTTTGCCTGGGTAATGAGCATTCCATGGATTTGCGCAAGGTGCTGCGGGATAATCCCGGTAATGATGAGGTTCTCAAAGAACATATCATCAAGGCTATGGATTTGAAGCCGCTAAGACATTATTTCTATGACAAGGATGAGCCACAGTTAGTCCGCTTTATGAATATGACGGGCGGGTGACGCTAGTCACAAGTTGCAAGTCACAAGTCTGTGCAGGGTAAACTCGTCCGTTTTTATCCACCTAAAGAAATATTATCTGAAACTAATTAGCTTCCATTGAACTCCAAACCTCCAGAGAATAATAAAAGTCGATGTCACTTGTGACTTGCGGCTTGTAACTTGAGACTTTTTATATGTCCGGAAATAAACCCCAGAAAGAATTTGTTCCCTTACAGATTGCTGTTGTAACAGTTTCTGATACCCGCACTGAAGAGAACGACACCTCAGGCAAATATCTGGTAGATGCCTTAAGCGCTGAAGGTCACTGCCTGAACCAAAAGCATATTTGCAAGGATGATGTTGAGACGCTTCGAGCTCTGGTAAAAGTACTGATCGAGGAAGATGCAGTGCATGCGGTTCTTCTTACCGGAGGCACGGGATTTACCAAGCGGGATAATACCGTGGTTTCCATTACACCATTACTGGAGTCGACGATTGATGGATTTGGGGAGATATTCAGATACCTGTCCTGGAAGGAGATCGGCTCCTCTACTATTCAGTCAAGGGCGTTTGCTGGCTTAAGCAATAACACGGTGGTTTTCTGCATGCCTGGTTCACCAGGCGCGTGTAAAACTGCTTGGGAAGGGATTATTCGAGAACAGCTGGATTCACGTCACAGGCCCTGCAATTTTGTCGACAGAATTAGCAGTCGCGATTAGGGCTTTTTTTGAAGTTGGGTTTTTACTTTCAATACAAAATAGTCGCAGTCTGTTAGCAAGGGTTAAGGGGGAAAACCTGGGTTCAGACTGCGGCCATAAGGGGATTTGTTAATTTTTGACTCGACTGTTTCCTTGGTAAGGTGAGTACCGCATCATACTTAAGTCTGTAAACAATAATTATACAGAGGCAAGAATGATCAGCATCGGTACAGCCAGAACTAAAAGTGTGCTGACAGTGCTTACTACAACTTCTTCAATGGTTTCTGAGTTTTTAAATTTAACGGTCATCAGTTGTCTCCTTTTAAGAATATTTAGATGATTAACCTCGCCTCTTTTAGAAGCGCAGGCAAATTGTAACACAGTGTTACCTTAAGGGGTAACAAAAAGTAGAAAATATCATCAAAACCTGTGATTTTGTTACTATTATGGATAATAAAGTGATGATATTTCTTTCTCTTCGTAGCTTCTTCTTCCCATAACTGCTGAATTTCGAAGCTTTTAACCCGGTTTTCACAATAAATGGCTATGAATTTCAAGTAACGGTAACATTTACGGTAACAATAGTGGCTTGGATCACAATTTATTTACCTTGATGGTAAAATATTGTCTGCCAGGATCCAGCCTGTATTGCTTAAGCAAGCCCGGCCCATCTGCATGCCTAATCCAGCGTACTGAGGTCTCCCTTATCGCTGTGGGCTCTTGTATACTATTTGTCCTGCAATATTTATCGTTAGCGACCCCTTGATCACCCTCATATTGACAAAATAACCAACCAAAACTCTCGAGTTTAAAAATTAATCAGGATTCAGGTATGGCAAATAAATTGATCACTATTTTTACTTTCATCATGATGTTCACGATAAATAGCGTTCAGGCTCAGGAAGTTACCGGTAAAGACCCCAATGAACTGTATGCCGTTATTGAGACCAACAGGGGAACTATGGAATTTCTTCTTTATCGCCAGGTTGCTCCAATTGCAGTGAGCAACTTTGTCAATCTGGCTACGCGCGGTTTTTATGATGGTCTGACCTTTCATCGTGTGGTTGATGAATTCATGATTCAGGGCGGCGATCCTGCAGGAAACGGAAGTGGAGGACCGGGCTATGAGTTTCAGGATGAAATTCGCTTGCGTCACAACCAGATGGGCATTATGTCCATGGCTAATTCAGGCCCTGGAACCAACGGCAGCCAGTTTTTTATCACGCATCAGGCAACGCCCCATTTAAATGGCTTGCATACGGTTTTTGGGCTCATCTATTCGGGCAAGGAATTAATCAGGCAGACAAGAATTGGCGATACCATGATTTCAGTAACCATCGAAGGAAATGCCAAGGCCTTTCTTGAGAGAAACGCTGACCGTGTCTATCAGTGGAACCTTATTCTTGACGAGAATTTTCCTGATCTGAAACCGGCATTAACAGATTAGTTTATAAGGCAGTCGGCGGGGAGAGATTTTCTGGCAGACTGTTGAGAAAGTTATGAGGGCAGCTATTCAGGCAATTCCTTGGAGTCCACTGACACACTTCCCGACTCAGGCTGATCTTCAAGTTGCTGCTTTTGCTTTTCCTGCTCTTCAATATATGGCCACAGATATGCCATCTGCGCAACGGAAAATAATAACAGTATGGCCATGCTGCCAAATACCTTGAAGTCTACCCAGTAGTCATGAAAGGTGAAGGCTACAAAAAGGTTGGTACATCCAAGGAAGAAGAATACACCGGCCCAGGCAAAATTCAGGGTTTTCCATTTGCTGGCAGGCAATTCAACAACATGCCCAAGCATTATCTGCGTCATGTTTTGCTTGTTGATGTACTGGCTGCCGATAAACACACAGGCAAAGATCCAGTTCACCACCGGGGCTTTCCATTTCAGGATGGCTTCTTCCCGAAATATCAGGGTAAAGGAGCAGAACAGAACCACTGCGGATAACAGGAACAGATGGGAGCGGCTCAATTTGCCGTTCACCAGAAAAATCGAGCCATAGACAAGAATCGAGGCGGTAACCAGAATTTCAGTGGCACTGAAAATTCCCCCCAGGTTGTAATCGAAACTGCCAAGGGAAATGACCCTTTCCTCCATTTTGTAAACGACGAGGAAGGCAATCAGCGGGATGTAGTCAATCAATTGTTTCATAGTTGGAATTTAGCCTGGGTAAAGCACGGGGCCAGAATTAAAAGGGCATTATATCCTGATTGGAAATATTTGCTTGAATCCTGTGACTCTATGATAGTCTTGCCAGTTTTTTAGGCCAGTGGCAGATAACGATTTAATCAGGTAGCAGGCGTTTGACTCAAATATTTGAAATTCATCCTGAAAGTCCACAGTTACGCCTTATTCGGCAGGCAGTGGTAATTCTGAAGCGCGGGGGGGTGATAATTTACCCGACAGACTCGGCTTATGCGCTGGGTTGCCATATTCAGGATAAAGCGTCACTGCAGCGCATAATCAGGATTCGGCAATTAAGTGTTAAGCATAACTTTACCCTGGTATGCCGGGATCTTTCTGAACTGGCTACCTATGCCCGTGTTAACAATTCCGATTACCGTCTTTTAAAGACCTATACGCCTGGTGCCTACACCTTTATTCTGCAGGCAACCTCCGAAGTTCCCAGACTAATGCTGCATCCCAAACGGAAAACCATTGGTATTCGTGTTCCGGATCATCCGGTAGTTTCAGCGCTACTGAAAGAACTTGATGAACCGCTGTTAAGTACTACGCTGATTTTGCCGGAGGCCACAATGCCGATGTCAGACATTGATGAGATCAGGGATGTCATGGGCAAGCAGGTGGATCTGATCATCGATTCCGGGTTTTGCGGGCTTGAGGCAACCACCGTTGTAAGCCTGGTTGATGGCGCGCCACAGCTACTCCGGGAAGGTAAGGCTGATCCTGATCCCTTTCGCTAGCCGCGGGTTTTGAATCTGGCCGGGTGATTGAAAATTCATTGCTGTATCTTGCTTCAAACCTGCCAATATATGACTAAAAGCAGGTATAATTGTTCGCTCTTATCAAGAGCCAGGGAGT
>Ga0255753_1006831_pt1 | contig 10462 bp, 7 predicted proteins | sample 041ome_10_FD_179953 | JGI IMG/M metagenome (GOLD analysis project Ga0255753, IMG submission 179953) | Coastal salt marsh microbial communities from the Groves Creek Marsh, Skidaway Island, Georgia - 041412US metaG (version 2) | ecosystem: Environmental > Aquatic > Marine > Intertidal zone > Salt...
TTTCGCTCTCGGCGATCTCCAGCTCTCTTCGCCCCCAATCGGCGAGGTGAATGTCTGCGACTTTATAGTCAGCGAAAACGCTTTGCTCAACAGCAGTATTCATAATGATTTCTCTCAGGGTTCGAGGGTTAAAGGCCTGCGGCCGCGCGCAACGCATCGGCTTTGTCCGTGCGCTCCCAGGTAAAGCTGTCGCCCGATCGGCCAAAGTGGCCGTATGCCGCGGTAGTACGGTAAATGGGGCGCTTTAGATCGAGCATATTGATAAGGCCTTTTGGCCGCAGATCAAAGTGCTCGCGGATTAATGCCACGATGGCATCGTCGGCCAGTGTGGCGGTGCCAAACGTGTTGACGGAGATCGATGTAGGCTCGGCGACACCAATGGCGTAAGAGACCTGTACCTCGCAGCGCCGGGCCAAGCCCGCGGCCACAATGTTCTTCGCGACATAGCGACCTGCATAGGCCGCGGAGCGGTCTACCTTGGAAGGGTCCTTGCCCGAGAACGCGCCACCACCATGGCGTGCCATGCCGCCATAGGTATCCACAATGATCTTGCGCCCCGTGAGGCCGCAGTCTCCCTGCGGACCACCGATGACAAAATTGCCCGTTGGATTGATATGGAAGAGCGTGTCGTCGTGCAGCCACTCGGTGGGCAGGGTGGGTTCGATAATTTCCCTGCGCACTGCCTCGCGGAGGTCTTCCTGCGCAATATCGGGGTCGTGCTGCGTGGACAGCACAACGGCTTCTACGCGCTCGGGTTTGCCATCGGCGCCGTAGCGCATGGTGAGCTGGCTTTTTGCATCGGGCCGCAGCCAGGGTAGCGCGCCCGATTTGCGTAACTCAGCCTGCCGTTCAACCAACCTGTGCGAGTAATGAATTGGCGCCGGCATCAGCACGTCAGTTTCATCTGACGCAAAACCGAACATCAGACCCTGATCCCCGGCGCCCTGATTGGCTTCATCCGCCTCATGGGTGCCCAGCGCGATGTCGGCCGACTGCTGACCAATGGCATTAATCACGGCGCAGGTATGGCCATCGAAGCACACGTCGGAAGAGTCAAAGCCGATATCGAGCACGGTTTGGCGAATAACCTCCTCTAGCTCGCCGGGGGTCACCTTACCGGCCGTTGTGACTTCACCTGCCACCACCACCATGCCGGTTTTGACAAGCGTCTCAACGGCGACCCGCGCGTCGGGGTCTTTGGTCAGGTAGGTATCCAGAATGGCATCGGAGATCTGATCCGACATTTTGTCGGGGTGCCCTTCGGACACGGATTCCGATGTGAAAAGTGAATAGTCGCTCATGGCAAAACTTCCTGAGATTGTTCAGCAGCGCTTGAAATGCTGCACTTGAATTTGAAAACCGTTACGTTGTGCAAAGAAGAGCTCGGCACAGTGCTCTAAACCAGCAGTGACTGCCCAGGCACGCAAATCCTCCGATGAGAAGCCGAGCCATAGATCGCCGCAATGTTCTCGCGCCCAGGCCTGATCGTGGGGGCAGAGATCGCTGATGATGAGCTCCCCGCCCGGTCGAAGCAGCAGGGCCGTATCGCGCACCAGCGCCTCGGGGTCCGCGGCATGATGCAGTACCATGTTGACCACGGCAGCCGCGAAGGTCCCGCGCCGCGCGATCAGTGTTGAGGGTTCACCCAGGTGGTACTCGATATCGGAGATCTCTCGGGTATTTTGCTGCGCCGCATGGAGCATCTCTTCTGAATTATCGAGTGCACACACCGCGGCGAAGCGCTTGGCGAGATCGCCGAGCAAGGCGCCGTCGCCTGGTCCTACCTCAATGACCGCGCTCTGCTCAAAATCGCCTGCGCGATCCAGCAGGTGAAGCGTGGCCCGGCTGTAGTCTTCCCATGAGGCAATGGACTCCTGTTGCTTGCGGATTTCTTTACCACGGTCGCGGAAAAATGCCGCAGAGTGTCCTTCCCTGAGGCGCTGAACCGCTTCTAGACCGGCTACGAGATCGGCCGGCATCGACTCCTCGTCAATCTCATCCAGAATCTGCTGCCGCAGCGCCTGGTGTTTGCCTTCAGGCAGTTGCCGTCGGTAAAACGTGGCCGTGCCCTCGTGTCGCCGGGCCAAAAATCCGGCGTCGGTCAAGATCTTGAGGTGGTGGCTTAGTGCGCTTTGGCGCACAGAGAATGCGGCGCAAAGCTCCGACACACTGAACGAATCGGCCCTCATGACCCTAAGCACCTGCATTCTCAATGGGTGTGCCAGTGCACTGAAAAGCGTATTCAGTGACTCGGCGTTTTTGTCGCTGACAGCGTCAGTTGGGCGCTGGGTTTCCAGCGCAATGACTTGGGCTTTCTGGAGCATGGCGCGCAGGCTAGCACCTCCAGATCAATTCATCAAAAATTATTGATGAAAGACCAAGCGGCTCGCGGAGCTCGGGTATGGGGTACTGCTCACGTTGCTAAGTGACTCTGCCGTTAGATTCAAGAACTGCCGGTAGTGTTCAGTCTGGAGCAAAGCGCTGCCAATGGCCTCGTCATCGAAAAGCCGTCCCGCTCGAAGGTATCAGCGATATACTCTCCGCTGACGAACGGTCGGTGCTGTCGGAGTTTGGGTGGACCAACAACTATTGAAAGAAAAGGTCGCTGAGGCCGCTTTTGAGCGCGTGGCCTCGGAACACAGCGATGCGCTTCTGCTCGGCATTGGGACGGGCACGACAGCAGAGTGCTTTATTCGCTTGCTACCGCAACTCAAGTCCCGCATCGAGGCCACTGTGGCCAGCTCGGAGCGTTCAGCGGCATTGCTATTGGAACTGGGCCTACCCGTTGTTGATCTCAACAGTGTGGGTCCCCTCGACGTGTATATCGACGGCGCCGATGAGGCCAATTCCCAGCTTCACCTCATCAAAGGTGGGGGTGCGGCACTCACTAGGGAAAAGATTGTTGCCGCCGCCTCAAGGCAATTTATCTGCATCGCCGATGTGAGCAAGCGCGTAGCAGTGTTGGGCGCTTTCCCATTACCCGTAGAGGTCATTCCCATGGCGCGCAGTCATGTTGCGCGGGAGCTTCAAGCGCTGGGAGGTCAGCCGGTATGGCGCGAGGGTGTGGTGACGGATAATCACAATCTGATCTTGGACGTCCATGGGATGGCAATCGAAGATGCTTTGGAGATGGAAGCCCGCATCAATCAGATCACTGGCGTTGTCTGTAGTGGGCTTTTCGCCGCAAGGCCAGCAGACATTTTGTTGCTGGGTGCGCCCTCTGGTGTAGAAAGAGTGCTGCCGCCCTCGCAATAGCCGGTGCGAGACGCCGCGCCGGCATGCACGTGGCGTGCTGGCTAACTCGTGCGGGCCAATGCTGGTCAAAGCTGGTCAAAAAGGAACCGAAAAATGAGACGTCAAAGCCATATTTACCGCTTGTGTTGCCTGCTGCTTGCGCTGGTGATTGCCCCGCAGGGATTTGCTGAGGAGCGCAACGATGCTGCCTTTAGCGGCATAGAGCGGGAAATGTCGGCAGAAGAGCGCCGCGCAACCGGGATCGACTCGTTATCGACTGATGAGCTCGACGCACTCAACCAATGGTTAATAGAGCGCTTTGATCAGGTTCAGGAGACTGTCAGCGCCGAGGTGAGGGAAGAGGTCCGGGAAGAGGTCTTAGAGGAGGTGCGTGAAGCCGATGCGGCAGAGCGCGAAGCGGAAATTGATCGCCGCGTTGCCATTGAGGTTGAGGCAGCGAAGCAGGAGATTGCCAAAGCGCCACCTGAGCCTGAGGTCAGCGAGCCCTTCGAGGCCGAAATCGTCGGTCCCTTTTCTGGCTGGAGCGGGAAAACAGTATTCACCCTCAGCAACGGCCAAGTATGGCGGCAACGCAGTGGCAGCAATTACCGTCACACGGCCAAGGGGCAAGCAGTCGCGGTTAAGAAGAACTTTTTGGGCTTGTGGACCCTGACGGTTCTCTCCTCGGGCCGCACGGTGGGGGTTTACCGCATCGACTGATGCTTGAATTTCCGGCCCGTCGGTGTGGATCGTGGGCTAATTGCTGAGCTACAATGCTGAAGTTCCCTTTAAAGAACGTAAATATGTCATAAATAGGAGTCGGTCTCCCACTCTTCGTAGCTTCATGAGAGTAACCTGTGAAGCCGGAGCTTTAGTGCCCGACGCAAGCGCTCACTCAACATACAGTAAGAGGTTCCCTATGAACGCACTCAACAAGCGGCGACTAAGTATTGCCGTAGCAACCGCTCTTTCAGCTAGCCTATCAAGTGGTATGGTTCTCGGTCAGGAGGATGACGCAACGGCGGAATCCTTAACTGAGGAAGTGATTGTCACCGGTACCCGTATTGCGACTGATGACGGCTTCGGAGCTACCAGCCCGGTTACCGTTGTGACCGCAGAGAACATCAAGAATCTCGGTTTCGTGAATATCGAAGCCGTTTTGAACAGCCTCCCCTCTATTGAGACAAGCCAGAACGCCAACATCTCAAACGGTTCCACTGGTACCGCAACGGTCGACCTCCGAGGCATTGGAGCAGAGCGTACCCTAGTGCTGGTAAACGGTCGCCGCATGACTGCAGGCGCAGCGCAAAGCCAGGCACCTGACATTTCACAAATTCCAACGATAGCCCTGGAGCGCGTGGATGTTCTGACTGGTGGTGCATCGGCCACCTACGGCGCGGACGCGGTAGCGGGTGTTGTGAACTTCATCACGCGACGCATGAATGGCATTGAACTTCGTGCAGGTTGGAGTGGCTACCGCCATGACAACAGCAATGGTTACATTCAGGACTTGCTGGATGGTCGTAATTTCGATTACCCATCCGGTACAGAAGGCCCTGATGGCATCAACGATCAGATCGATATTGCCATGGGTGCGGACTTCGCTGATGGCAGAGGTAACGCCACGGTATATGCCAGTTGGCGCCAGCAGGAAGAACTGCGTCAGGAAGCTCGTGACTACTCAGCAGGTGCCCTGACCGGTTCAGGCCTAGGCGTTGGTGGCTCAGCTAACGCTATTGTGCCTAACTTTGATATCTATCCTTACGTAGACGGCGCTCTTGACTTCGGCGCAGGCAATTTCTTCGGTAACGTCAACTCAAGTGGTGGTCTGACTCCCTGGGATGGCACAAACCGCTACAACTACGCCCCTGTTAACCACTTTTTGCGCCCGTTGGAGCAGTGGAACGCGGGTGCCTTTGTTGATTACGAGATCAACGAACACTTCACGCCTTATTTAGAGGTGATGGTCTCCAGCGCACAGACGCGCGCGCAGATTGCGGAATCCGGCACGTTCTTCGTCGAAGCCTATATTCTGGGCCTAGAGGATTTGCCCGAGGCATTTGCAGCCGACTTGGCCAACGAAATACCAGGCTACGATACTTTCGGACTATACGTCGGCAAACGTAACGTTGAGGGTGGACCTCGTTCCAATAACTTCTCAAACGACAGTTTCCGCATGGTTCTGGGGAGTAAGGGCGACATCAACGATAGTTGGTCATACGATGTGAGCTATCTGCACGCGCAGTCGCGTCAGAACTCCACGTATATCAACGACTTTTTTGCCCCTAATATCACGGCAGTTTTGAACCAAGATGCGTGTGACAATGGTTGTCCAGGTTATTCTGTCTTCACACCTAATGGCGTAACGCCAGAGCAAGCTAATAGTCTGACCGGTACTGGCATGTTGAATGCTCAGAGCATCACCGAAGTGATCAACGGCTACGTGACGGGTGACCTGTTCTCGATTGGTAATGCCGACCCGATTAAAGTTGTCGTCGGTTACGAATGGCGAAGTGAAGACTTTGACCGAACCTCTGACACCGTCTTTGCCGAGGGTCAGTTGTTAGGTCAGGGTGGACCGACGCCATCACTGGGTGGCGGCTTCACGGTTACTGAGTTTTTTGCCGAGGCCAACATCCCTCTGACAGAGAATCTTACTGGCGACTTGGCTTACCGCTACTCCGATTACAGCACTGTCGGTGGGCAAGACACCTACCGAGTGGGCTTGGACTGGCAGCCCATTGATCTGGTTCGCTTCCGCACTGGGTATAACCGCGCTGTGCGTGCTCCCAACGTTTCTGAGCTGTACTCAGTCAACAATCTAGGTTTGTGGGCTGGTACTGATCCTTGCTCAGGCGCCACACCAGAGTATACCGCTGCGCAGTGCGCACTGACCGGCGTAACCGCGGCTCAATACGGCAGCGTGGTCCAGAGCCCTGCGGATCAATACAACCAAGTCACAGGCGGTAATGTGGACCTCGATGTCGAAGAGGCCGATACCATTACTGTGGGTGTTGTATTGACGCCTACCGATAATCTCACCGTGTCCGTGGACTACTGGGATATCGAGATTGAAAACACTATCGCAACGGTGGGTGCAGAGAACATTGTGCGGCAGTGTGCCACTAACGGTGTCTTGTGTGATTCCATCACTCGAGGCCCCACCGGTAACCTGTGGCAGGGTGAAATCCCTCGCGTGTTCAATGGCTTGCAAAACATTGGTACGGGTGTCACCTCAGGTGTCGACGTTGCCGCATCTTGGATGACGGACGCGTTGGGCGGCACGTTTAATGTCAATCTAGCTGGAACCTACCTGATGGATTGGGAAATCGAAATCCTGCCGGGCGAGGCTTACGACTGCGTCGGTTTGCTGAGCAGCCGTTGTTATCCGAAGCCTGAGTGGCGTCATACAATGACCGCCAGCTATGACAGCAATAGCTTCTGGGCTGTCACGGCACGCTGGCGTTACTTTGAGGGTGTTGACTACGATGGGGCGCTGACCAGCACTAGGTCTGAGGGTGCCGACGCAATTGCTCAGGATAATATGTCTGGCTCTGAAAGCTACCTCGATCTGAACGCGACGTTCCGTTTCTTCGGTGACTCCGAGCTCCTCGTTGGTATCAACAACGTACTCGACGAAGAGCCCCCGCTGGTTGGTGGTAGTTTGTCGAGTAACGCCAACGCAATTGCTGGTTTTTACGACACCTTGGGTCAGTATCTGTTCGCTCAGGCCACCTTCCGCTTCTAAGACGCGGGCGTACCGAGCAGCAGATGCTGCGAAAAACAAAGCGGGCTTCATGCCCGCTTTTTTTTGTTTTGTTAGACTAAGTCATGGAGCATCTTAACCGGCACCTAGCGCATTGGCAGTCACAAGTGGCGGCAGACGCTAACAATGCGACTGCCTGGTTTAATCTTGGCTGGTGGTCCAATAAAGCCGGTCTTTACACGCAGGCTGTAAAAGCCTACGAAGGCTCAATATCTTTGGGTATTAGCGAGCCTGAGGAGGCCATGAGTAATCTTGCTTCCGTTTATTCAGAGCGTCTTGCCAACACATCCATGGCAGTCCAATGGCTTGATCGCGCACTGGAGATTCGCCCAGATTACTACCAAGCCCTGTTCAATCGTGCGCATATCGCGGAGCAAACAGGCGATCGCGACTTGGCCTGTCAACTTTTTGCACGCGCTGCGACGCTCTCTCCCGGGGATCCTTATGCTCTCGCCCGCCTAGTTGAGGCTGATCCAACGCTGTCAATGGCTTCAGCGGCCGGGCAAAAGTTATGTGACCTCGCCGGCGCGCACGTCGACGCCCTTTTTGGGGTGTCGCGTTTGCAGGAGCGGGAGGGGCATTACGTAAAAGCATGGGAATCCTTGACTCAGGCTAATGAGGCCGATCGGCTCAAGCAGCCGACGTGGTCTTCATCCCAGTGCCGCCATCAGATGATCAGCCAGCTTGAGACTTTTCCCCTTCCTCATGCCTCGAGTCTTTCCCAGCAAAGCGCGCCGGTTTTTATTCTTGGGATGCTTCGCACAGGGTCGACCTTGCTCGAACAAATTCATGCGGCTCATGCACAGTTCAAACCATTGGGTGAGTCAGAATTCTGGCCAAGGGAGATCCACTCACTTGGCGGCGAAATGCTCAAGCCGGGTCGGCGGCCCAGTCCCACTCAACGAGCAGAGATTAAGGCGCGATGGGAGAAACATCTCCATGAAAGGGGTATCCCAGTCGGAGTGAGAGTGACTGACAAGCGCCCGGACAATTTATTTCATATCGCCACGATTCTTGACGTGCTTCCTGACGCCAAAATTCTCGTCACTGAGCGCGATTGGCGGGATACCCTTGTTTCTGTTTACGCGACGCGCCTCCACGCCCAGCATGGCTATGCCACGGACCCAGCGGCCATTGCCGACCATGCCCATTTGTGCCATCAAATCGCCGATTTTTGGGTTGAGGCATTCCCTGACCGGGTAAAGAAGGTGAGTTACGAAGCGCTGGTGGATGATCCCCACACCACGCTCGAGGCGCTTTTTGTTTGGCTGGGAGAGCAATGGGATCCGGCTTGCCTTGAGTTTTACAAGCTCAATAATTCGGTTCGTACGGCGAGCGTTTGGCAGGTAAGGGAGCCTCTGGGCAGCGGTCGGAAGGGCCGTTGGCAACGTTACGAGGAGCCCCTTCGACAGCTCTTTGGTGCGGCTCTGGACGACCCGCTTCCGCCAAAGTTACTGTCCTGAGCAGGAGTAGAGCGCAGCCTGAAGCCTAGGCGATGTTACTGCGCTCGCTGATAGCAGTGTTCACAGTCGCATCGAATGGCGGCTTTACAGCGCTCCTAGGTGTTCTCCTGCCAAGTTTCCAGAAGTTCGCACAGAATGGCATTGCTTGTTTATTTTTTAACTTCGAGAGAGCATGAGCGATCAATGGTCGTCTCAAGGCCTGTTTAGCGCCCAATCTATGGCTATCAGCACTTTTATCGAAACGTATGAAATCGACCTCTCGGTGTGCGACGAGATTGTCGAGTTCTTCGAGCGCAACCGTGATCATGCACAGCCGGGCCGACTCGGCGAACATCCCCGTGTTGATAAGGCCATGAAGGACTCGCTCGACATCACTATCTCCATCAAGTCATATGGAAAATTCGAAACATTTTTCGACCGTCTCATAGAGCATGTCAAAACGTATCTCCAGACTTACTACTACGGTACCGGAGCAGATGGTCTGGGCGCACTGTGGTTCTCCCAGCATGCCAATATTCAGTGGTATCCAAAGGGCGGAGGCTACCCCGCTGTTCATTGTGAACGCGATCGTATCGAGTACTGTCAGCGCGCCTTGGTATGGATGCTATACCTCACCGATACACCTGGCGGCGGCACAGCGTTTCCTCATCAAGAGGTGATCACTCCTTGTGAGAAAGGCAAATTAATCGTCTGGCCAAGCGATATGACCCATATGCACCATGGCGTTGTGTCCAACACCCATGAAAAAATGATCTTCACGGGTTGGATTGATTTTGTGAATCCACCGAAGCAATAGAAGATTCTGATCACTCTTTGCTGGCCAGGCTTGGTGACAATGTCATGGCGCCGCATTCTCGTAACTCAAATGCAACCGCGCGCCTGCGAATGAATGATTCGGTGATGGGCGTCGAGCTTTTATGTTGAGCATCAGGTAGCATGCGACGCAGGTTGGGAGGCGCGGGTGACCCTGCTTAGCAACGAGGGTTTCGACCACTGGCCCGCTAGGAAATTTGCCCAATCATCTCGCTTCCTTGAAAATACATCTCGTCTCGCGACTTCGGAGTCTTCATGCCCTGTCAAACTGAACTGGCCAACGCCATTCGTGCCCTCGCTATGGACGCCGTTCAGGCGGCCAAAAGCGGCCACCCCGGTGCGCCGATGGGTATGGCGGATATTGCCGAGGTGCTGTGGAATCGCTTGATGAGACACAACCCGGCGAATCCGGATTGGCCCAACCGCGACCGGTTCGTGCTGTCCAATGGCCACGGCTCGATGCTGATCTATGCCCTGCTGCATCTCACCGGATATGAACTCTCCACCGAAGACTTGAAACAGTTCCGGCAACTCCATAGCAAGACGCCGGGCCACCCAGAATATGGCTACACCCCCGGTGTCGAGACCACGACCGGGCCGTTGGGACAAGGCATCGCGAATGCCGTCGGGATGGCGCTGGCTGAGAAAACGCTGGCGGCCCAATTCAATCGCGAGGGGCACACCATTGTTGATCACCATATCTGGGTCTTTTTGGGCGATGGCTGTCTGATGGAGGGCGTATCGCACGAGGCCTGCTCTTTGGCCGGCACACTCGGGTTGGGCAAACTCATTGCGGTCTATGACGACAATGGTATTTCCATCGACGGCGAGGTTGAGGGCTGGTTTACCGACAATACGCCAAAACGTTTCGAGTCCTACGGCTGGCACGTGATACCCGACGTCGACGGCCATGACCCCGCGGCCGTCGAGGCGGCGTTACTGGCCGCAAAGGCCGAAGCGGACAGACCTACGCTCGTTTGTTGCAAAACCGTCATCGGTAAGGGCAGCCCGAACAAACAAGGCACCGAGAGTTGTCATGGTGCCGCACTGGGCGAGGACGAAATTGCGCTCACCCGCGAGGCGCTGGGCTGGCACTATGATCCATTCGAGATCCCTGATGAGGTGCGAGAGGCCTGGGATCGACGACCTTCGGGTGCGGAGATGGAAGCCGAGTGGCAGCAGGATT
>Ga0255753_1006838_pt1 | contig 10457 bp, 4 predicted proteins | sample 041ome_10_FD_179953 | JGI IMG/M metagenome (GOLD analysis project Ga0255753, IMG submission 179953) | Coastal salt marsh microbial communities from the Groves Creek Marsh, Skidaway Island, Georgia - 041412US metaG (version 2) | ecosystem: Environmental > Aquatic > Marine > Intertidal zone > Salt...
ATATCCTGGTAAAGATATAAAAGGAAGGGTTGTATAATGTATCACTTTGTAACAGCATCAAAAGATGCAACGATTTACTTACAGCAACCAACTCAGAATACTGGGTTAGATGAAATCTTAGAAGTTTCCAAAACTTATTATGGAAGTTTAAAAGATATTGCTCACACTTTAATCAAGTTTGAAACAACACCTCTTTCACAATCTATTGCAAGTGGTGATATCACTATGAGTTCTGCTGAAATGATTTTAAGAGAATGTGAATCTTCTGAGATTCCAATCGATTATACAATTTATGCATATGCAGTAACTCAATCGTGGGAAATGGGTATTGGTACTCGTTTCGATGATATTACAACTGATGGTGTTTCTTGGAACTCTGTAAGAACAGGACAAGATTGGTTATCACTTGAAGAACATTCTGCAGATACAACTGGTTCATTTAATGGTAAGGGTGGAACTTGGTTTACAGGTTCATTCTCAACACAATCATTCTCATACGAAACATCTGATTTAGAAATGGATGTTAAAGTAACACTTGATGAATGGATTAGTGGTTCTCTTCCAAACGAAGGATTTATTTTAAAATACAATTCATCATTAGAAAGTGATACTAATGATTACGGTCAATTAAAATTCTTTTCAAAAGAAACAAATACAATATACCAACCTAAATTAAGAATTGGTTGGGATGATTCTTCATTCTCTACTGGCTCTTTAACAGAACTTACCGCTGATGATATTCATGTAACATTCAAAAGATTAAAGACCAGATACAAACGTGGAAGTAAACCTGAAATCAGAGTTTTCGGTAGAGAGAAATATCCTCTCAAAACATACACCAATCAATACTCGTACACAGATGTAAAATATTTACCATCATCTACTTATTATCAAGTAAAAGATGTACAAACAGAAGAAGTTATAGTACCATTTGGAGAATACACAAAAGTATCATGTGATTCAAATGGAAACTTCTTTAAACTGGATTTAACTAATTGGGAATATAATAGAGATTATTATATCCAAATAAAAGTTGATAGAAATGGTGTAGTTGAATACTTTGAAGATAAGGATTTAACTTTTACGATAGAGAAATAAAATGGCATTAGAGAACAGATTTAGATTTAATGAATTAGTAACTCAAGGTTCCAAAGCAATTGTTTCTGAGGACCCTACTACTAAGAACCACACATTTATTGATGGGGGTACTACTATTGTCTCTGCTTCTCAAGATGTACCATACGAACACAAAAAAGGTGAAAGAGATGGTGAGGTAACGGCATTTATTGAAAAACCTGCTTATACAGAAAAAGAACTTATCAAGGCTATTGATGTTAATATTGATGAGTTAGTTAAACCACAAGCACCACCAAGACCTGATGTAGTTCCAAGACCTGTATATGATGAATTAGAAAATAAATTCCAACAGGCATTATTAGATTTAGAAGCAGCTCAACAAAGAATCTTATTATTAGAAGGAGAAGTTGCTCAATTAACAGCTCAATTACAAGCAGCACTTGTAGAGAATGATTCTTTAAAAACTCAAAGGGCAGTTGTAGATAACCAATTCCAACAAGCAACAGAACGATATAAAGAACAAACTTCTAAATTGGGTACTGCTATTATTAAGGCAACGAAAGAAGCAAACGAAAGAGTTAGGTTGAATGCACAAGTAGAAGGTTTGGTAGCACAGAAAGATGTGTTAAGACAACAATTACTTTCACTTAGAAAAATTGTATCTGGTCTTGAAGGACAAGTGGAGGCAGGAGTTGATGCATTACGAGCTCAAACAGAAGCAGCAAAAGCACAAAGAGAAGCTCAAGCTGCTGCTGCAGAGGCTCAACGAACTGCGTTAGAAAACCAACAACAACAATTAGAATCTCAACTTGCTGGAACTGCAGCAGAAACTGCGGCAGCCGCGGCAGGTTTAATACCTTTAGATGATGGAGAATCTTATTATGGTGTTAAGAGTGATGCAGATGGTGGAGGTTCTGATATTAAATGGACAACTTCGGTAGATAATCCAAAACCAGGTAAGGCTGGTATGCTCACAGTACAAAACTTAAAAGATAGTGGAGCAAAAATAACAAATATATCAATATCAGTTCAAGGTTCTATTAAGGATTGGAGTAAACCTATATTTGGATTTGGTAGTGATACTTCACCCTCAACAAGTTCTAGTGTATCAATTAATAAGGGGTCTAAGACACAAATACCACTTTACTTTAACAAAGGAATTGGTGGAAAAAACAATCCAGAACCAGATAGAAGTAACTTCTTAAATAAAGAAAAAGATTATAGAGGTAGTTTTACAATTACTGCACGATATGATGATGGTACATCAACAAAATCATCATCACTAAGTTGGGCAATTAGAAAAAATAAGAGATAATAAAAAATGGCAATAAAAACATTTAAAGATATAGAACAAAAGAAGGGCTATCGAGTTGATAAAAAAGATAGAGAAATCTTCGAACGCGAAGTTCGCAGAGGTATCTTTGGTGTCGATGTTGGTGATATCATCGAGTTCGTTCTTTATGATTCTGCAGATAATCCACTTCCTCAAGAAGCAGCAAATGGAAAAACTGTTAGATACATTTCTTATACAGATACCAACATTCAAAAGTATTTTAGTAAAGTAAATAAAACTAAATACAATATTAAAAGAAATGGTGCTGAAGAATTCTTTGTTGATTTAGAACAGTTGATTAAAGAAGCAGGATATTCACAAGGAGTATTTAAAACATCAATATCCTTACTTAACAGAAGATTAGGTTCAGAGGAACGTAAATTCGATAAAGCATGGATACATGAAATTTCTCCATCAAGAACAGAGGTAAGAGTTTTACCTGTAATTGATGAAGCTAAAGGAAAACCAAATTCCGATTTACAGACAAGATATAATATCTTTACAAGTGGACAAGATTTTTCCGCTGATGTGCTTGGGTTCTTAGATGAATTTTCTGCACAATTTGATGTTGCAACAATAATGAGAAGAATGTTAGCTTTACGAGGTAAAGTTGCAGATGGACAAGGATATATAAAACTTATCGAAAAAGAATTTAAAATTGATAATTTTGAAAGATGGTTATCGCTTGTAAAAATATCTTTTGATAAATCATTAGACCATTATAGAAATAATAGATATTCTAATATTTTAGAGCAAGATAAATTTGGTAAACCAACTGGTGATAGATTTGGTATCAACTTTAATTCTAAAGGAATCATAGAATCTCTTTGTGATATTGGTGAACAATGTGTAAATTATCATTTACCATCCCAAGATATTAGAAAAGAAACAGCAAGAACAGGTTCTCAACAAAAAACCCTTGATAAAGTAAAACAAATATTAAAAACTGTAACTTCAGATGGAGAATTTTTAGCAGAAGAACCAACTGCTAAAAAACCAGCTATTAGAGGATGTAGAGACCCAAAGGCTAAAAACTATAACGCAGCAGCAACTGTGGATGATATTTGTGAGTACGAGGTAACGGTAACAAAGTATAAGAAAATTCCTATACCACCACCACCTCCACCTCCTCCACCACCACCTCCACCACCAAGTCCAAAACCAAAACCAAGTGGTGGTACTCCAAGACCAAAACCTGCTGGAACATCATATGGTATATCTGCTGCATTAATTGAAGGAAACCCTTCACCTGCAAATGGTAGACTTATTCAACAAATTAGAGTAACTGGTTCTCCAGGTGGTAACGCAATTGGTAAGGCTTTTGGTGCAAATGCAAAACAAGCATACATCACAGGTGCACCAAGTTGGTGTGAAATAACTGTGGAAAAGAGAAACTTGGGATATTCAACTCCAACTTGTCTATTACGAGTTAGAGTTCACAAAAATGCTGGTGCTGCACGTAGTGGAACTGTTAGTATTGGTTCTAATTTACCTGGTTCACCAAGTGCTAGTGTAACAATTTCACAAGCAGGAACTGCTGGACCTGCCCCAAAACCCCCACAACCAAAACCACCAATTCCAACACCAAAACCAACGCCAAAACCACCAAAACCAGCACCGGTTGTACCAGCACCTAAACCAGTACCTAAACCAGTGCCAAAGCCAGTGCCAAAACCAACACCAGCTCCAATTGGTAGAGCTGGATGTCTCGTTGGTAATACTATGATTGAATTATCATCTGGCCAATTTATTCCAATTAAAGATATTAAAATTGGAGATAGTGTAAAAGGTTTTGATATTAAAACACTTTCACCTTGGAATAAAGTTGAAGATAATTGGACAGGTAAAGATATTGAACAATATGATACAGCAGATTATCAGGTTATAGATACAATCACAATTGCAGATGCTGAAGTTTATTCTGTTAATAATGGATTATTGGAGTGTAGTGAGGACCACAAACATCTTGTTCGTAGAGGAGAAGAGTGGATGATTAGAACTACTTTACAATTAAATCCTGGAGATGTTTATTTAGATAGAGAAAAAAATGAAGTATTAATACAATCTATTAATTGGGATAGAAGAGAAGATGTTTATTTGATTACATTAAATGGTAAACACACTTATTATGCGAACGGAATTTTAACTCACAACCTAAAACCAAGAACAGACCAAATGGTTATAGCTGATACTACTCAATATAGTGGAAGAGCGGGGTCATATAATACATCATCGGTTAGTAGAGGATACGATTTATAAATAACATTTAAAAAATAAAATATTTATATAGAAGGATAAAAGGAGAAAAATGGCAGCACCAAATAGAGATGGGTTGTTCTTAAATGAACGAGTTGGCGGATACAGATGGACCGGTATAGACTGGGTGCCCGATGGTACAAGTGTGTCTGGACTCTTACCAGATGGATTTGGTTTTCAAGATGTTGCTCGGATTCAAGAAGCTGCATTGGATGAACGTACTATTGTTGATATCAAAAGTGATTTTAAGGTTTCCCCTTTTGATATAAGTTTACCAGAAATCACATTACCACCGATAACCATTCCTCCAATGGATTATCCTTTTATTTTGAACTTCACCTCAGACCCAAGCAGTAAAAAAGGATTTAGATTTACTGATACTGATGCACCAATTACTTCAGGTGCACAATTTAGAGCTAAAGATTTCTTATCAGGTAGAACAATTGGTGCTATTGATGGTGGTAAAGCTAATGAAGTTTATACAGTTAAAACTACAATTAAACGAGGTAAAGCTGAATCTCGAAATGATGCATTCTTTGAACAATACATAGTTCAAATATTATTAAATGGTAGAGTAGTAAAAGAATTATCTAGTGTTTTAGGAGCACAGGCAACTTTAAGTTTTACTTGGCCAAAATTACCACCACCGCCAGACGATATTCCATCAACAGATGTTACTGTTAATCTACAACATGAATTACCACTTGGTATTACTGCCGTAGTTAATCTTGCTGGAAAAACTAGAACAATTGCAGCAGTTGGAAGTTCTTCAATTGTAAATAGTGGTACTTCTATTGATATTACTCCAACAAGCAATAGTGCATATAATCACCTATATACATTATATGAAGATGCAAGTGGTAGAATAATGGCCAAATCTGGTGATACTAGATTTTCATATGATAAATTAGAAAAAGGTAAAAGTTATAAATTAAAAATAACAATATCAAAAGGAGATGTTCCAGACGACCCTCCTGCAGACCCACAACCTGTAAGTTCACCAACGTATAGATACGAAAAATATACTGAGACTGAAAAAAGAACAACAGGCGAAACTGCACCAGGCTATACAAAACCAGTATTAAATTTTAGTGAGGGAGAAATAGTAACTTTCAATATTGGTGAAGGTGGTGATGATAAAATTGAAGTACCTTTTACAACAACTAATGCAGATTGGGTTAATGTTAAAAGTAAAGATGGTGTAAGACAAAATCCATATAACAATAAATTAGTTTTAACTTCTGATTTCTTCAGAGGCCCTGGTGCATATCAAATATGGTTACAACCAGATTCAAACATTAATGGTACTGGTGAAGCAAAAGCAGTAGCAGTTAACGTAATTCAAAAGGATTTTATACCAGGTCCAGATATTACAATAATTGATTATCCTGAATTTATTTATGGTGAAGATTATAAAGGATATAATATTGATTTTGGTATTAACTGGCAATCTATCAATACTAACTATATTGATATCTATGTTGGTAAAGTATCAGATACAACAAGAATATTAAAAGGAGGTCCTGCTCAAGGTTCACAGCAATTTAATATTGGTAAGATATTAAAACAAGCAGGAGAGTCCCTTGAAGAATCTCTTGATGTTGTATATTTTGAATTATATCTTATTCCTTACAATGAAGAGGGAGATGAACTTACTGAAGGTAGAGTAGAATCTATTAAAATTGCGTTTGATAAAGGAAATATCTTACTTCGTAGACCGGATGTAATGAGAGATATTTCAGATGCAATCTGTCAACAATTCGATTCATCCGCTCTTGCACAAGATAACTCAAAATATTTAACTCACTTAATGCACTTCGGTGATGGTGATAATAAACTTATTGCTACTTGGTGTACTGATTATGAAGCTTTCTCTGAATACAAAGATGTAGTTCAGAAAGTTGCAAACGATGAAGGTGAGTATGTAGACCAGATAGTTCGTAAGAAAGTTAAAGAAGAACAGACTCTTGTATTCAAGATGTATGAACCACTTCCACGAAGTGTACAACCTAACCAACAAATTTGGGTATCTAAAATACAATCTATTCCAATCATTGAACAAGTTACTCTTATCAATGAAGAATTAAAAGATTGTATCGAATTAAAACCAGATTTCGGTCAAGGTGTTTGTGGAGAGAATATTGGATTCCAACTTTATGATGATTTAGTAGCAAGTGGTTCTGCAACCACAACATCTTTATTATCACAATTTGTAAGTGGTAGTGGGTTATCCTTAAAGAATCTTGATATACAATATGTAAACGTATCCAAAGAAACAAGTGGTTCTATCTTAATTGATGGAGAGACTTCTTGGTATTGGAGTAACTTTGTTAAGTATTCTTCTGCAGAAGAAAGAATCAATAACTTTATGTACAAAATAAAGTTAATGGAATTCTATGATGAAAAAGTAGAACAACTACAATCAGGTTCATTCTATACAGGTTCGGTAAGAATGCAAAAAGAAATAGAATCAAATCAAACTTCTAAACAAAAGTTAATTGATAACTTAGATGGATTTGAATCATTCTTATATACAAGTTCTTCAGTAGATGGATTAACTTATCCTGGTGCAGGTGGAACTTCTATATCTTCTTCAACTTCAGATGATGCTTTAAGTTGGTATGGTAGTGTTATAAGTTCTGCACAAAACTACGATTACTACAACAAAGATTATTTAGTAAACAACTTACCTCAACACGTCATTGATAACCAAGAAGGAGAAGAATTTATTATGTTCTTCAACATGATGGGTCATCACTTTGATGTTTTATGGTCTTATACTAAAGCATTAGCAGAAAAGAAAAACTTAGAACATAAATACCAATTTGGTATTAAAGATGGGTTACTTTCTAATATGTTGAAATCTCTTGGCTGGGATGCTAAAATGGGTGCCCAAGCTCAAGCTCTTTGGCAATATGCATTTGGTACAACTGAAGATGGTACTTCTGTTAACTCGATGACGGGTAAACAAAGACAGAATGAAATTTGGAGAAGATTACTAAACAACTTACCTTACTTGATGAAACACAAAGGTACAAGTAGAGCGGTAAAAGCTGCTCTTGCTTGTTATGGTGTTCCTTCATCAATGTTAACCATTATGGAATTTGGTGGACCAAGAAATGGTGATGGTGGTGTTAGTAAAATTTCATTTGAAGATAGAACTGCTGCAATTAATATTAGTGGTTCACAATCAGTAATTGTACCTTGGAAAGAATACACAGATACATCAGACCATCCAAACTCAGTTGAGATTAGATTAAACACAGAACAAAAACAAGACCAAACATTTATTTCATCAAGTGGATGGAATGTTGGTGTAAACTATGTAGTGGGCAATCAAGGTAGAATTGAATTCCAATACCTAAGTGGTTCAACTATCGCATCTCAATCATCTGAGTTAATGCCATTCTTCAACGATGAATATACTCAAATTGTAGTACAACATATTAGTGGTGCTTTTGAAATTTACGCAAAAGAAGGATTCAATGAAAGAATTAGAAATGCAGTATCCATGTCTGTTTCGAATGTACCAACATCATCATGGGAGTTAGATACACAACTAACAATCGGTGGTTCTACATTCACAGGTTCAGTTGATGAATTTAGATATTGGACAACTGCTTTATCAGAATCTCGTATTGATAATCATACTTTGATGCCAGATGCTATTGATGGTAACCACCATTCATCTTCTACTGAAGATTTGATTCTTCGTTTAGATTTTGAATATCCAAAAGATAGAAGTTCAAGTGGAGATACTGCAATTAAAAACGTATCAATAAATGAAGGATATGTAGTTCCATTTGTAACGGCATCTAATTTTGATTCTATTACAGAGTATCCATATCATTATACAACATACGAAAGAACTGTAACCGCAAATGTTCCTTCAAGTGGATTTAGTGTTGGTAATAAATTTAGATTTGAAACTCAACAAGGATTAAATGAAGATATTGATAATGGATTAACTCTTTCTTATAGAGAACGTTCAACTAAAAAATCATTAGATACTGCACCAATTGATTCAAATAGATTAGGATTATTCTTCTCACCAATTAAAGAGATTAATATGGATATTCTAAAATCTCTTGGTCAATTCGAATTAGATGAATATATTGGTGACCCTAACGATAGATATAAATCAGAGTATAAAGATTTAAGAGTTTTAAGAAACTATTATTTTGAAAGATACAGTCTTAATTTATATGAGTATATTCAGTTGGTAAGATATATCGACCAATCTTTATTTGAAACATTAGAATCTCTTGTACCTGCAAGAGCAATTGTATCAAGTGGATTATTAATTGAACCACATATCTTAGAAAGAAATAAAGTAGAACATAGAAAACCACAGGCGGTAGATGTTGGTAGTAAACTTTCTGATGGGAAAATTACATTAAGAGAGGGTAAACAATTATTGTTCCAAGAAGTTGAACCACTAAATTTAAAATTTGAACCAAATAAAGGTTTAAATTTAAATGTAGATGGTAAACAAGTTAAGGATGGTAGATTAAGAAATTTCGGACCACGATTAGGATGGGAAAGACCAAATTATGGTGGATTTATACGAAGTGTAGGACCAACTTTTGTTAGTGCTACTGATTTACTTGATGGAAGAATAACAGATACTAACTTAGTACAAAGAATAATCCGTCAAGCATTCGCTTTAGGTGGTCAATCACAGGTTGGTGTAGACCCAAGAAGTTTAAAAAATGGTCTTGCTGGTATCTATGCTCAAAATGGTATTGCAAATATTACTCGTTTAGATGGAAATGGTCAGTTAATAAAAGAAAGAAAACAAGTTTGGATTGTTACCGAACAATACACTCAAATAGAAAAAGAGGCGATACCAGGTACGGGTACAAAATCTGCAGATGGTACTCGTTGGATTAAAGAACCTTTATATAGAGATGTAGAAGTTGTAAGAACAAGAAAAGTAGTAGTATTCAATGAAATAGGAGACCCTGCACCAAGTGGAGCAAATATTTTATCTGCAGTAGCAGCAACATCAAATGGTGGTAGATTACCTGGTGGAAACTTGGGTGATAAATATGGAAAACGTGGATGGAAAAACCCATCTATACAAACATCTCTAACAACTTTAGATGGTCGTTCACCAGTAGAAACTTTCTGTACTAACCCTAACATTCTTAAAGTTAGTGATACTGCTAGAGGAAAAGGTGAACCAATTTTAGAGGTAGATAGAAAATAAAAACAATAATTTTAGAAATAGTTATATTTATATATTGAAAACACAGAGGAATAAATTATGGCATATTTAGATAACGCAGAAATTACAGTAGATGCTATCCTTACAAGAAAGGGTAGAGAACTACTTGCTAATGGTGGTGGGTTAAACATCACAAAATTCGCATTAGGTGATGATGAGATTGATTACTCATTATACGAACCAGCACATCCAAAAGGAAGTGCATATTATGATGCAGCAATTAAAGCAATCCCAATTACAGAAGCTTCACCAGATGAAACTCAAGTATTGAAATACAAATTGGTAACTTTACCAAAAGGAACTAAAAAGATTCCAAAAGTGGAATTTGGTATCCCTTCAATCTCAGTAAACCAAACATCAGGTCAAGTACAACTTTCACCAACAACTTCACCAGCAGGAAATTCACAAAGTGGATATACTGTAATTCTTTCTAACAAGAATGCAGGTTCAATCGTTGGTTCTGGTTTAGCAGCAACATCGGGTACTATTCCTCTAGCCCTTGGTGATGAAATCACTACAACTGCTGCGATTGAGACTGGATTAAACTTTACATTTATTCCT